>ODAI012547980.1_pt1 | contig 12417 bp, 8 predicted proteins | sample 1539321 | NCBI WGS metagenome assembly ODAI01 (sample SAMN02144231, study PRJEB22623) | gut metagenome | biome: sheep rumen | host: Ovis aries | place: New Zealand
CATGAAACAAAATGCAAAGAGTTCAAAATGAGTCAGCGGGTCCCAGCTACGGAAAAAATCAAGGAATCCTCCCTTAAGGGTCCCTCCTTGCTTTTTTCCTGCGTCCCACTGCCTCTTTTTGAACACTAATAGCAGAACTGATGCTGCCCCGGCCAAAGGATGCTCCATATTACGGGTTTTCAGTTCAAGCAGCAGGCTTTCCTACGAATGTTCGATTTTTTACCGCGCGAAAACAGTCCAAACCAGGCCTCTTACGCCCGATTGGAGGGGCCGGTCGCAAGCGGAGCTTGCTTCACAAGTTTTTACTTTCCCGCAGGGCTCGAATTTTTTCTGCGAAAAAAGCGTAAAAACTTGCCCCTTACGCCCGATTGAAGGGGCCGCGCAGCGGTTCGGCGCGGAGCGGCGAATGGAGGTAGCGAAGCGTACGGAACCCCGGAAAGCGGGAGACACGGGGGAGTGCGGGAGCCGCATGGTTCGGCCTGCCGTTCATACTCTTACTGGACAGTTCGGGGGAATTACCTAAATGAGGGTGCAGTTTCCTATAAAAAAATAAAAAAAAGTGTACTTATATTTAAAATGGGTGTATAATGAAAAGACAATAGAAGAATGAGGAAATTGAAAGCTATTGCCCCAGAGTGAAAAAAAACTTTTACTTAAGTTTCAGTTAGGTAAAATATTAAGGTTAGTTTAGGAGATGGTTATGGGAACGCAGAAAAGAAGCCGGCTTGTGGTGAGAATTTTGATTGCGATTACGCTGACTGTAGTGGTGATGAATGTTTTGCAGACCGCGATTGTCACGAACCGCATAGATAATATTGTGTCGGGAAATTACGAAGAGGAATGTGATGAGCTTACGAGGTCGTATACCGATTTGATTTCCAGCAAAATCAGCGAGTATATGAGTCTGCTTACGGTGTATACCTCGGCGGATATTGTGAAGACCGGTGATCCCGCGCAGATTGTGCCGTGGCTGAAGTCCCATGCGGATATACGCAACAAGGCTTTCGATTATGTGGCTTTTGTGGATCTGGAAGGCAATTTTGATTCGGATATAGATACTCATACGACTGTTGTGGACCGTTCTTATTATCAGGATATTGTGAAAAAGGGGATGGAGACCACGATGGACAATCCTGTGACGTCAAAGGTTTCGGGGCAGACGATTGTGCATATCTGCCGGGCCGCCAAAGCCAACGGAGAAACCATCGGATTTTTCACGGGAATCGTTTCGCTTGATACGTTGAAGAGTATAATAGAACATATTAAGATAGGAAGCACAGGGTTTGCGACTCTTTATTCGGGGGACTCTCAGTTGATTGCGACTTCCGGTGACGAGGAGACTGTCAAGGCTGATTTTGAATTCTCGAAGGGAAATGCGGAGTATGCGGCCAAGATGACTTCTTCCGTGGCAAGCGGAAAGCCGGGGTCGTCATGGGCTCCGAATTCACGCGGTTCGCAGAGTTATCTTTCCTTTGCTTCGATTGATGGCACTCCGGGATGGACTTTCCTTTTCTGCGTTGACAAAGTGCAGGTGCAGGCAGCTTCACGTTCGGTCAGCAAATGGAATGTCGGTGTGGGCATCGTGTATGGAATCCTTTTGCTGGTGGTTATGGCTGTGATGGTTGTATCCGCTTTGAAGCCGCTTGAAGTGGTGCAGTCTACAATCAACGGAATTGCTTCGGGAAATGCCGACCTTACACAGAGAATCGTGCTTAAGAATATGACGAATAATGAGATTGGCGGTGTGGTGAGCGGATTCAATAAATTCTCGGAAAAACTGCAGGACATTATCAGGAACGTGAAAAATTCGAAGGACGGTCTTGTGGCGGCGGGGAGGAATCTTAACGACAGCACCGAGGAGACTTCTTCTTCGATTGCGCAGATTATCGCCACGATTGAGACTATGGGAAACAACATCAACAATCAGTCCAATTCGGTTACGCAGACGGCTGGTGCGGTGAACGAGATTGCTTCAAATATCGAATCGCTGAACCACATGATTGAGACTCAGGCGGCTTCCGTGACACAGGCTTCCGCTGCGGTTGAGGAAATGATTGAAAATGTTGATTCTGTTGACAAGTCCGTGAACAAGATGGCTCTGGCTTTCGAGGATTTGGAGCACAAGGCCGTGAACGGTGTGCAGAAGCAGGATGATGTAAACAAACTGATTAAGACCGTGGAAAATGAGTCCCGCACATTGCAGGAGGCAAACTCTGTCATTTCAAGCATTGCGGAACAGACGAACCTTCTTGCCATGAACGCAGCAATCGAGGCTGCCCACGCCGGAGAAGCAGGAAAGGGATTCAGCGTTGTTGCTGATGAAATTCGTAAGCTTTCGGAGACTTCTTCACAGCAGTCAAAGACGATAGGAGATCAGCTTAAAAAGATTTCCACCACCATCGAGGGAATTGTTCAGGCTTCTCTTGAGGCTGGAAAGGCATTCGAGGCGGTTTCAAGCGGAATCAACGATACGAACAGTCTGGTGCAGGAGATTAAGACCGCAATGGTGGAGCAGGGTGAGGGCTCAAAGCAGATTTCACTTGCTCTTGGAAATATGAACGACAGCACTTCCGAAGTCCGCACGGCTTCACTGGAGATGTCTGAAGGAAACAAGGCGATTCTGCAGGAGATTCAGCTGCTTCAGGATGCCACTTTAAGCATGAGGCAGGGAATGGATGAAATGGCTGTGGGTGCCAAGAAAATCAACGAGACGGGCACAACGCTTGCAAGTCTTTCGGAGCAGTTGGAGAATTCCATCGCCAGCATCGGCCAGCAGATAGACCAGTTCCAAGTTTGATTCAAGGGTTGACGGTTGATGGCTGTCAGTTGATGGCTTGAGTCTGGAACCTGAGACTGATGGCTGATAACCTGGGGCTGAAGACCGGAATTTCAACTGGTTTTGTCGAAGTCGGGGATTTCCTTTATTTTGGTGTATTTCCAGTCGTTTGCGTGCCCGCCGGGAAGTCCCTTTTCAATCCTTTCGTTTTCGCGGCTCAACTGATATTTTATCATTTCCTTGAACACGTCCAGAAGAGGTTCGGGGTCCACTGATTTTTCCACAATGCCGGCGGTCTGCAGCTCCTTTATGAGATAATAGCAGGACTCTATTGTGGACACGCAGTATTCCGCGGGTTCCCTTTTGAATGTGAAAATGGATTTGTAGGAGCCGCTGAAGGAAAGCTTTGGCAGAGTATTCACATTCGTGCTCAGCCGAATCATCTTTTTCGAGCAGAACCACGTTGAGTCTATGATTATGACAAGCAGAGTGCGGTTCCCGATTGTCTCCTTGAACCCTTCTTTCGCGCTTGTCCAGGCATCGTCTCCCGGGTAAAGCAGGACGGGAAAATACTGCGGGTCTGAAAGCAGTTCGCAGAGTCTTTTGTTTTCCGTGAAATCAACGCCGACCAGAATCTCGCTTCCGGGCAGTCTTATTGAGGCAAGACGGCCTGTTCCCGTGCGTTGTCTTTTCGCTTCCTTGGGATGCATCAGGAACACGAATTTTACTTTCGAGTCCACTTCCTTCAGGTGGTCGCAAAAACAAGCCGCAACAGGGCGCAGGCACTTGTAGCATATATCGCTCATTTTCTGAAATCAGCCGATCATCTGCAGGAGACCGTCCTTTCCCACCGCACCAACGCGTTCATCCGCCACTTCACCGTTTTTGAACAGTTTGAAGTTCGGAATGCTCATCACATCGTAAGAAGAAGCAAGGTCAGAGTTTTCGTCGACATTCACTTTGCACACTTTCACTTTGCCGTTAAGCTCTTCGGAAAGTTCTTCCACCACAGGTCCCATCATCTGGCATGGACCGCACCAAGTGGCCCAGAAATCAACCAGCACGGGGAGGTCGCTCTTCAAAACCTCAGCCTCGAAATTTTTTCCATCAACCATAACTGCTGCCATATTGTCCTCCTAATAATCAGAAGTGAAATAGATTGTATACAATCTTTGTTAATAATATACAATGTTTTGCTGTTCTAGGCAAGGGGTATTCCCAAAAAATATGAAATTAATTCGAAAACGTGAGTTCGGAATTCGGAGTTTATCAATGGGCATTTGCACATACTTCATCTATTGTGAACGCATTTACACCGCTCACATCGTTCCCTCCGTTAGTCATTCCAAAACAGATGCACAAATAATATAGAAGATTTTTGAAGAAATATAGAATTTATTCTGCAAATAGTGTATGATATGCCTATGAAACATTTCGGAAGATTATTAAGCGCATTTTTTTTTGCTGCGACACTCTTTATGATTTCCTCCTGCTCCGATGAAATAGGTTACAGCGTGGTTTTGTGGACTCTTGGCGAACAGAATATCGCCGACGGAGAAGTTGTTGCCGTTTACATGAAGTCAAACATTTCAAAGACATATCTGATTGCCAATCCCGAAACAGACGAAAGATTCGAAGTGCCTCTGTGGAAACTTACGGAGCCTGTTTCGAAAAGAAAAATCAAAGATGTTATGAAGCAGTACGAAGAGTTCAAGCACACTTATGCAATGTCCATTGTTGACGGTCTCCCCATCCGTCAGGAAACGAAGAACCTTTCACGCCAGATTTACCGTCTGCGCAAAAACGAAGTGATAAAAACCCTTTACGTGGGAGAGGGGGAAATTCCCACAAACGGACGCGAGCAGCTTGACGGTCAGTGGATCCGCGTGCTTACTTCCAACGGAACCGGAGGATGGTGTTTCAGCTACAATCTGCGCACTTTCCAGATGAACCCGGATGGCACTTATTCAATCGACACGGGTGACGGAGAACTTCAGGAGACCGACGATCTTCTTGAGACTGTCCTTGCCTCGAAGTGGTATCCCGACTACTATCAGCAGATGCTCAAAAACAAAGAGGTCGATTTGAATTACGTGAAGAGCGACTACGGATTCGACACAGGCGCCGTTTCAGGTACAGTCACAATCCGTGTGCCCACTCTTGACGTGTCCTATCCATTCGAGGGAGTTACAAAGACTTCCAGCGGTGTGTACAAATTCAACGAAACCGGAATCCAGATTACAGTCAGAAATGAAGGCTCCATCTCGGTGCGCTACACCGACCCCAGCGGCAGACCGTTCACCAATTCCTTTATCACACTGCCGCAGACTGCCGACGAAATCATTGAAGCTGAAACCTCCCGCCGCGAAAAAATCTATTCCGACTTGAAAAGACTTGGTCCCACTTACAAGAGCTCCAACTACGGAACTCTCACATTCTCCGGCTCAGGCGACTTCACGTGGACAGGATTCGACAATCTTCAGCCCACGATAATCGGTCTCGGTGCAGGAAACTCCGGCCGGATTAGTGCGGATTATTTCCTTTCAAAGACTCAGAAAGCCTCTTGGGACGGCATACTCACATTCCACTTCGGAGAAAGAGAGACGGCGAATTTCTTCTATAAAGTGGAATCAAATGGTCTGCGCCTGTGCAATGCAAAAGTCGTAGTGACCCCTGATCCCGCAACAGGCCGAAATACTGTTGACATAAACCAGCCGTCTGGAGCCACGGTGATTTTCTTCCATAAATAGGAGCGGCTATGGCATTCGTGCAGTTTTCAAAAGTCTCGCTTGCATTCGGAGACCGTGATATTCTCAAAGATGTGTCGGTGAATCTTCAGACAGGCACAAAGGCGGCTCTTACAGGTGCAAACGGAGCTGGAAAATCCACACTCATAAAGATTATGGCAGGATTGGTGGAGCCGGACAGCGGTCAGCGTGTTGCCCAGAGAGATGCGCGCATTGCGTATCTTCCGCAGAGTGGACTGGTTCACCACGGATGCACGTTGAAAGAGGAGGCCGACAAGGCTTTTTTGTGGGGATACGAGCTTCAGAAAAAAATAGATGAAGTTGGAGACGAGATGCAGAAACATCCCGAGCAGGCAGACCGTCTTGCAGAGGAACACGCGTCTTTGCTTTCGAAACTTGAGGATTCAGGGTGGTACCGCAGAGAGATGCTTGCCGAATCCGTTCTTTTGGGTCTCGGTTTTTCCCGAAATGATTTTGACAAACCCACTGATGCATTTTCCGGCGGATGGCAGATGAGGATTGCTCTTGCGAAGGCTCTTATGTGCGGCCCGGACATTCTGCTTTTGGACGAGCCCACAAACTATCTTGATATTGAGGCCAGAAATTGGCTTGAAAAATTCCTGGATGATTTCAAGGGTGGTTTTCTTTTGGTGAGCCACGACCGTTATTTCCTCGACCACACCATAAACGAAGTGTACGAACTTTTCAACGGTGAATTGAAACGTTATCCCGGAAATTTCACCCATTACGAAGAAGTCCGCAAAGTGGAGCTTGAAAGTCTTATCGCCGCATACGAACAGCAGCAGCAGGAAATTCAGCATCTTGAGGATTTCATAAAAAGATTCGGCGCAAAAGCCACAAAGGCGGCCCAGGCACAGGACAGACAAAAGCAGCTGGACAAAATTGTGCGCATCGAGATTCCCGAAAACCTGAAGAAGATTCATTTCACTTTCCCCGAGGCTCCCCATTCCGGCCAGCTTGTCCTTACTCTGGAAAATGTGTGCAAGAATTACGGCGGCCCGGACGTGATAAAAAATCTGGACTTTGTGCTTGAAAAGGGCGAGCGTCTTGTGGTTGCAGGCCGCAACGGAGCAGGAAAATCCACGCTTTTGAGAATCATTGCAGGGGTGGATTCGGATTACACAGGCAACGTGAAACTTGGAGCCGGAGTAAGCATCGGATATTTCTCTCAGGATTCTGCGGAAAAAATCAAAGGCAGCGAAACGATTCTTGAGCGGCTTGAAAGCAAGTGTCCCCTTCATCTGATTCCGAAGGCCCGTGACATGCTGGGAGCGTTCCTTTTCCGCGGTGACGATGTCTTTAAAAGCATCGATGTTCTTTCCGGTGGAGAAAAAAGCCGCATTGCACTTCTTGAGCTCCTTCTGCGCCCCGTGAATCTTCTGGTGCTTGACGAACCCACAAACCACTTGGACATGCATTCAAAAGACGTGCTCCTTGAGGCTCTGAAGGATTTCGGTGGTACTGTTGTTTTCGTTAGCCACGACCGTGGATTCATTGAAGACCTTTCCACCCGTGTGCTTGAACTCCAGCCAGGAAAATGGAGAAACTTCCCCGGCGACTACAAATATTACATGCAGCGTCTCGAAGATGAGGAAAACGGTACTGTGGGCGCATCGTCTTTCGGCGGTGAAAATGAAGCTGAAAAAAAATCCGTTGGTGAAAAAAAGCCTCTCGAAGAACCCGTGAGCGCATCAAAGCAGTCGTGGGCAGACCAGAAAAAGGCCTCTTCCGACCGCCGCAGACTTGAGCGTGAAGTGGAAAAAATCGAGGCACAGATGGCGGAGGCTGAAGAAAAAAAGAAGTCTCTCGAAGCACAGATGGCGGATCCTCTCGTGTATTCCGACGGGGCAAAATGCAGGGAAGTTCAGAAGCTGTTGGACGAAGTGAACGAGCTTTTGGAAAAGCTGGGAGAGGCATGGGAAGAAGCCGCTGAAAAACTGGGGTGATTAAATCTTTCCTTCTATAAACATATTCCCTTATGGAAGGAATGTTACATTATGCAAGACGGATTGTTGTTTCTTTGGGGGTATTGTTATGAAAAGATTTTCATACTGCGTAAAAAGATTTGCACAACGGTATCTCGTTATCATTCTAATGTTTTTGTGTTCCTGCTTTCCTCTTTTTGCGGAAGCTGTGAGACGCCCCGGTGATTCGTCTTACAAGTCGACGGCAGACCAGACGGCGTTTCTGTATGTTGATTCCTCGGTGAGCGGAGCCAGTGTTTATCTCAACGGTACATACAAAGGAACGACACCTCTCAAAATCAGCAGTCTAAAACCAGGCAGTTACACAGTGCGCACATCGCTGAAGCATTATTCTGAGTTTTCCGCAAGCGTAAGAGTCAGACCTGGGCATAATTCCGTTTTCGCCTATATGGAAAAAATCAGCGGTTATCTTCATCTGGACTCGGTGCCTTCGGGTGCGGAAGTCTACTGCGCCGGCGAAAGGGTTTACGGAAACAATATTGAATTGGACGAAGGACGCCACACCGTCAAAGTGCGCAAATTCGGCATGAAGGAATTCAAAAGCTCTGTTTACGTGACCCGCAGAAGCACAACCCGTCTTACAATCGCGATGGAAAAAGCTCCCTTTGAAATTACTGATTTCCGCGTTTCAAAATCATCATTCAATCCCCGGAATCCTGGAGACCTTGGAAATGTTGACGTGCATTATTCCGTGACCGCCCCGGAAAGCGGCGTGATTGCATTCAGAAATGCAGGTGGAAACATCATTTTCCAGAAAGACGTTGACTTTTACACTTGGGACGGTTCGTTTTCGTGGATAGGAACTGATTTCAGCGACTACATTGTTGACGACGGCATTTACACTCTCACTCTTTATGCCGGCGGATTGGAAAGGGAATGTTCCGTTGAGGTCGATTCGGGCATTGTCTATCCCCTGCTTTCAATAACCCCCGGAGGATTGGGAATAGGAGGCCTGACAAGCGCAGAGTTGAGTCCCCGGGGTGCCTTCCAGATTGAAGGAAATGCGGGAGTGTCTTTCAGGACTGTCGGGGAGCCGGAGGGTTTTTATTCCGTGCCCATTCATGTCGCGTTGGCATGGACAGTCTCCAGATACGTGGAGCTTTCCACATCCGTTGACGTTTCAATCATTCCCGAAAAAACAAGTGTCAATGGAAGTTTTGCGATTAAGGCTGGAGACTCAGTCACTTTCCCGAACGATGCGTCTCTTTTGTATGCATTCTTCGCGCGCATTGGATTCCGTTCATCCCCGGTTATGTATCCCTATGGCTGTGATTCAGGAAGCGGTTTGGGGGCAGGTGTGTCCGTCGGTTACAAGACAGAAAACTTTTACCTTGGCGCACAATCTTCCATTATATTCCGTCCTGTGGTTGGGCTTGTCTCGAACGGCAGTGACACAATGTGGAAAAACGGAATTATGGTCAGACGAATTTGGCGCAATGCATCTTTGGGAGCCTACGGTTCAATCAATTCGTGCTTCGGTGAATATGAATTCAAAACAAAAGATGTTGTGCACAAAGATTCCTTCGCAGGATGGTTCCGCTCATTTGACACCGGTATTGAAGGTGCTGTGTATCTTGGAAACACTTCCGCGGCATTTACCGCAAGGGCAGGATTCGTTTATTTTCCGCAGGGGGAGCGGGGCACAATGTATCCTCAGTTCAGTCTTGGCATCATAGGAATTCTTTAGGGTAAAAAAATGTTCGGAACAATAATGTCCATACTCACGGGACTAAACGTGATTTTCATAGTATTCGTGCTTTTTTTTGAGAGGGCAGAGTCTTCAAGAAGATTTGTGTGGCTCCTGATTCTGTTTTTTCTTCCGGGAGCGGGAGGCATACTCTACATTCTTTTAAGCGGACATTTTTTCACCGGAAGTCACCGCATGAAACAGATGAGTGCCGTCACGAAGGGAATTTTCGAACCGGTATTGAATGAACAGAGGTCTTACATCTTCTGGAATTCAGAAAGGATTTCTCCGGGCGTGGTAAAGGACTATCTTCCTCTCATACGGATGAATCTCAATTCAAGTGACAGTCTCATCGTCAGTACCGACACTACGGAAGTCTACACGGACGGAAAGGATTTTTTCGAAGCCCTTTGCGGTGAGCTTGAGAAAGCCGAAAAGACAATCTTCATGGAATATTTTATTTTTCACGAGGACAAAATCGGTAAGCGGATTATGGATATTCTGTGCCGCAAGGCAGGCGAGGGTGTTGTCGTAAAACTTATGTATGATGATTTGGGCTCGCTCTTCACGAAAACGAAATTCTTCCGCAGACTGAATGCGGCCGGAGGACAGGCAAGGCCTTTTTTTCAAATCCGTGTCGGTCTCCCGTTCACTTTGAATTACAGGAACCACAGAAAACTCACTCTCATTGACGGAAAGATTGCTTTTACAGGCGGCATGAACATCGGTGACGAATATGCGAATCAAAGCAAAAAGCGTCATTTGAACTGGCGTGACACCGTGGTGCGCATGACGGGTATGAGCGTGCTTTTAATGCAGGGAAATTTTTTGATGGACTGGTATTTCCAGGATGCATGGATGGACAGGGCCAAGACAATCGAACATGCACGAAAATATTTTCCCGGCGAACTCCTTGGCGATGTGAAGGAAATCATCGTGAATGAAGGACCGGCCTTGTGGAGAAAACTTTTTTCCAGCGATGCAATTCCCACGCAGATTGTGACGGCAGGACCCAACGACATGCGCAAGGCGGACATCGAAAACGCTCTCGTGAAGATGATTATGAGTGCCCATGAGTCGGTATATCTTCAGACTCCGTATTTTACTCCCGACGATGAGTTTTCCATGGCACTCAGAATTGCATCCTACAGCGGAGTTCGTGTTGAGATAATCATTCCGCGGGACTGGGACAAATGGTACATGAGGGATGCCTCCTACGAGTTCGTTCGCGAGATGATGGGAGACGGCGTTAAGTTTTATCTGTACCCCGGATTCATTCACTCGAAGATGATGGTTGTTGACGGAAAGGTTGCAACAATCGGAACCACAAACATTGACGAGCGGAGTTTCAATCTGCATTACGAGCAGAATGTGTTTTTCTATCAGGAGGCATTTGCAGCCAAGTGCGAAAACATCTTCGTAAAGGACAGGGGAAAATGTCTTCCGGCGAGCGAGGAATATTTCCACAGCAAATTCATTTTGCGCCGTGCAGTCTGGTCGTTCTGCAAACTTTTTTCCCCGCTCATGTAAAAGGAGATTCGTCGACTTTCCGATTGCAGCGGACTACTTCTGCTCGGTGAAGCCTGCTCCGATTCCGTTCATTGCCTCGAAGAAACGGGGGAAACTGACCGCGCAGCATTCCGCATCCGCCACATTGATTTTTTCTCCATCGCCGAGTCCAAGTCCAAGACAGGCAAGGCTCATTGCCACGCGGTGGTCCTTGTAGCTCTGAACATTTCCTCCGTGCATCTTGAAGACCGGATTCCTGTTTCCGTCTTTTAAAACAGGGGAGTGTCCGCGGATTATCATAAAGTCGTCTCCGGTTTCAATTTCCGCTCCCAAATCTCCGAGTTCTTTTTTCAGCACTTCGATTCTGTCGGTTTCCTTGCGTCTGCACACACCAATGTCTTCTATATATATAGTGCCTTCCGTAAAACAGGAGATTACCGCGACCGCACAGATTGCATCAGGGTAGCCCGAAAGATTTATGTGCATTTCTCCGCCTGGAAGATTTTCCGTGGAAAGACGGCCTGTTCCGTTTTTTGCTTTTTTCATTCCGCGCACGGTAAGAGTTTCTTTTTTACGGTTCCAGTCAATGTCTGCTCCAAGGGAGATGAGAGCCTCAACAATTGCGTCGTCTCCCTGTGTTCCGCTTCCGTCTATGTTGTCGATTGTGATTTCGCTGTTTGTAATCAGTGCAGCGATGAGTGGAAACGCCACTGTCTCCCAGTCGCTCGGGATTGTGCAGTCGAACGCCTTCATAGTCTCAGGACCTGTCACTTCGATGTGTTTGAAGTCCTCGCTTATGTAGACTTTTGCCCCCGCTTTCTCAAGCCACTTCTGCGTCATCGTGAGGTACGGTGTTTCCTTCGGGTCGGAAAGCTCAATGTGCAGTGTTCCTTTCAACCGCAGGGCTGCCATCATCATGCCGGAAATGTACTGACTTGAAACAGAGCCTTCCGTGCGCACCGTGTTTTTTGTGTTTACAGGGCCTTTGATAATCATGGGGCAGACTGTTTTTCCCGGTTGTGTCACGTATGCTTCCGCTCCCATCTGATTCAGTGCTTCAACCATGTGGGCCACGGGTCTTTTCCTGATGCTTTCATCTCCGGTGAAAACCGACCATCCGTCGAGGGTGGCTGCCACGGGTGAAAGGAAATACAAAAGAGAGCCTGAGTTTCCCACGTTCACGACATCGGTGGGAAGATGCAGATTTTTGCCTGCTCCGTCAACAATCCAGTCGCTGCCGGGTTTCCCTTCCGTGGTGAGATTCAGTTCCACAGAAGACCCCATCAGCGGTATCGCGGCGGCAGTGCTTAGACAGTCTGCGCTCGGGAGAGGATTGTGGATAGAGGATTTTCCGTCTGCAAGTGCGGCCAAAAGCAGAGCCCTGATTGTATGTGACTTTGATCCCGGAACTGTGATATGCCCGGAAAGCGAGTGTGCTTGAGAAATGATATTCATAATTCGCCATTCTATCATATAATATTTTGCGTGAAAAGGTGATTCCGGTGAAGTCTGTGCCAATCAAGGTAAAAAAAAGCTGACGGATATTAACTTTGTCTTAATATAGTTCAGTTTTTTTAGAATAAATCTTTGCAAAGTATTTTCCCTTAAAAAAGAACAGGGCTTCAGCATCAGTTCTGTTATTAGCGTTCAAAATGAGGCAGTGGGACGCAGGAAAAAAGCAAGGAGGGACCC
>ODAI013579421.1_pt1 | contig 12417 bp, 7 predicted proteins | sample 1539321 | NCBI WGS metagenome assembly ODAI01 (sample SAMN02144231, study PRJEB22623) | gut metagenome | biome: sheep rumen | host: Ovis aries | place: New Zealand
AGAGCATCTTCTGAGTATCTTCACATATCCTAAGAACTCTCGCAGCACCCTTGCTCCCCTCATCGGCAAGTGCCTTCATCTTAACTTTATTGCAGGTCATCAGCGCAGTTTCTGCAGATGAAAAAAACGCAGATAACAAGACCAGCAAAACCAATATGATTATTCTAACCAAATGAACGTCCAAAATATTCTCCTCATTACATTTTTATAGTACACAGGGCGAAGGGAGACTTCCACAGGGGCCGGTGGCATATATTTATTGGGGTTTTCGATTGTTGTCCTGTGGAGGTGAGACCTATCAATTTCGAGTGTCAATACACGATGAAATTGATGCCCAGGGCTCACCGGAGCGCTCAGGACAATGAGAAAATCACAATAAATATATGCCACCGGCCTCTGTGGAAGTCCCCTTCGCCCGTCACTGATCAACTAAGCGGATTCAGGTAGAACTCCTTGAAGTCCTCGTATCCTTGTTCTGTAAGCTGCTGCTTCTGGAATTTCTTGTTCTTGTTCATGCGGACAACCAGAACCTGAGAACCCTTAGCTCTCTCATCCTGGGCTTCCTTAATGATCTCAGCAAGCCTTTCTCCGGCAATTCCTTTTTCTATAAGGAAAGCTTTCTTCTGATCGGCTCCCGGAATCTTAAAGCCCTCGTCCATCATGATCATGATGATCCTCTCAAAGCCAATTGAGAATCCGCAGGCAGGAGTGTCCTGTCCGAGGAACTTGCCTACCATCTTGTCGTATCTTCCGCCGCCACCGCAGCTTCCGCCATACTGAGGCATTGCAACCTCAAAGATTGTTCCCGTATAGTAGCTCATACCACGAACAAGGGTGGGGTCAAATACCATCTCAAACTGAGCAGTCTTGGTGCTCTCTACAGAGCTTATGATCTCAGAAAGACCTTCTTTTGTATCCGCATCGAGATAGTCGCCTATTTTATCTGCGATGACCTTAAGGCCTTCAAGGGAGTCTTTTCCCTCTGCTGCCTTAAAGAGGTCTAAGTACTTATCTACGCTCTCTTGTGCAAAGCCGGCCTTAACAAGCTCCTCTGCAACGCCCTCAATTCCGATCTTGTCCATCTTGTCCAGTGTTATGAATACGTTGTCGTACTCTTCTTCGGGAAAAGAGCTGTAGGCTGCCATAGCCTTAAGGATCCTTCTATCATTTATCCTTATCTTAAAGTCCTTAAATCCAAGTCTTCCGAGAGTAGTGGTTGTAGCGAGGATAAGCTCGATCTCAGCAAGGTTGGAAGCCTCACCCAGAATGTCGATATCACACTGCATGAACTGACGGTATCTGCCTTTCTGAGGCCTGTCAGCTCTCCATACATTGCCCATCTGAAGTGCCTTAAAAGGTGAAGGAAGCTCTCCTGCGTGATTCGCATAAAAACGGACCAGAGGCACTGTAAGATCGTACCTGAGGCCTGAATCAGTGAGGTCATTCTCCTCCTTGGCTTCAGCCAGATTCAATTTTTCGCCTCTTTTCATAACTTTGAAAATCAGCTTCTCGTTCTCGCCACCCTGTTTGCTGTTAAGGTTGGCCAAAGACTCAACCGCCGGTGTCTCAATAGATGTAAAACCAAATTCACCGTAGGTCTTCTTAATTACTCCTATGCAGTAATCTCTGAGCTGCATCTCAGCAGGAAGTATATCCTTCATGCCCGTAACGGGCTTTTTAACAAGCGCCATCTGCAAAACCTCCAAAATACTATATACTGCTAGATTTTACTATCATTTGTCAGTAAGCACAAGCGTTTTAATGCTTATTGTTTTCTTTCAGGAATTCAAGGAACTGATCCTTCGGCATAGGCCGCGCATAGTAGAATCCCTGTATATGGTCGCATCCAAGCCTTATTATCTGCTCGGCCTGTTCCTTTGTCTCAACTCCCTCAGCCACGATTTCTTTTCCCAAAGACTTGATGATCTTGACCAGATTAAGCATTACCATATAGGAAGTTTCTGATTCAAAAGCCGACTGGACAATACTCTTATCAAGCTTGAATATTTCAACAGAAAGCGTTGAGATCCTTGACAGGTTCGAATATCCTGTGCCGAAATCATCCATAGAAAACGGAATTCCATAGTTCATGAGCTGACCGATATTCTCATCCATAGCAGAAGTAATGCCCTCTTCAAAAGTCTCTGTTATTTCAAAGTTCAGCTGCTTGGGTTTTATTCCATGCTTTTCCATGGTATGTATGATCTTTTCGGCAAGGTTTGTCTGAAGACAGTCAACTACCGACAGATTTACTTCCACATATTCCAGACCGTTTTCCATGGCATCGGTTTTGGATATCATATCGCAGACCTGCTCAAGAACGAAGCTGTCAATGGAGACAACCATACCGTTTCTCTCAGCAACCGGCATGAAAACCGCAGGAGAAATAAATCCCATCTGAGGATTACGAAGCCTAAGGAGCGCTTCGCAGGATGAGAAAAGACCTGTCTTCGGTTCGTAAATAGGCTGATAATAAACCTCTAAGAGGTCATCATCAAGGGCGTGTTTAACAATAGCATCAATCTTTTTGTCATGTTCGATGTGCTTAAGATTAAGGTCTGAAATTCTGAGAATATCTCTGTTGTGATGGAGCAGAGTCTTTTTAATGACCTCTCTTACCTCATTGAACTTGTCAATAGAATCAACTTCATCAGGGCATCCGATCACATACTGGTTTGCGAATATCCTGACCTCCTTGCCATTCATGGTCCAGGGTTCTTTGAACCTCTTTCTTATCTGGTCGGTGGCCTTTTCGATCATCGCATCGTCAGGGTCTACATCGGGGAAAATGAGCAGATAATTCGCATCATCCGTATAATACACTTCTCCCGTAGGGCTCAGACGTCTTAGATAAAGTGTTATTTGAGACAGGAGTTCTGCAACAGTTTCAAGGGGCTCTCCGCCGATTATATTATCCAGTCTTTCTATTGCAATTCCGTAAACAGTAAATATCTTTTTTTGGAGCAGATTGCTGGAGACATTAAAATTAAGTGCATTTTTGCTTCCGGCACCGCTGATTCCATCCTTGAACTCTCCGGGATTCTGGAAGGTATATACGCACAGTAAAAGTGAGAGCGAAACACTGAATTCAAAGATCGAGCTGGATTTTGTGATCAGCCTGATAGGCACTGCAGCCAGCATCAGAATATAGTACAAAACCAGAGAAATAAACTTCTCGGAGCTCATACTCCTTGCATATCTGACGTACAGATACGCCGCATATACAAAATATACATACAAAGAGAAATTGACCAAAGCTCCCTGAGGATAGTTGTATACGAGCTCACCGTCATCAGAAAATACAAAGAAAAAGTCCGTGACAAGACCGCTTAGGAAAAACATCACGGAAAAAATCGTGGGCACAAAAAGAAGTATCTTCCTCATCGATGAATCGAGTTCGATCCTGAAAACAGTCATGACATAGATTATGGACAGATATGCCAAAAGATATGAACATATCTTTTCAATCAGTACAAGCCAGTCATTTCCAGTAGGAGAAACAATCTCTTTGAACAAGTCTGTGTACAGCCACAGATTATGAAGCAGTCCTGCTGTATTCAGGATCAGGGCATCAGAAATAATCATCCCGAATATCTGCTTCTGCTTGTTGCTGTGTACCTCCTCAGAAACATGAATGATGAGTACAACAACAATAAGAAGCAGGGATGCAATGCAGAACCAGATATTATAATTTTCAGGATTGCTGATAAGCTCCATCCTCATCCCTCTTCAAAGTATGCATCTATATATTTGACAAAAGAACTGTCCTTCATCGGCCTTCCCATATAATCACCAATCAGGAAATCACATCCAAGTTCTTCGGCCATCAGTTTATCTTCCTCGGTTTCGATGTCTTTTGCCCCGACAAAAATACTGATATCGTGGAACAGACTTACTATACCTTTCGCCACGATCTTCATTTTCTCAGACTCGGAGGCTTTGACCAATATGTCATGTGCTATGTTGACCTGGGTTACGGGAAGCGAAAGGATCTTGTCCATATCTCCGTATCCGTTGCCGAATTCATCAATGATGATGGAGCATTTCTGCTCTCCAAGCATCCTGATATTGCGTTCTGCCACAGCGTTCATGGTAGTAATCGTGGTCTCTGTCAGCTTCAGTGTGATCCAGGAACACTCCGCTTTTTCTTCCCTGGCAATTTTCCTGATCCTTCGAATAAAGTCATTTCTCGAGATTTCACCCTGAGACATTCCTACGATCGCCCTGTATTTTCCGTTCTTATCTCCGGCATTCCAGAAAGCCAGAGCCCTGCAGGCTCTTCTGTAGACCATTTCATCCGTATCCATCAGGGCCTGAGTGGCATTTACATCGGGAATATTGCCTCGCATGTCAATTTCGTTTCCATATTCATCCTTTAAAAAGCACAAAACATCCGCACTGTAATTAATCCTGTATATTTTGGACAGGATCGGCTGATACCTGATAACAAAGGTCTTGGTATCAAGATTTGTTCTTGCAAGGATATCGTAATCTATTATTTTCCTGAGTTCGTTATATTCGGGTCTGTTTACGTCAATGATCTGGTTTATGTCTTTTGCCGCATGCTCAACAATAATTTCAAGCCTTGCAAGGAGTTCAGCAGCAGTCTTATAGTGCTCCGGATACTCCATAATAAAGCAGTGGGATTCCACCTTGATAGCCATGTTTGAGAAGCTCCAGGACTGCTGAAGTCTCTTTGAAATGCCGCTTAGCATTGCAAGGACCTTATTTCTGTCTACCGTATGTACATTGATTGCAAATACATATTCGGAATATCTGTATGCATAGCAGTGCAACCTGTACTCCAGCTTTCCTACATACTTCAGATATCTGGTGATCTTCTTAAGTATAGCCTGGGCCTGAGCGTAACCCATCTCTTCACTCAAAGCTCTCATATTGTCTATGGTCACAAATATTGTTATCTGAGAAGTCTTTCTGTTGGTCTTAAGATCAAGCTCCTCAAGAAAAGCTTTCCTGTTAAGGATATTAAGGCGCTCATCTACCATCTCCGTAGGATTCTGCAGAGATATATAAACCAAAGTAATACCTATGGTACTCATGAAGTTCTCAATAAGGAGCGTCGGCCATATAAACTGGAGGATCATACCGGCGAGCGCAAGTACGACATATGACATGACAACCGCCTTGGTCCTGATACGCATCAGTATTTTATATCTGAACAGCAGTGAAACTCCGTAGACTATGTAATACATTGCCAGAATGTAATACAGGCCGATAAGATTTCCTCTCTGATAAAGACCGTCTTCCCTGTAGCTGAATAAGATAGGCACAAAAAGATTGATCACAACAAGCGCTATGCCTATGTAATAACCAAGCATGATTCCTATCAGGTCGGAAACCCTTTTAATATCAACATAGATATCGAGAACAGCAAGAATATATCTCAGATAGCAGAATCCGGTACCCAGATGTGCAATAAAATAAACGGAACCAAAGAACATTTCTGCAGGATGATACCAGATGGCCGAAGAAGGATTCATCTGGAGGTGAGTTTCTATCCTCTCAGAAAGAGTAGCTGCAAAAGTGGCCAAAAAGAGCATGACATAAGCTCTCTGCCTGTATGCCGGTACCCAACGTCTTGACAGAGAGATTGCAGCCACTGTTCCCAATATGCATAAAGCACAAATATCAAAGTAGAAATTATACTGCATATTTCAGCCTTAATAATCCCATAAAAATAGTGTTATCGGAGGACATAGCCCCCGATAACACTATTATACGTCAAGTTATGATATTTTGATACAATATTGAACTATTAAAAGTATATTAACTAAACGACAAACCTTTCCATCCTGCATGGTTGGCCAATTCTGAAGATATATCCTGTCATTTTCATAGAGAGGTTCAAGTTCAAGCTCAAAAGTAAGCTCTTCCCCTTCTCCATATCTGTCAAAATATCTCTTAAGCCCCACTTCAAAATCCTGTCCGGTGTAGAAGTTATCATCGACAACCTCTCCCTCCCTCATAAGCTTCGCAGTGTTTGCCTCATATTCAAGGCAGGCAAAGATCTCATTAAAGCCATCGAGTTTACCCGGAAGCTTTATCTCATAGGTAGTCTCATCTTTTTTATTAAACTCGGAAGTAAGGTTGCATTCGATCCTGTTTTTGCCACGGTAGAGTGCAAATGCATCTCCGCTTGCAAAATTCTTTATTTCACCTGTGCTCTTTTCTCTTTCGAATCCAAGAGGAGCATTGTCGATATCAGGATAGATCCTGAACTCAGGAGTCTTGAACTTCTCCTTTTCGGACACACTGTAGTAGATCTGTACATGTCCGTCTGCATCGGTTACCGCTTCGCCCTCGGATATGATAAGGTGCTCTTTTCCGTCAATTGTGATCTTGGATGAATGCAGAGCCTCATTGGCCGTAAGTACGATTACGGTGTTTCCGTCAAGCTCTCCCTTGATATCTGCAGCCGCCTGTCTGTCAGAATCCGTATAGAATACATAGGCGTCTTTCCCATCCTCGCCTGCACCGTGCAAGACGCATACAGGTGTTGCATCTATAGTCAAAAGAGCTTTCTCCCCAACCGGCATACCGAATGGGTAAAAGAAATAGTCGCCGTCCGCCACATCTCTGTCGGGGAAGCTTGCAAGAACTTCCTTGCCATCCTCAGCATAAGCCGTAAGAGATACATTCTTGTGAAGTGCCATCTCGTATCTTCGCTGATAATTATTTACAAAGAAGTATCCTGTTGCGCCGCCTGTCACAGTTCTTTTGAATCTGACTGCGCTCCTTAAGCTTGTAAAGTCATCGGGCTTTAAAGGATTACCGGGCTGCTCGGTATATTCCATATCCGCCAGTTCATCACCGAAATCGTGGATAAAGGTTGAAAGAAGCCTTACATGTCTGTAAGTATCCTCCATCTGTCCGTACTCGCGTAGAGGAGCGTTAAAATCATAAGAGCACTGGGGAAGATCGTTGGGGTAACCTGTCTCTCTGGTTTCCTGAAGAGTTGTAAGTTTTCCCTTAGGATTGGTTCCGCCGTGATACATATAGTAGCCAAGAAGGTTTGCTCCGCTTCCGAGCTTGACCATGGTCATGGCTGCAGTATCGGTGCCTGTGGCGATGGGTCTTCTGTGCTTTGTAACCTGAAGGCCTCCGCCAAGCTCAGCGGTAAGATACGGGAACTTGTCCATGTCAAAGGTGATTCCTGCGCCAAGGCCGTGGTCGGATCCTATGTTGTGATCGTTTCTCTCTCTTGTAAAGATATAGTTGCCGCTGGGCTCGATCTCTGTGGTTCTCTGATCCCAGGGAGCCTCGCAGTATCCGCCCATAACAGGGATCATACCTCCTGTTACGGCGCCGCCCCAACCGGTAGCTGTATAGATAGGAGTATCAAATCCTATCTCCCTGGCCATGGCAAGAAGAGTCTTCATGTGCTGTTCGCCCTCTTCTCCGTTCTTGCCTCCGCAGTGGCCGTATTCGTTTTCAATCTGAATGCCTATAACAGGACCGCCATCCTTAATAAAGAATCCTTTGGACTGTTCATAGGTCTTTTCATAAAATCGTCTTACGTGCTCAAGATACTCAGGTGCATCGGTTCTTGTCTCATACCCTTTATCCTTTGCATCCTTTAAAAGCCAGTCGGGAAATCCTCCGTTTCTTGCCTCTCCGTGGGCCCAGGGACCGATCCTCAAAATGCTGTAGAGTCCGCATTTTTTGACTGTTTCAAGGAAAGCTCTAAGGTCTCTGTCTCCGGTAAAATCGTACTCTCCCTGTATCTCCTCGTGATGGATCCATATTACATAGAGGGATACGATATCGATCCCTCCGGCCTTCATCTTGAGCAGCTCTTCCTCCCAGTATTTCCTTGGGTATCTGGAAAAATGCATCTCTCCCATCATGGGAAAAACGCGCTTACCGTCGACGATCAGACTGATGGGATCGAAGGTAATATTCGATTTAGATGTGATTTTCATAAAAACTCCTCTTATTTCGTACTCTCTTTCAGTATTACCTCATATCCTCTCAGCATTTTACTGGTAACAGGTACATTGTCGATAATATCCAAAAGTGTCTTGGCAGCCACCGCTCCAAGATTTCTGTCGTTAAAATTCAGTGATGTAACTGATGGTATGGCACTCTCAAGTATTGAGCTGTTGTAAAAAGAAGCGACTCTGAGATCGTCCGGGATCTTTACATGTTCATCCCTGCACCTTGATATAACTTCGCCGGCTATGTTGTCATCCATGCAGATAACACCGTCTATGTTCTTCTTTCGAAGGTCCCTTAGGATAGTGCCAACCTTGGACATAGATTCAACATCCAGGTAAATAAGACCGGAATCTATAGCTACTCCCGCTTCCTCAAAAGCATCAGAAAAGCCCTTATATCTGGTCCTTGTTATGATATGCTCAGTTGAGCCTCCTATCAATGCAAGCCTCTTAAGCCCTTTTGCAATAAGGATCGAAGTCAGTTCCTTGCAGGCAGAATAGTTGTCGTTGTCAACATAGATGATATCCTTGTCATCCGTACTTCCGACAGCAACAAAAGGAATTCCGCTCTCCTTAAGGAATCTGGCCGGCCTGTCATGCACAAGAGTTCTTGTGAGGATGATACCGTCAACCTTGTGGTTGTCAATTATTCTCCTCAGCCCCGAAAAGTCATCGCCGCTGACCAGCGATACCATAATATCGTAGCCACAGCCCGATGTAACCTCACTCATTCCAATCATACAGCGCTGGAAAAAAGGCAGGTCCACAGCATTGTAATCATCCGGCCAGATAACGCCGATGTTATAGGTCTTTTGCAGTGCCAGTGCTCTGGCCATTAGATTGGGTCTGTAATTATGCTCTTCGATGTACTCAAGAACCTTTAATCTGGTGTCATCTCCAACCCTTCCCTTTCCCGAAATAGCGCGGGAAACGGTGGTCTTGGAGATGCCAAGGGCTCTTGCGACGTCATCGATAGTAATTTTGCCATCAGCCATATTTATAACCTTCTTAACCTTTTACTGCACCGCCCGTTACACCTTCAACATAGTATTTCTGAAGGAACATGAACAGAAGTGTTACAGGGATTGCTACAAGCACGCCACCTGCACAGAATCTGGTGAAGTATCCCTGATAGTCATTGGTCCATACCCATCTTGTCATACCTACTGCCACGTTGTAGCTGGTATCATGTCCGAAAGCTACATAAGAAGCAAATACGTAGTCACACCAGGGTGCCATGAAAGCAACCAGGGCTGTGTAGATGATGATAGGTTTGGACATAGGAATGATCATTGTAAAGAATATCCTTGCCCTTGTTGCACCATCGATCATGGCTGCTTCATCAAGCGCCTTAGGGATGGTATCAAAGTAGCCCTTACATACGTAGTAACCCATTCCGCAGCTGGCTACTGTTACAAGAATAAGACCCGGGATAGCTCCTGCCTGTGTAAGTCCGAACTGCTTCAGAAGGAAATACAGACAGATCATTGTAAGGAATCCGGGGAACATACCAAGGATGAGCCAAAATCTCATAAGGAATGTTCTTCCGGCAAATCTCATTCTTGAAAGTGCATAGCTGACACAGAGCTGAATGATAGTCTGGAATATTGAAACAAATACCGCAATAATGATAGTGTTCTTATACCATAAGAGGTAGTTGTTCTGGCTTGTGTCAAACAGGAACTTGTAATTGTCCAGTGAAAACTGCTTGGGCACAAGGTAGTCAACCATTCCGCCGTACTCTGTGGCGTATGATCTAAAGCTCTGCAGCACAAGTCCCACAAACGGGAACAGCCAGATAATGCTTATCAGTATCAATATAATATAGCCAATGATGTTTCCAATGGCTCTTTTGGTCTTGTAAGATTTCATTATTGGAAGCCCTCCTCATCTTTTACTGACGGAAGCATGTTGTAAACAACCAGTGAAATAACCGCTGTAACTACGAATACCATGATTCCTATTACTGCTGCCATCCTGTAGTTGGTGTCATTTACTGTCATCTTGTAGAGCCAGGTGATAAGAAGGTCTGTATTACCGGCTTTCTCTGCAAGATTTACAGACTGTGGCTTACCCTGTGTAAGAAGGTAAATAACGTTAAAGTTGTTGAGGTTTCCTGTAAACTGTGTGAGCAGGAAAGGTCCTGTTACAAACAGCATATATGGAAGGGTAATGCTTCTGAACATCTGCCAGGGATTTGCACCGTCGATCCTTGCACTCTCGTAAAGATCCTCGGGGATGTTCATGAGTAGTCCCGTTGCAATCAGCATCATGTAAGGTATACCGATCCAGATATTTACAATGATAACTGTAATTCTGGCCAGCATAGGATCTGTCCAGAAAGGAATATATGTCTTGATTATTCCCCACTTGATCAGGTATCCGTTGATAAGTCCGTCATTGGCGAACATTTTCATAACATAAAGAAGTGAAACGAACTGAGGAACAGCTATGGTAAGAACCAGAATTGTTCTCCAGAGTTTTTTGAACTTTATTCCCTTTTTGTTGATCAGCATAGCTACAGCAAGACCAAGGAAATAGTTTGTAAATGTAGCAAACAAAGCCCAGACCAAAGTCCAGAGAAGGACCTGTAAAAAGGTTGGTCCAATGCCTGCTCCGGAGAAAGAAACAAGATTTTTAAAGTTTTCAAGTCCTACCCAGGTAAAGAGGTTGGATGGAGACTGATGATTCTTGTCATAGTTGGTAAATGCTACAAGGATCATGAATACGATGGGCAAAACCGTGAACACGAAAATACCGGTTACGGGAAGTGCCAAAAGTGTCTTATGGAAGTTCTTGTCAAAGAGAGACATGAAAACGTCTTTGTTGGAAGGAAGCTTTTTCCCCGCTTTTAAAAGAAGCTCTTCCTTGCGGTTCTCTTTTACATTGATATACCAGATCACAATAAATGCAATAATGGCAAAGATGCATAAAACGCCAAAGAGCAGAATCAAAAAGCTGTTATCACCATAAACAGTCTTACGGCCCACCTTCTTGGTAGCAACTGTTCCAAGTGTTGAAAACTTGGATAAGTACTGCCATCCAAAACCGGCCATAAAGTAAAAGAACAGTGCTTCACAAAGAAGCAGTGCAACTCCTATGAGTATCTGTCCCCTGAGAATCGGACCAAGTCCGAAGATCAAAAATGAGAGTTTAGTCTTAATATCACCCTCTGCAAACGTCACACCTATTTCCTTAAAGCCGTTCCCTACAGCCTCAAAGAACAAAGACGCAGCATTCTTTTTCTTATTGTTCGCGCCCTTTGCCATACCACAAGCCTCCTTTTAACAATGCGCATAGGTTTTTAGTTTAATACAGGCCCGGAAACCTACTGAATCCGGGCCTGATATGAATGTTTATATTCTATATGCGAAATTCTCATGCAAGCATGAAATTTCCATGACTTTGAATCCCCATATCGCTCATATTACTGTGCATAGCTTTCGCAAGTTGTCTGGAAGTCTGTAAGAGCCTTCATGAAGTCTTCATCTGATGCATCAGCCTTGATCTCGCCTGAGATGATTGAATCACCAAGTGATGTTGCAAGTGACCAGTAGTCTCCAGGATACTGTCCCTGAGGGATTGTGTACTGAAGCTGATCTGCAAGAGCTGAAAGAGCCTCGTCAGCCTGAACTGCATCTGACTTCTGAGCATTGAGGTTTGAAGGGCCCCAACCTACTGCATTGTATCTTGCAAGCTGAACTTCTTCGCTTGAAAGGTATGCTGCAAGAGCATCACATACTGCAAGCTTAAGGTCATCTTCCTGAGGCTTAACACCAAGGAGCTTGAATCCACCGAATCCGCTCATCTGGTATGTCTTGCCATCAGCGCCTTCGAATGTAGGAAGCTTAGCACATGCATAGTTGTCACCGAACATATCCTTAGCTGCCTGAGCATCCCATGTACCATCAACGATTGCTGCGCAGTTAGTTGCGTTTGAAACAGCTGAACCGTTCTGGAATGACTTGGATGAAGCAATCTCTGCCATCTTCTTAAGAGCAACTACACCGGCATCAGATGCGTATGTAGAATTGCACTTTGTGAAGTTACCTGAATCATCTGTATCGTATGTAAGCTCAGCACCTGCTCCGAAGAAGAATGCTGTCTGATACCAACCTGAGTTGATCTCGAAGTAGAAGTTCTTGCCTGCTGCTTCACAATCAGCGATGATGCCTTCAAGAGTTGAAGGATCTTTAACTACGCTCTTATCGTAGTAAAGGAAATATCCGTTATCTGATGTGAGAGGATAAGCGTAAAGTGTGCCACCTACTGTAGCTGCGCCAACAGCACCGGCATCGTTCTCAGCCTTAACTGCCTCAGCGTTTGAATCCTCAACGACCTCAAGAGCACCTGCTGTAACAAGTCTTGCGATCTGATCCTGAGCGAATGCATAGATATCTGCACCGGCCTCAACGTCTGTGATCATGTTTCCTGCTGCATCACCTTCACCAACAGCCTC
>ODAI010016938.1_pt1 | contig 12416 bp, 13 predicted proteins | sample 1539321 | NCBI WGS metagenome assembly ODAI01 (sample SAMN02144231, study PRJEB22623) | gut metagenome | biome: sheep rumen | host: Ovis aries | place: New Zealand
GACAGTACCACGTTTGACATTTCCCTGTTTATGAAATCTATCTTTTCGTCGTCAAGAAGGGTGCCGTTGGTGGTGACAGTGAATCTGAAGGCCTTTTTGTATTCCTTTTTCCTTTCCCTGCCGTAGGCTATTATCTCCTTGAGAGCCTTCCAGTTCATGAGAGGCTCACCGCCGAAGAAATCCACCTCCAGAAAGCGCCTGTTGCCGGAATGTTCCAGGAGATAGTCAAGGGCGGCCTTGCCCACTTCCGCACTCATCAGCTTTTTGCCGATGGAGTATTCGCCGTCTCCCGCAAAGCAGTAGTCGCAGTGCATATTGCAGTCCATTGCGGCAAGAAGGCACATGGACTTTATGGGAGCCGCAAACTGCTTTTCGGTGAATTTTTCGTAATCATCCTCCGAAAAGAGGGTCTTCTGCCTCCACAGCTCCTTTACCTCTTCATAGCAGGAAAGGATATCATCCTTTGAATAGAAGCGCATGAGCTTCTCCACTGCCTTGGGGGGACATTCCTCCGAAAGGGGAGGCTCTATATTGTCAAGGAGGTCAAATGTGATGTCATCCACCACATGGACACCGCCGCTGTTTACATCGAGAACGATATTGAGTCCGCCCAGCTTGTATTTGTGTATCATGGAAAAGCTCCTTTGCTTTTGTAAGATGTGATGCCTGTATGTAAACAAAAAGGACAAGAGTCGAGCCCCCTGTCCTTTTTCTGCCGATCATTCCGGAATGCTCAGTCTCTTTCGAGATTTTCGCACTTCTGGTTTGCGACTGTGCAGGATGTCTTGCAGGCTGACTGACATGATGCCTGGCACTGTCCGCAGCCGCCCTTTTCACAGCTCTTCTTGAGATTAGCCTTGTTGATGGTAACGATATGCTTCATCACATGATCCTCCTTGGCATGACTTTACATACTATGTGCTATATTGTACCACATTTCAAAAGTAAATTCAACATTTTCGGTACACTTTTGGTAATCTGCACAAATAACCGCAGCAAAATTGAGCAATAATAAAGAAAATAGCGAAACTATGAGAAAATTCATTTTATGTTCACAAATATTAAAGGCAAAAGTATTATAATATTATAAGCAAAATTGTATGTAAACACAGACTTTTTTGTGCTCCGCCAATGGCGCTGAAGTGTGTAAAAGCTTTTAAAAGGAGATAATGGATATGACTGTCGAGGAAATGAAGGTACTGATCTGCGATGATTCCATCTTCGTGAGAAAGAAGCTGGCTGCGGTACTCAAAAACTGCGGCGTGGCGGAGATAGTCGAAGCGGGAGACGGCGAGCAGGCTGTACAGATGTTTGAGGAGTGTTCTCCCGACCTTACCCTCATGGACATAGTTATGCCCAAAATGAGCGGTGTGGAGGCTCTGAAAGCTATACTTGAAAAGGATCCCAAGGCAAAGGTCGTGATGGCTTCCTCCGTGGGCACTCAGGAAAACCTTAAAGAGGCTATAAACATAGGTGCATTCGACTTTTTGCAGAAGCCGATCTCAGACTCACAGCTTGAGATGCTCATCAAGAAACTGGCAAAGTAAAGGAGCTTTTGAATGTTTACACAATTTTTTGGAAATTACCTGCTCAACAAAGGTCTTGTAAGCTCTTCACAGCTTTCGAGGGCTCTTTCGGAGCAGAAGAATACAAGGGCAAAGCTCGGTGTTCTGGCTATAAATGCAGGCTATATGACCCCCGAACAGGTGGATAAGGTCCATGCAGAGCAGCAGAGAGTGGATATGAGAATGGGAGACCTTGCGGTAAAGATGGGCTTTCTCACCGGCGAACAGGTGGATGAGCTCCTTTCCCAGCAGGGACTGGCTCACCTTGCGCTCGGACAGACGCTGGTGGACAGCGGAGTTATGACCAATGCCGGATTTGCCGAAGCCCTCAACAGCTACAAGGCGGAGAACAGCCTTACGGATGTGGACTTCACCGACAAGACCGGCAACAAGGTAAATGAGATAATTGCCAACTTCTACAGCTTCACTGATGAACCGCAGAAGGAGCTCCTCACCGAATATGTGACCCTTCTGTTCAAGAATCTCATCAGGTTCATAGGTGATGACTTTACGCCCCTTTCCCCGGAGAAGATACCCTCTGCCCGCTCCTCCTACACGGCTGTACAGAGGACGGAAGGTGCTTTTGTTTCATCTACCGCCTTTGACGCTTCGGAGAACGCCTATGTTTCCTTCGCTTCAAGGTATGCGGGGGAGAGCCTTACGGATGCGGATGAGATGGCAGACGGCGCCAACGGCGAATTTCTCAATCTCCATAACGGTCTTTTCTCCGTGAATGTTTCAAACGAGCACGGCCTGGAGATAAAGCTGGTGCCTCAGGAGTACCGCAGGGGCGGCATCATACCCGGTCCCGCATACAGGATAGCCGTGGTGTTCCCCTTCGGCACCGTATGCTTCTATGTGGCACCCGGAAAGTAAACGGAGCTATGGGTAAGGGAGTTTTTCTCCCTTACCCATATAATTGACATAACAGGCAAAGAAGGATATATAATGGTAGTTACGAAAGATACTATAATAAACGATCTTCTTGAAGAGGATATGGATGTTGCGCCCTTTTTCTTTGATATAGGGATGTATTGTCTGGGCTGCGGGGCATCCATGTTCGAGACTATCGAGGAGGCGTGCATGGTCCACGGCACCGATCCCGAGGATCTGGTGGATGACCTGAACGATTATTTCCGCAAGAAGGAAGAAGAGAAAAAAGGGCTTGCCGATGCCGCCGCTGAAACTTGACAAAAGGCTTTCCACTGTGGCGGAGGAGGTGCGGGGAGAAGCAGTCTTTGATGTGGGCACGGATCACGCATACCTTCCCGTGTATCTGGTGGAAAGCGGGATATGCAGCACAGCCTGTGCTTCCGACATAAACGAAGGCCCCCTTGAAAGGGCACGGCAGACCGTTCTCTCGCACGGCCTTGAAAACAGTATCCGTCTTTTTCTCTGTGACGGTACGGAGGGAGCCCCTCTTGATGGGGTGACGGATGTTATCTGTGCCGGTATGGGCGGAGAGCTTATATCAAGGATAGTTCTTTCGGACGAAAGGCTGAAAGGAAAAAGGCTTATCCTCCAGCCTATGACCAAAGCGCCTTACCTGCGCCAAAGCCTTGATGCCAACGGGTTTTCTCTGCTCTCGGAAAAGGGAGTGGCAGTGGGCAGACATATATACACCGTAATGGTGTGGGAATACACCGGAGAGCCTGCTGTGGGAGGGCTGTTCCGGCATACGGGAAAGCTGTCCGTGGAGCGTGAAGGGGACAGGGCTTACCTTGAAGCATACCTTTCTTCGCTTGAAAAGGAGCTGGAGGGAAAAAGACATTCCGAACCCCAAAAGGCTTTCGCTCTGGGATATCTTGTGAGAGAACTCAGAAAATACATCGATGTAAACAAAAATCAAGCAGCGAACTCTGAATATTTATAAAAAATCCCCTTGACAAATCCCAAAAAATAACATATAATAATAGAGTTGCATTGCGTGCCATTAGCTCAGTCGGCAGAGCATCTGACTTTTAATCAGGGGGTCTGGGGTTCAAATCCCCAATGGCACACCACTTACAAGCCTCTCTTTGACGGAGAGGCTTTATTTTTAAAAAGAGGAAAGCTCGGAATGGACAAAGCACAGATAAGGCACGGAGCCTACGAGATACTGAACAGACGCCGGCAGAATGCACTTGATATACAAAAGAGCCATGAGGAAGAGGTGCTGAAAAAGCTGCCACACATCGCAGAATACAAGGCGGAGCTGGCAAGGTCGAGCGTGGAGCTCACCTCTGCCATAATAAAGCACAAGGGCGGCAGCATAAAGGACGAGATAGAAAAAATAAGGGCAAGGAACCGTCAGGCTTCATCGGAGATAAAGAGGGAGCTTGTGAGGGCAGGATACCCGGAGGACTACCTTGAGGTCCGTTACAGGTGCGAAAAATGCAGCGATACGGGGCAGACTCTTTACGGGATCTGCGACTGTCTGAGGGAAGCGGAAAGGCAGTATGCCTCCGAACAGCTCAACCGTGAGTCGGGGCTTGATTTCAAAAGCTTTGACACCTTTGACCTTTCCCGCTTTGACAATGTGTATGTGGACGGTATGAGCGCAAAGGATGTCATGAGCGGCGTGCTTGCGGCGGCAAAGGGCTTTTGCCGTGATTTTGAGACAAAGAAGGAGAACCTTTTCTTCATAGGCTCTCCGGGGCTCGGAAAAACTCACCTTGCCATGGCGTGCGCAGGTGAGATCACCATGAAAGGCTACAATGTCATCTACGGCACCGTCTTTGACCAGATAATGAGCATCTCCAAGGAGAACTATTCCTCCGCCCATGTTTCGGACACTCTTGAAAGCATGAAAAAGTGCGACCTTCTCATAATGGATGAACTCGGTGCGGAATCAGCCAACAGCTTTTCCGAAGCGGTGATCTACAATATCATAGGCACCAGGCTCAATTCCTCGCTTCCCACCATCATCACTTCCAACAACAGTGTGGCAGATCTGAAAAAGCTGTACAATCCGAGGATAATCTCCCGTCTCAGCTTCAATTTCAAAATGCTGAAATTTGTGGGAGAGGACAGCCGCAGGACATTCAACGGCTGGCTTTGATCCGGAGGGCAAAAGTATGATCTATGTTGCATCCGACACTCACGGAGATATGTCAGTCTTTTCCTCAAAGGCCTTCCGCAGCCTGAAAGCGGAGGATACTCTCATCATAGCAGGGGATTTCGGCTTTCTCTGGGAGGATAACGACAGGGAGAGAAAGGCTCTCAAAAAGATAGGCGCCCGAAAACACAGGACCGTGTTCTCTCTGGGGGAAAACGATGCCCCCGCCCTTTACGAAGCCTTTCCCGAAGCGGAGATAGACGGCAACAGGGTGCTGTGTCTGGGCGGGAACCTTTTTATGGCAGCAGAGGGCATCTACGAGGCAGAGGGCAAAAAGCTGCTGCTTTGCGGCAACGGCGGGGACAGAACAGAGGATGAAGAGGAAGAGTACCTTAAAAGGGTGCTGTCTGCCGCAGATAATGAGGTCTACGGTGTGATAACCTATGAACCGCCTTTTTCCGTGGGTGAATTTCTCTGCGGGGAATATGAGTCGGGGAAGCTGGGCTTTCTCTTTGACAGGCTGAAAGGGAGCTTTAAATTTGAAAAGTGGTATTTCGGCAGACTTCACAAGGATGTGCGTATACCCGGAAAGTACAGGGCGGTCTTTGATGTGCCGCAGATAATATGAATTACATTGTAACTGAAAAGGGCGTAGAGTTTGAATGCAGCTGCTTTGACCTTGCACTTACCCTTGACTGCGGTCAGGCGTTCAGGTGGGCAAGGGTGCCATCCCGTCAGGGCTGCGCCTTTGAGGGATATGTGAAGGATACCTTTCTGCATATCTCACAGGACGGGAGCCGCTTTCTTCTGCGGGATAAAGGGGAAAAGGAGTTCCTGGAGCTGTGGAAGGACTATTTCGATCTGGACACGGATCAGGAGCCCATACTGAGGCAGCTTTGCGAGGATAAGTATCTGAGGATGGCGATAGAAAAGTACAGGGGCATACGCATACTCAGGCAGGACAGGGAGGAAGCTCTTATTTCCTTTGTGATCTCACAGAACAATAATATCCCTCGCATAAAGGGGATAATAGGGCGCATGACAGAGCTTTTCGGCTGCTTTCCCACCCTTGAGATGCTCTCTGAGGTGAACGAGGAGGATCTTGCTCCCCTGCGGGCGGGTTTCAGGGCTAAATACCTTATAGACTGCGGCCGCAGGGTCACAGATGGAGAGGTCTCCCTTGACAGGGCGGCAGAAATGCCCCTTGAGGAGGCAAAGGCGGAGCTCAAAAAGATAAAAGGAGTTGGGGAGAAGGTGGCATCCTGTGTGCTGCTGTTCGGTTTTCACAGGCTCGATGCCTACCCTGTCGATGTCTGGATGAAAAGAGTGAACGAAAAACTGTATCCCGACGGTCTCCCCGCCTGTATGAAAGGGTATGAGGGCATAGCCCAGCAGTACCTTTTCCACGGTATCAGAAACGGCTTGTATGACACTTTGACATAAACTGAAAGGAAGATAGATATGGCTATACTGAAAGCTAAGGATCTTGTAAAGTATTACGGAAAGGGCGAGTCAAAGGTAACTGCCCTTGACCATGTGAGCCTTTCCGTCGAAAAGGGCGAATTTGTGGCAGTAGTGGGAAAGAGCGGCAGCGGAAAGTCCACTCTGCTCCATATACTGGGAGCCATGGACAGACCCGACAGCGGTTCCCTGACTGTGGACGGAGAGGATATCTTCTCCAAAAAGGAGGAGGAGCTGGCAAAGTACCGCCGTGAGAAGGTGGGCTTTGTGTTCCAGTTTTTCAATCTTCTCCCGGTAATGACCGCAAAGGAGAATATACTCGTTCCCGTGGCTCTGGACGGTGCAACGGCAGATATGGAGTACCTTGAAAAGCTGGCTGCCACGCTGGAGATAACCGACCGCCTTGCCCATTATCCCCACCAGCTTTCCGGCGGTCAGCAGCAGAGGGTGGCTATTGCGAGAGCCATGATAGCAAAGCCCTCCGTCATACTGGCGGATGAACCTACGGGAAACCTTGATTCCACAGCCGGAGAGCAGATAATAGAGCTGCTCAGATCCTCCATCAAGGAATACGATCAGACTCTCATCCTCATAACCCATGATAAGGAGATAGCCCGTCATGCAGACAGGGTCATCACCATATCCGACGGAAAGATAGTATAAGACCCGTATGGAAAAAAATAAATCCGAGCTGAAAGAGTATTTTGGCAGCGACACCCTTGAAAAGAAGGCAGGGGTGTTTCTGACCGCCTTTCTGATGAGCCTGCTCACCTTTCTGCTCTTTGCAGCCGCAAACGGCGGTGTATACACATATTACGGGGATTACAACCTGCAGCAGATCCCTTTCTATTACCATGTCCATGAGGCAGTGAGAGAGGGTATCTTCGGCTGGGATCATGTGACTGATCTGGGCTCTGATCTGGTGGGATCCTATTCCTTCTATCTGTTGGGCAGTCCCTTTTTCTGGATCACCCTGCCATTCCCCAATGCCGCACTGCCTCACCTTATGCCCTGGCTCTTAGCCCTTAAAACGGGGCTTGCGGCTCTCTTTGCCTATATCTACATAAGGGGATTCACCAAAAGCACCAAGGCGGCATTTCTGGGCGGTATACTTTACGCCTTTTCGGGCTTCCAGATCTACAACCTGATATTCAATCATTTTCACGATGCCACTGCCTTTTTCCCCCTGCTGCTCTATTCCTCGGACAGGCTCTTTATCAAGGGGAGGAAGGGGCTTTTTGCGGCTGTGGTGGCTTTGTGTGCCTGCACCAACTACTTCCTTTTTGCACATATGGTGCTTTTCACGGTCATATATTTCGTGATAAACTGTATCTGCGGGCGGTACAGCTTTACTGCAAGGAGGTTCCTTGTATACGGATGTGAAGCGGTGCTGGGCGTGCTTTGTGCTGCGGTGATACTGCTGCCCTCCGCCAATGCCGTCATAGGGAACGGCAGAGCAGCGGAGCATTTTGCGGGCAACCCGCTTATTTACGATGAATGGCAGAAGTATTTCGTGCTGTTCAAGAGCTTTTTCACCTCCTCCGACATAGCGCTCCATATGTACCTGGACACCTCAGTGGAGCTTTCGGAGTCCAGCACGGCGGCGTATCTGCCCTTTGTCTCAATGTGCGGTGTCATAGGCTACTTCTTTGTGAGGGACAAAAAGAAGGATATGCTGTCCGTTACATTCATAGTCTCCCTTGTGTTTCTTTTTGTGCCTGTCCTCAATTCGGCATTTTCCATGTTCAATGCCCAGTTCTACACCAGATGGCTCTTTGCGCCCATCCTTATCATGTGTACCATGACATCTGTATGTGCAGACAGGGACATAAGGGCTTTCAAAAGGGGCATGATACCCTCTGTTGCCGCTGCATTTGCGGTAATGAGCTTTTACATAGTCTACACCATGCTGAAGGATGAGTCGGGCTTTGACATGAGCTCCGTTTCCTTTGAGCTTTGCCAGTGCATACTGCCCATAGGCTGCATCATGATGATGTATTCCCTTTTCAACGACAAGAACGTTGTCACGGAGTCGGCCATAGTTTCGGGTATCATCATCAGGAGCTGTGTCACCTCCTTCCTGATACTTCTCCTCACAGAGGGAAATGTACACCTCATAGAACACAACGAGCGCATCTACAACGAGGCCTTCCTTGGCTCTCCGAAGCAGGCACAGAGCATCAGGGAAACGGATCTTTTCAGGGTGGATCAGTGTGAGAACCTGATGAACCTGAACCTTATGTGGAATATGGGCTCTGCAAAGAGCTTCATAAGCATTGTTGACCCTTCGGTGCAGGAAATAATGACAAAGGCGGGCTTTGAAAGGGGGACGAGTTCGTCCATACCCACAAACTTCCTTGCTTACAGGTGTCTGCTGTCTGTTAAATATTACCTTGACTACCCCTACCTGAACGATGACGGCACCTACAAGGAGCCTTTTGAGCATCCTGTGGGTCTGGATATCTTTGACTACAAGACAACTCTTTCCAATGTGCTGGTGTATGAGAACGAGTGTTTCATACCCATGGGCTTCACCTACGACAAGTACATCACGGAAAGTGGGTTTGACAGCATTGAGAGCAGGTATGACAGGCTCCAGTCCCTGCTGTGCGGAGTGGTGCTGACGGATGAACAGATAAGCCGCTTCTCAGACATACTCACACCCTATGATACCTCGCTTGCAGGCTATGATGAGGCGGAGCTGAGGCGTATCTGCACGGAAAAGGCATCAAGCTGCTGTGAATATTTCCGCACGGATGAAAAGGGCGTAGATGCCCTGTTCACGGGAGATAAGGAGGAACTCCTCTTTGTGAGCATACCCTACAACAAGGGATGGTCCTGTACCGTGAACGGCGTGGAAACGGACATCGAAAAGGTCAGCTTCGGATTTATGGCGATAAGGACGGTGCCCGGCGAGAATATCATCCGCTTTGAGTACAAAAACCCCTATGTGACAGCGGGCGGTATCATCTCTGTTGTGAGTGCGGCAGTGCTTGCGGTCTATATTTATATGGCAAACAGGAAAACTGTGAAAAACAGCCAATGATAAGCGAGTGATACATTCAATATTTGTGCAGATATCCAAAGTGAAAATTTTTTTGAAATTTGATGCAACAAAATGAGCTACAAAAGACACTATATATACGAAAGGCTTAAAAGTGTAACGGTAGCTCATCCTACATTGCAGTCGGAGAAAAAAATTAATGACTGCAAGACCGCATTCTGCAATCAAAGCGGCTGCGAGGTGATTTGCTGATATGAGCTTGGAGCTTTCCGCCGCTGTGGAGCGTGCACAGAACGGAGATACACAAGCATTTGCCCAACTTTACTCCCTTGTATACAAGGATCTGTACCGTGTGGCACTGTTAAACCTGAATAACGAGCACGACGCCTCGGATGTGGTTAGCGACACAGTTCTTGAGGCATATCAGAAGATCCGTAAGCTCAGAGACCCTGCAGCCTTTAAGGCGTGGATCACCGCTATACTCACGGCGCAGATAAATAAAAAGCTGAGAGAGTATGTGCGGCAAAGAAACCTTGAGGAAGATATAGAAGATCTTGAGGAATCCCTGCCTGACAGCGATTTTCAGAGCGAGTTCGGCATGATCGAACTTCAGCAGGCGATGCAGGTGCTTTCGGAAGAAGAAAGAATGGTGCTCACCCTCTCGGTAGTCTCCGGCTTCACAAGTGAAGAGATCTCACAGACGACGGGTATATCTGCAAATACCGTCCGTTCAAAGATCGCACGGGCCAAGGCTAAGCTGAGAAAACATTTATAGAGAGAAAATAGATCAATGGGAAAGGAGGATAGACTGCTATGAGCTTTGACGACAGGCTTTTTTCTGCAATAGACGGGATAGAGGTCCCGCTCGAGCTGAGCCCCGAAAACATGAAGGCCATGCTTGACAGCATGGACATAGTTCAGGAGCCTGCGGATAATGTGCCCGAAGTGCTTATTTCCGGCAAACTGGAGAAGATGCCTGCAAGATCGAGAAGGCTCTCCGTTATGCGTACCGTGGCTGCGGTGGCGGCTTGTGTTGCTGTTGCGGGCGGTGCTGTTGTTATGAATTCCAACAGAGGGAGCATAGGCACCATAGAGAGCGAAAAGACATACGAAGCCGTACAGCAGGTGTCCTCCTACGATGAGCTTTACAGCATCTATTCCGGTATCTACAATGACCATGTGCTTTCAAGAGAGGAAATAGGAGACGGCGAGGAGATAATAACCAACGATCCCTCGGCAGCACCCTCTCAGACTACTGCAGCTGCTGTTCCGGGAGAAGCCGAGACAGCGGTATCCGGCACGGCTCCCGTGACGGTGGGCAATCCGGAAGAAAGCATCACTGATGATACGGACGATGAGCCCGTGCGTTCGGACTTTTCGGATGCGGATATCGTAAAGAGCAGCGGCAGCTTTGTTTATTACCTGTGCGGCGGCACACTTTATTGTGTGGACAAGAATGATATGTCCGTTACCGCAGAGGCTGACAGCAGCTATTCCCCCTTTGAAATGGATATTTACGGTGACAAGCTCCTGCTTATAGGGAGCGACCGTGACAGCGGCGGGGATTATGTGACGGCCGAGATATATGACATATCCGGCGGTGTCCCCGTGGCACAAAGGTCTTACAGGCAAAACGGCAACTATGTTTCCACACGGACGGATGAAAGAGGCTATCTCATGATAGTTACCTCCTGTTCCAAGGTGTCCGGAGGAAACGGGGTCTATCCCGGCATAGAAAGCTATGTTCCGAGATATTATATAGACGGTGAGTGTTTCTACATAGATGCGTCCGATGTTTATGTTCCTCAGACTGCCAGCAATGTGGATTACACCGTTATTTCCACTGTTCCTCTGAACGGCTCCTCCGTAACGGTGAAGGCTGTTCTCGGCGGCGGTGCCAATGTTTACTGCACCGATGATACTCTTTATGTCACCGGCGTTGACAACACCTCCAGCACGGACAGGACCTACATCACATCCTTTGCGGTGTATGAGGGCGTACTTGAGTACAAGGCTCAGGGAGTGGTGGACGGTGCGCTTCTCAGCCGTCACAGCATGGGTGTTACCGGCGGGTATTTCCGTATAGCCTGCCGTTCCTATGATGAAAGCGGTCTGACTGTGACCGATGTTTATACTCTTGACAGCTCCCTTAATGTGGTCTCTTCAAAGAAGGGGCTCTTAAAGGGTCAGAATGATGTCAAGGCAAAGTTTGAGGGCAGCAGTGCGGTGCTCATATGCGGCGGCGAGCCTTTCCTCTCCGTTGATCTGGATCATGAAGAGGAGCCCGACGAAAGCACAGCCGAAACACAGACTGCGCCGGTCATAAACACCACCTCGGTGGGCAGCGGTCTTTCCATGGCACTCACAGCAGATGGTGATGTGCTTACTGCCACTCTCTACGGAGAGAACGGGGAGGTAAGCGGTCAGTACTTTGTGGATGATCTTGAAATGCCGTACAGTGCCGCAGTAAATGACAGCAAGGCGTTGCTCGTTGATGAGGAAAGAATGTTGGTAGGTTTCCCCGTAAGCGGTATAAAGGACGGGATAACGGTCAACAGGTTCTGCCTTTTCAGCACGGCTGACGGTACGCTTTACACCATCGGTACGGCTCAGTTTGACGGTTTTGACGAGAGCTTCGAGTTTGACAGGTGTGTGATAGACGGGAACGAGCTCATACTTATGGGTTCAGGCAAGATAGCCACCGTTGATCTTTACACCATGACCGTCAAGGAGCTTATAGATTTTTAAAAATACGGACCTTCCTTATTCACCGGGGCTTTGTGTAGGGCCCCGGTGAGTTTTTTTGCCAAAACACAGGCTTGTCTCCTGTGTTTTGGCAAAAAACGATCGGCGCTTGCTTTTCTTATCGGCTGCGGATCATTAAAAAGCCATAGTATCTCCGACACATATCGGAAATACTATGGCTTATCCTATCAGGACAGTACCCTGCGGTCTATCCTATCATACTGATTTCAGACCGATGTATAGACAAGAAACAATCCGCAAATGCTTGGATATAAGGGATTTGATATACATCGAGGAAGGATCAGTATCAGCCTGCAGGCCATGTGAAGTCTCTGCCGCTCATAACATGGAAATGAAGATGGAAAACGCTCTGACCTGCGCTTTCGCCGCAGTTGGAAACGACTCTGAAGCCCTTGTCCATGCCCTTTTCCTTGGCGAGCTTTGCTATCACCTCAAAGATATGTGCAACATAGACGGAGTTTTCGGGGGTTATGGCTGCCGCAGAGGGGATATGCTCCTTGGGTATCACAAGAAAATGTGTGGGTGCTTTCGGGTCTATGTCATTGAAGGCATAGCACATATCATCCTCATAGACCTTTGATGA
>ODAI012047327.1_pt1 | contig 12415 bp, 10 predicted proteins | sample 1539321 | NCBI WGS metagenome assembly ODAI01 (sample SAMN02144231, study PRJEB22623) | gut metagenome | biome: sheep rumen | host: Ovis aries | place: New Zealand
AAAGCGTTTTATAGCGCCGAAGGCGCGTCGGAGACTGCATGAGACGTGTTTTGTGCCCTGAGGCACAAAACTGGCAGCGCGTTTTACGCGATGCCTTTCCAATAAAATGAAGCATTTTATTGGAAAACAGTATTAGGAGGAAACAAGATGGACATTTACGAGGAACTGGAGCTGCAGGACTGCCCCTATTGCGGCGGGGCGGGACTTCTGGAGGAGGAAAACGGCTGGTGCTGGTATGTGATGTGCGTGGACTGCGGCTCGCACACGGCGCATTTTGAATACAAGCGCCCCGAGGATCGGCACGAGGCCGCCCGAAAGGCCGCGCACCTCTGGAACATCGGCAAGGTCGTGCGCAGCGACATCGGAGAATAGGAGCGCGCCATGGCGGTCGTTGGATTCATCGGAACGGGGAACATGGGCGCGGCTCTGGCCCGCGGCGCGGCGAAGAGCGGCGTCGCCGAACGGCTGCTGCTGGCTAACCGCACGCCCGAGAAGGCGCGGCGTCTGGCCGAAGAGCTCGGCGCCGAGGCTGTGGACAACCGCCGCGCCGCCGCGGAGGCGGAGCTGCTGTTCCTGGCGGTCAAGCCCCAGATGCTCGCGGGCATGCTCGACGGCATCCGGGACGTGCTGGACGCGCGGCGGGACCGCTTCGTCATCGTTTCCATGTGCGCGGGCAAGGATCTGCGCACGCTCAGGGGCCTTCTGGGCGAGCGCCCGATCATCCGCATCATGCCGAATATTCCGGTCGCGGTGGGCAGCGGCGTCACGCTGATGACGGCGTCACCCGAGGTCACGGAAGAGGAAAAGGCGCTGCTGAAGGCGCTCCTTGGCGCGACGGGACTGGTCTCGGAGCTCGACGAGCATCTGATGGACGCGGCGGGCTTCACCGGCTGCGGCCCGGCCTTCGCGGCGATGTTCATCGAGGCCCTGGCCGACGGCGCCGTGGCCTGCGGGCTGCCGCGCGCCCTCGCGCTCGAGTACGCCGCGCAGATGCTCAAGGGCACGGCGGAGCTGCTGCTCAAAACGGGGGAGCACCCCGCCTCGCTCAAGGACCGGGTCTGTTCCCCGGGCGGCAGCACGATCCAGGGTGTGCGCCGGCTTGAGGAGGGCGCCTTCCGCGCCGGAGTCATGGACGCCGTCATCGCCTGCTTTGAGAAGAAGTTTTAAAGGGCGTGCTGCAAAATGCAAATACGCGCGCAAATGCAGCTTTCACTCCGTAGGGGAGGGGCTTGCCCCTCCCGGCGCTAAAATGTTACATTTTAAACTGTGAGGCGAATTCGTAGAAATGATCGAATTCGCCTCACATTTTGCCTGTGCTGTTTTTTCCCGCGCGGGAATGCCAATATGAAACAGGGGCCGGTTTCGACCGGTCCCTGCTGCCTTTGGGGATATAGAAAGAGAGGAGAAGAGAGGATCAGTTTTGTTTCGCGGGCAGGCACAGCTCCGCCTCATACTGCGCGCCGTCGTTTCGCACGGAGAACTCGCCGCCCATGTGCTTCATGATCTTTTCGCAGGTGCGGATGCCGATCTTGGTGCTCTCCACGCGGCTGATGCTGCGGGAGACGGCGTTGGAAAAGCGCACGCGCAGCTGTCCGCCGCGCAGCGCGGAGACCATCTCGACCGGCTGCGCCCGGTCGGCGTATTTCTTGATGTTGGAAACGAGGTTATCCAGCACGCGCTTGAGGTACATCGGGTCGGCGCTGACGCTGCACTCGCCCTCAAATTCCACGCGCTGCACCTCAAAGCCGCTGTCGCGCAGGTCAAATTCCGCCTCGCCCAGCAGCTGCTCCAGCAGCAGCCGCGCGTCGAGCGTCTCCATGTTCATCTCCAGATCGGCGCGCCCGAACACCAGGAAATAGCGGAACAGCTCGTCGGTCAGATCCTTGAGCTCCATGGCCTTGTCGTAGGCCGAGAGCGTGAACTGCTGCCGCTGCTCCTCGGGCAGATTCTGCTCCTTGAGGAGCCCCAGATAGCCGATCAGGCTCGTCATCGGGGTGCGGATGTCGTGGGAGATGGCGGTGATGAGCTCGGAGTTTGCCTCCCAGGCCCGCCGCTCGTTGCCCATGCGCTCGATGACCGAGCGGCGCATCAGATCCATGTCCCCGGCCAGCGCCGCGATCTCGTCCCCGCCCTTGGCGGAGATCGGCTTTTCCAGATCTCCGGCGCTCACCTCGGCGGCCTCCCGCGAGAGCGAGACGATGCGCCGCGTGAGCTTGCCGGTATAGCGCAGCTGGATGGCGATGTAGGCGATGCCGGCCAGCGCCACGGCGAGGATGCTGTTGACGGCCAGCTCCCTGTTCTGTGAGCTGTCGCCGATGGCGATCTGATACACGCCGTCGGCAAAGCGCATCGGATAGAGCTTGCCGTACTGGCTCTCCGGCATCGGTGAGAGATTGCTCGGCGGCGCCACGCGCCCGCCGCTGACGCGGGCGGACACGGCCTCGTTCTGGTAAATGATGATCGTCACATAGTCGTGCTGCCGCGTCCAGCGGGCGATGGCCGCCGTGTCGCTGCCGGAGACGAGATTGGCCGTGACGTAGGAGCTGAACTGCGAATAGATCGCGGCCTTGCGCGAGGCCACGGACTCGGGGCTCATGTAGATGTGCTCCACCGCGTAGCGCCCGGAGCCGCTGACGGCGAAGAACACCAGCGCCGCGACGGCGAGCGCGAGCAGCTGGCTCAGCAGCATCCGCACGTTCAGCGAGCGGGGCACGCGCCCCAGCAGCTTCTTAATCAATTTGATAGCCCTTTCCCCACACGGTGCGGATGATCTTGGGCGAGGAGGGATTTTCCTCGATCTTGCGGCGCAGGTTCAGCACGTGCACCATCACGGTGTTGCCGGAGCCGGGCAGGAACTTTTCCTTCCACACGCCCTCGTAGAGCTCGGGGGCGGTGACGGTGGTGCCGCGGTTGCGCAGCAGGTGCTCGAGGATGGAAAACTCGGTGTCGGTCAGCGCGACGGGGCGGCCGTTGCTGACCACGGTGCGCGCGGCGAAATCGACCTCGAGGTTCTCGATGGCCAGCGCCGCCTCCGGCTTGCCGCGGTATTCCTTATAGCGGCGCAGCAGGCTTGTGACCTTGGCCAGCAGCTCGTCCTGGGAGAAGGGCTTGGAGAGAAAGTCGTCGCCGCCGCTGCGGTAGGCGCTGATGCGGTCGGCCTCGGCGGACTTGGCGGTGAGGAAGAGCACGGGGGCGTTGGTGTAGGCGCGCAGCGCGTCGCAGGCGGCATAGCCGTCCATCCCGGGCATCATCACGTCAAGGATAATGAGGTCGGTGTCCTTCTGCTCCTGGATGAAGCGGACGGCCTCGGGGCCGTCGGCGGCCTCACTGACCGTGTACAGCCCCTGCAGCAGCAGGCGCAGCACCTTGCGGATATCGGGATCGTCGTCGACGATGAGAATTTTCGATTGTGCGGACATAAGATCACCTCACGGCTCATTGTACCACAAAAAAAGAGCGCCACAAGCGATTTTGGAAATGTTTAATACTTTTTAAGATGTTTGCCGCCCTTTACATCATCTGCCCTTGTGTGATAGAATGGCGCTCAGAAACCTCAAGGAGAAGACGGATGGAAGCCAGAAAAAAAGAAGCGTTTTACCTCACCTGCGAGAAGTACTATATTTTTGAGCTGCTGATCTTCGCGGCGGGCATGATGGGCGCCTACACCTACAATCTGCGCGGCGGCGTGTTCTGCAACGCCCAGACGGCAAACGTGGTGCTGATGGCCCTGGCCTTCGGGCACGGGCAGTGGCGGCGCGGCCTGTACTATCTCATTCCGATCTCGGCCTATTTTGCCGGGACGATGGTCTCGGAGGCGCTGCCCTCCGGCATCCGGCACCGGCATTTCCTGCGCTGGGACACCCTGCTCATCGGCTTTGAGATCCTCGTGCTCTTTGTCCTCGGCTTTCTGCCGCTTTCTCTCCCGGCGCAGATCGTGCAGGTGACCGTCAACTTCATCTGCTCCATGCAGTACAACACCTTCCGCCAGGCCGAGGGCATCCCAATGGCGACGACCTTCGTCACCAACCACATCCGCCAGACCGGCATCTGGGCGGTCAACGCCATCCGGCACGGCGACCGCGCGGCCCGCGCCCGGGCGCTCAAGCACTTCCGCATGATCGGCATGTTTTTCCTCGGCGCGCTGATCCTCACGCCGCTGTGTACCCTGACGCAGGAGAAGGCGATCTGGTTTGTGATGCTGCCGCTGGCGGTGGCCTTCGGGCTGATGCTGCGCGCCGACCTCATCGTCGAGCGCATGCTCTTCGACCAGAAGCCGCACGGACACTGAGAAGTGAGGAGTGAGGAGTTAGGAGTTAGGAATTGTCGCGCTCCTTCGCCCCCTTGCCAAAGGGGGCTGTCACGCGAGCAGGCTCGCGTGACTGGGGGATTCGCTCTCTGTCATTCTGAGCGAAGCGAAGAATCTTTCCTTCACTTCCAAAAGCTAAAGCTGCAATGTAACGATTCAGCCGCAGACTCCATGGGGGAGTTCAGAGGGGCTTGCCCCTCTGATTTTTCCCGTCGCAACGGGAAAAACAAAATCAAGTCCGTTTTCGACGGGGCTTTGCCTCGGCAAAAACACCCTGAGCCGAGCCGCGCGAGGCCTCGCGCCGACCAAACGAGGCGTATCCCCCGTAAGCCTCGTGCGATGAGCGCGAGTGCCCCTAACCGTTCAGTCTCCGCCGGGAGACTGAACGGTTAATCCCAAATTTAAGAAACCTTAAGACACATTTGCATCCTGCTGTGATAGAATCACGCATGGAGACCGCCCGGCACGGTCGGGCGGCTTTTGATTTCGAGAGTATCATATTCCGGGGAGGAACGATATGAAAAAAATGAAACAGCTTCTGGCGCTCTGCCTTGCGGCGGCCATGCTTCTGTGCCTTGCCGCCTGCGGACAGACCGATACCGAGCCGGGCGAAAACGCCAATCCCGGCAAAAACGAGCGCAGCCGCGAGACCGCTGCGCCCGAGATGGTCTACCAGGCCAGCTTCGAGACGCTCGACAGCCTGCCCGAGGACGTGAGCTACTTCTCTCCCAGCATGGTGACCGAAGACGCCTTCTACGGCGTCACCAGCGTGAAAACCGGCGAGCGCGAGCTCAACGAGGGCGAGGTGCTGCAGTGGGAAGGCCAGCTCGACGTCTATGAGCAGGTGCTCTGCCGCCTGGGCCTTGACGGCAGCTTTGAAATCCTCGAGGGCTACAAGCCCATCCAGCTCGAGGCCGAGGAGGGCCATGACATCGGCGGCGGCGTCAACACCATCGTGATGCTGCCGGACGGCGGCTTCCTCTCCTGGGATACCAGCTACGAGAGCTGGAGCAACGCCGGCGAGGGCGTGGAGCCCTATACCGACGAGTGGTACATGTCCATGGAATCCGTGGAGCGCTCCTATCTCCGCCACCTTGACAAGGACGGCAGCGAGATCTCCTGCGTGGAGCTGCAGCTCGACGAGCTCAGACAGCAGAACGAGTACATTTACTTCAGCGGCATGGCTGCGATGGGCGACGACAAGGTGCTGATGGCCGGTGACGGCGGGCTCTATGTGTTCGACCTTCTGACCGGCGAGCATGTCGGCACCATCAACGGCATCGACTGGGCGCAGTCCCTGCTGACGCTCCACGACGGCCGCGTGGCCGGGGTCTATTACGGCGAAAAAGGGCAGCAGCTGTCCATCGTCGACACCGATCAGATGGCCCTCGGCGACACCTTCGCCATCCAGGGCGACCTCTATCAGGCGGTCGTCGGCGGCGGTGACTACGACATCTACTACACCAACGGCGTCAACTTCTACGGCTACAAGCTCGAGACCGGCGCCGCCGACAAGCTCTTCAACTGGATCAACTGCGACGTCGACAACTCCAACATCAACGGCTACCTCGTGACGGACGACGGCACGGTCGTCGCCCTGAACAGCGAGTGGGACAGTCAGGGCGAAAACAACACCCTCTCTCTCGTCACGATGAAGCAGGTCTCGAGCGACACGCTCCCGCAGAAGGAGACCCTCACCCTCGCCGTGCAGTATCTGGACTGGAACGACCGCAGCCAGATCATCAAGTTCAACCGCAGCCACGATTCCGTCCGCATCGAGCTGCAGGACTATTCCGAGTACAACACCGAGGACGACTATGAGGCCGGCCTGACGAAGCTGCGCACCGAGATGCTCGCCGGCAACTGCCCGGACATCATCAACCTCAACGGCCTGCCCGCCAAGCAGCTGGCCGCCAAGGGCCTGCTCGCCGATCTCTATCCCCTCATCGACGCCGATCCCGAGCTCAGCCGCGAGGACTTCTTCCCGGCCGTCCTCAAGGCCATGGAGAACGACGGCAAGCTCTATTCCACCTGCTCCGGCTTTGAGATCATCAGCGCCGTCGGCTCCTCCCGCGTCGTCGGCAGCGAGCCCGGCTGGACCTATGCCGAGCTGATGGCCGCGCTCGAGCAGATGCCCGAGGGCTGCACCGTGTTCTCCAACGGCGAGACCCGCTATGACATCCTGCAGCTGTGCATGATGCTCGACATGGATCACTTCGTCAACTGGAACACCGGCGAGGTCAGCTTCGACAACCAGGAGTTCATCGACCTGCTGAACTTTGCCAAAAACTTCCCCGCGGAATTCGACTGGGAGAACTACGAGTGGTCCGAGGAGGACAACGACGAGTTCCGCATCCGCGAGGGCAAGCAGCTGCTGATGTACGGCGACCTCTATGACTTCAGCGCCATCAGCCAGTATGAGAGCATCTTCGGCGGCCTGGACGGCTTCACCTTCATCGGCTTCCCGACCTCCGAGGGCGTGGGCAGCATGATCATGCCCCAGTCCGGCTACGCCATCAGCGAGAAATGCCCCAACAAGGAGGCCGCCTGGGAGTTTGTGCGCACCTTCATGACCGAGGCGTACCAGGAGGAGAACACCTATTCCTTCCCCAGCAACATCAACAGCTACAACGCCAAGAAGGCCGACGCCATGACCCCGACCTACGTGAAGGACGCCGAGGGCCACATCATGCTCGACCCCGAGACCGGCGAGAAGCAGATGGAGCAGAAGGGCGGCTACTGGGACAGCGGCAATCAGGAGTATGTCCCCACCTATTTCTACACGCAGGAAGAGATCGACAAGATCGAGGCCGTCATCAACAATACCGACCGGGTCTACGCGGTCGATGAATCCATCAACAGCATCGTGCGCGAGCAGGTCGAGGCCTTCTTTGCCGGCCAGCGCAGCGCCGAGGACGTGGCGAAGCTCATCCAGAGCAAGGCCATGATCTACGTCAACGAGCAGAGATAACTTTCCTTCTCCGTGCCCGCGATTTCGCGGGCACGGAAGCTGTCTGCCGAAATTGCAAAGTTAACATAATTTAATACTACTTTCAAATAAGAAGCTTGAAAAAGGATTGCGAGACTTCAATTGCGCCAGACGAGGCGAAGGCCGCAGAGCATAATGGAGATATATGGTCAAGGGCTTCAACGAAGTATGGCACAATTCTGGCCGCAAGACTTTAAAGATTTCTATTTGAAAGTAGTATATGTTGCCAACGGCGGACGCTTCGTGTATGATAGAAGCGAACGATTATGAAGGTTTCGCCTATGAAGAAAAACAAGATCCAAAAAGTGAACAAGCGCCGGGATTTTCTGCGCAGCCTCTGCTTCCTGTTCCCGAGCCTGCTGGGCGTGGGCGTGTTTTTCATCGTCCCCTTCGGCGTGGTGGTCTATTATTCGATGATCGACGGCCCCGCCACCCGGAATTTCGTGTTTCTGGACAACTTCGCCAAGCTCTTCCAGAATTCGGCCTTCCGGCTCGCGGCGAAAAACACCCTGACTTTTTCCCTGATGGCGGTGCCGCTCGCGGTGGCGCTGGCGATGCTGCTGGCGCTGATGCTCGAGTGCCGCATCCCGATGAAATCGCAGTTTCGCACCTTCTTCCTCAGCCCGATGATGGTCCCGGTGGCCTCGGTGGTGCTGATCTGGCAGGTGATTTTCAATTACAACGGCACCTTCAACGAGCTGCTGCTCCTGTTCGGCCGCGACAAGATCGACTGGCTGCAGTCGAACTACGCGCAGATCGTGGTGCTGCTGCTGTTTTTGTGGAAGAACCTCGGCTACAACATGATCCTGTTCATGGCGGGGCTGGCGAACATCCCGAAGGAGCTGCTGGAGGTGGCCGACGTCGAGGGCGCGAGCGAGGCGTATAAATTCTTCGCCATCAAGCTGCGCTACCTCTCGCCGACGGTGCTTTTCGTCACGATCCTCTCGCTCATCAACTCCTTCAAGGTCTTCCGCGAGGTGTATCTGCTGGCCGGCTCCTATCCCTACGACCCGCTCTACACCCTGCAGCACTTCATGAACAACACCTTCGGCTCCATGGACTATCAGAAGCTGTCCGCCGCGGCGGTGATCATGGCGCTCGTCATGGTCGTCATCATCGCGCTGCTCTTTAAGGCGGAGGACTGGTTCGGAAAGGACGTGGAGGGATGAAGAAAAAGCATCTTTTCGGCCGGGGAGTCATGTTTTTGCTCTGCGCCGTCTTCGCGCTGATGTTCCTGCTGCCCACGGTGCTCACCATCACCAACTCCTTCATGGCCGAGAGCGAGATCGTCTCGAACTACGGCATGATCTTCTCGACCACCACGGGCGGCTATGTCTCCAAAACGGTCAATCTGAAATTCATTCCCGACAAGGTGACGCTCGACCAGTATGTGACGGGCCTCATCAAGTCCCCGGAATACCTCATCAAGTACTGGAACAGCATCCTTCTGGTGCTGCCCATCGTGGTCTTCCAGGTGGCGATCGCCTCGGTCGCGGCCTACAGCTTCACCCGCTGGCGCGGGAAGATCCGCAGCGGCATCTTCTTCTTTTATGTGATCCTGATGCTGATGCCCTATCAGGTGACGCTGGTGCCGAACTACCTTGTCAGCCAGTGGCTCGGCCTCATCAACACCCGCTGGTCGATCATTCTGCCCGGCATTTTCGCGCCCTTCTCGGTCTTTCTGCTGACCAAGTTCATGCGGCGCATCCCCTATTCGCTCATTGAGGCCGCGAAGGTCGACGGGGCGGGCGAGTGGCAGATCTTCACCCGCATCTGCCTGCCGCAGTGCCGCTCGGCGATCTTCTCCATCGCGATCCTGGTCTTTATCGACTACTGGAACATGGTCGAGCAGCCGCTGGTGCTGCTCAAGGACGCGGATTCCCAGCCGCTGAGCGTGTTTCTCTCCAGCATCAACGCCGGAGAGATCGGCCTGGCCTTCGCGATGGCCACGGTGTACATGATCCCGTCGCTGCTGCTGTTCCTCTACGGGGAGGAATATCTGGTCGAGGGCATCGCAAACTCCGGATCAGTCAAGGGATAATTTAGTTTTTAGTTTTTAGTTTTTAGGAGAACGGTTTAGAGAGGACAGGGAACAATGGATATGCAAGTAAAGAACAGGGCCTGGGTCAAAAACGCGGTGATCGTGTTTCTGGCCGTGCTTCTGATCCTGACTTTTTTCTCCAATACCATCATGAACCGCTCGCTCGCGGAGGTTGCAACCCAGAGCGTGACGAGCGGCTCCATCACGGCCCGCGTGCGCGGCACCGGCACGGTCACGGCGACCGGCGGCTATGAGGTCAAGGCCACGCAGACCCGCGAGATCCGCGCGGTCAAGGCCAAGGTCGGCCAGACGGTCAACGAGGGCGACGTGCTGTTCATCCTCGGCGAGGGCAGCAGCGAGGAGCTGGAGCAGGCGCAGGAGGCGCTGCGCCAGCTGGAGCTGAACCGTCAGCGCGCCGGAGCCACCGCCCCGAGCTACGACTACTCGCTCGACGAGCGCAAGCTCGAGCAGCTGCGGGAGAAGCTGGACGAGGCCCGCGAGGCCGAGGCGCTGGCCTATCTCGCGCTCGAGAATAACGGCAGCGTCCCGGCGAGCGTCCTGCAGACGGCCTCGGCCAAGGTCGAGACGATGCAGGGCCGCGTGGACGCGGCGCGCCAGGCGCTCACCGAAGCCCAGACGGCCTTTGCCGACAAGCAGCGCGAGGCGCAGGCTCGCGTGGACGAGGCGCTCGCGCGCCTCAACGCCCTGCTGGACAACCCCCCCGAGGGCGAGCCGGCCGAGGCCGCCGAGGGCGAGGAAAAGACCGGGTACCAGCTGCAGCTCGACGAGGCCGAGGCCGCCCTGCAGGCTGCCCAGCTTGCCCAGACGGCGCTCGATCCCGCGACCGACAGCGGCATCCTCGAAGCGCAGGAGGCGCTGACGGCCGCCCAGAGCGAGCTGGAAAATGCCGAGAAGGAGCTCAATGAGCTCGTCAGCCAGTCCGGCAGCTACGCCGACGCCTATACCGAGGCGCAGAACGCCCGCAAGGCGCTGGAGGACGAGCTCTTCACCGCGGAATTCACCCTCAACCAGCAGAAGATTTCCGACGGCAAGAGCGCCGCGAGCAGCTACATCGAGATGCAGGATCTCAACTATCAGATCGAGAAGGCCCGCGAAAAGCTCGAACAGCTCAGCAGCGAGGATGGCGAGGAGGTGCTCGCCAACGTCTCCGGCATCATCGAGACCGTAAACTTCACCGCCGGCAACACGCCCGCCAAGGGCGACACGCTCTGCACCATCCAGGTGCCGGACCTCGGCTACACGCTGTCCTTCTCCGTCACGAACGACCAGGCGCGCCGTGTTCGCATCGGCGATGAGGCGACCGTGTCCAACTACTGGTGGGGCCGCGAGATCCACGCCACGCTCAGCGGCATCCGCACCGACCCGCAGAATCCGCAGGGCAGCAAGATCCTGACCTTCGACGTCACGGGCGACGCGACGCCCGGCAATGAGCTGACCCTGTCCGTCGGCTCCAAGAGCCAGAACTACGACACCATCGTGCCCAATTCCTCCATCCGTTCGGACTCCAACGGCAGCTTCGTCCTCGCCGTGGAGGCCAAAAACTCCCCGCTCGGCAACCGCTACTACGCCAGGCGCGTCGAGGTGACCGTGCTCGCGGAGGACGACCTCAACTCCGCCGTCTCGGGCGAGCTGGGCTGGGGCGACTTCGTCATCACCACCAGCTCCCTGCCCGTCAAGAGCGGCGACATGGTGCGCATGCCCGGATGATATGAAAACATTCTTGTCAGAACATAAAAAGCTGCTGTGGGCGCTTTTATGCCTGCTGCTGGCGCTGCTGGGGCTCGGCTGCCTCTGGCGTATCCACGCCCTGAGCCGGAGCCTGAGCGCGCAGCAGGCGGCGGAGCGCTGGCAGGGCGGGAGCGAGCGGGACTTCGTGCAGGTCTCCTGCTTCGTCCCGGTGGACGAGGCGCTGAGCCGGCAGCAGATCTACGCCTTTCGCGGCGCGATGGCCGAGGCGCTGAGCAAGGCCGCCGTCGAGCCGGAGGAGGGCGAGACGCTCTGGCGCGACGCCTGGAGCGCGGTCGGCAAGCTGCCGGTCTCCAGCCCGAAGGCCGCGGGCGAGGCCTCGGTCATCGCCGTCGGCGGCGATTTCTTCAGCTTCCATCCGCTGCGGCTGCTCAGCGGCGACTATCTGAGCGAGGACGATCTGATGCAGGACCGCGTCCTGCTGGACTGGGATCTGGCCTGGCTGCTCTTCGGCGGCACCGAGCTGCAGGGCATGGAGATCAAGATCAACGACCGCATCTTCTATGTCGCGGGCGTCATCGAGCGCGAGACGGACAGGGCGAGCAAACAGGCCTATACCGCCGGACAGGGCCTCTACATGAGCTATGACGCCTACGCCGCGCTCACCGACAGCGAGAGCATCACGGCCTATGAATACGTCCTGCCGGAGCCGGTCGGTGGCTTTGCCGAGAATCTGGCGAAGGAGAAATTCCCGATCGGCCGGGGCGAGATCCTGGTCAACAGCGGCCGCTTCTCCTACAGCCGTCTCTATCAGGTGCTGCGGCACATGGACGAGCGCGCGATGCAGGGCATGGGCATGATCTATCCCTACTGGGAAAACGCCGCCCGCGTGACGGAAAACCGCTGCGCAAGGCTGCTGCTTTCGGCGGCGCTGCTTTTCCTGCTGCCGCTGGTGAGTCTGATCGTCTTTCTCTGGCGCCTCGGCAGACGCGGCTGGGAGGCCTTTGTTGAAAAGCTCTTCCCGCGCATCCGCGACGCCCTCGAGGAGGCTGTCCGCCGTCCGGCCCGCCGCCGCTGGGAAAAGCAGCACCCCGGGGAGGATTAGTTTTTAGTGTTTAGTTTTTAGTTTTTAGTTTTTAGAAGAACGTGCGGCGGATACGGGAGTCTTCCCGTATCCGCCGCATTTTTGCCCCCACCTTTTCCCCGTAGGGGCGATTCACGAATCGCCCGCCCGTACAAGCCCCGTCCACCCCGTAGGGGCGATTCACGAATCGCCCGCCTTCCCCTCAAGCCTTCCCCTTGAGGGAAGATTCCCCCGGCGGGGGCGCGGCGCGTCGTAAACGTGCCGGGGGCACGTTTACAGCCAAAGCGG
>ODAI012155136.1_pt1 | contig 12415 bp, 9 predicted proteins | sample 1539321 | NCBI WGS metagenome assembly ODAI01 (sample SAMN02144231, study PRJEB22623) | gut metagenome | biome: sheep rumen | host: Ovis aries | place: New Zealand
AGATAACATCGATTTCTTTACTCTGGCTATCTCAACTTTCGTAAATCCATACTGATAGATCTGTTGTTGGTGACGGATAAAATCGATAATGCCTTCCTTGATTTTGCCTTCCTGTAGTTCTACCGAAGCATCGGTAGCCCCTGTTGCGCCCAAGAATCGTGAATATTGCACAGAAGCCTCGCTGTATGCCGGATTGTCGAAGGAAAGAGCATTGAATCGTTGTTTGAAAAGCCGGTTGATCAGACTGCGCATGAGATACAGACGATAGTCGTCGGCTGTCTGCACGGCAGCAGGTTGGGGAAGCAGCATGAGCATGTCAAACTCGGTTTTCGTTACTCCCTTCTCTGTAGAAATGGTGACCTTTTCTTCCTGATATTCAGGAATCGGCCATGTTTTCAGTTCCGGTCTTTTTTTAGGAGCATTTAAATGAGAGAATTTCTTGCGGATGAGTTTCTCGATATAATCGGCATCGATGTCGCCTGCCACGGCCACGGCCATCAACGACGGATGATACCAATATTCGTAATAATCGCGGATGGTCTGCGGAGAAGCATGTCGGATGATGGCGGTATCACCTATCGTTATACGGTGCGCGTAACGGGAATCGTTGAGCAACTCCATGACCAGTTTCATGCTGTTGCTTGTCTTCGTTCCGCCACGCGATAACCATTCAGAGAGAATAACGCCACGTTCTTTCTCCACTTCTTCGGGTTCTATCAGCAGTCCGTCAGCCCAATCGGCAAGGATAGTCATGGTGGAGTCCACCAGCAGGGGATCACTGCTGGGCAGTTGCAGTTTATATACTGTTTCGGTAAATGAGGTGTGGGCGTTCAGGTCCTTACCGAACTTTGCACCGCGAGACTCTAAGAATTTCACGATACCGTCGCCTGGGAAATGGCGGGTACCATTGAAAGCCAAGTGCTCTAAGAAATGAGCCAATCCCTGTTGGTCATCACGCTCCTGCAGAGAACCTGATTTCACGAACAGTCGGTATACGGCCTCACCCTTGGGATTCTGATTGGGATATATATAATAGGTAAGACCGTTGGCTAAGGTTCCCTTCCGCAGTTGAGAGTCATAGGGCAGGGGTTGGGCTGCCAGAGACCATGCCGTGCATAGCATTACCGCCATCCATGCTGCTCTTCTTAACAGTGATTTCTCCATTTCTTCTTTACGGTGCAAAAAAGACATAGTCTTCAGGAAGCAGCCACGGCTGAACTTCGCTGAAGACTATGTGGGTTAAAAGATTATTATTTCTTGAGAATCTTCTGTGTGCTTACCTTTCCGTTGCTGTCAACGGTGCGCTTGATATAAACGCCCTTGGCAGGTGTGGCTACCCGTACACCGGAAAGATTGTAGAAGGTTTCACCAGCAACGGCATGGTTCACAACGGTCTTGATACCGGATGTATCCATAAAGTCATACTTGAACATGTGAACCTTGTTGCTTTCGTCGGTATAGGTGATATATCCTGTGCCGTCAGCAGCGAAATCGATGTTGATGTCAGCGGTGTTATCGGCCAGTTGTTGCGGCGTTGTCCACTGATTGGTGTTCGGATCAAGATATATCACATAAAGTTTCTTCTGGTCTTTAAAGTTATTATAGGCAACGAATGGTGTGCCATCAGAGGTAATCGCAACATCTAAGGAAATGTGACTTTCAAAACCCTCATCAATGCCAAGGGGCAGGGTGTTTCCGCCTACAACTTCCCATGCTTTCGTGTCTGCATTGTATTTCTTCAGACGCACCTGATACACCTTGGTGGTATTGGGAGCATCATCTCCTGTCCATGCATAGATTGTGCCGTCGGGGGCTACTTTGGTTCCAAATGAGCCAATGGCAATACTGGTCTGCGTGGCACCCTCTTCAAGGAAATTCGTGGCTAACGATTCCCAACTTCCGTTTTCATATTTGAAGATGTTATGACCATAGTTGACATCATCAATCTTACCGCGGTTAATGGAAATCAAAGTGGCAATCTTTCCGTTGTCTCCCATCTTGCAGGTATACATTCCTTGTCCGGAAGATAACAAAGCGGATTCACCTGTCGTCCAAGCAGAGCCATCCCATGTGGCAATACCTAATGCCCTTTGTGGAATCTCACCATTTTTATTATTGTTTTGCAAACAAGCAGCCAGTCCATTGTCTAATGCGGCTATACCCACATACTGTGCTTGCGATTTGAAGAATCCCTGATCGCCTACATTTGTCCAAGCACTGCCGTCGAACTTCATCACAGAAAGTGAATTCGATAGGGATGCAGCATCCTTATCTCCAAAAGCCACGTATGGCGTACCATCGTTGGCAATATCGAAATCAAAGTGTGAACCATTGATTATCGGAGAGAAGAGGGCTGGGCCCACCTGCTTCCAGGCACCGTCCTCAAACTTGGCAACACTCAGTTTGTTATCAACGCCACGGGCACCGTAAGCCACGTAAGGAGCATTGTCCTTAGGATTCACTACAAGAACTGCACCAGAATACACTCCAGTAAATGCCTCATTGCCTGTCAGTGCTGTTACATCCAATGTAGCAACCTCAGCCCATCCTTTTGTTGACAGTTCCACCACATTGATGGTGTAACGGATGTTCTGCGACTTGTTACTGTTGCTGACCGTGTAATCCACAGGATCCTCAAAGTCGTTCTTCGTCACCTGACTGGTCTGCGCTGTTCCGTCCACTGACACCGTATTGCCACTGTTTACCGTGAAACGGGCAACGAGTTGCGACTTGTCTACATTGGCAGGAATGGCGATGTTAATCTCGTAGGAGGTTGTGCCGGCTACGAAAGCGGGAATCTCTGCCACATAGTCACTGGTAAGACTGGCATTGTCTTCCATATAGAAACCAAACGACAAGAGTCTGGCATCCTCGGCAACTGCCGAAGCGGTAAATGCGAACAAGGCCGCGAATACCATTACAAACTTTTTAAGTAAAACTTTCCTCATAATACACTATTTTAGATGATTAATAAAATATGACTTGATTAACTCAATTGTTTCTTTTCTCAATGACAACCTGACTCTGCACATGGTCGGGGCCGGGGAATCCCAGATTGTAGCCCTTGCTGTTACCAGTCAGTCGGATGGTTACCGTGTTGTCTTTTGTCGGATCCACGGTGTTCTTCAGCCATCGGATACGGATGGGCATATCGTTGATGCCCGGCAGGAACACCAGCGGATTGGCTGTTGTCACAATCTTGTAATCCACATCCTCCTGCAATCCGTCGCCCACGATAATCTCGTAGTTCACCTCTAAACTGTCGGTGATGGGGCGTGAACTGACATAGACAGAATAGGCGTTGGTGTTTCTCACGTTTGACAAAACAACGGTACTTGTCTCTCCTGTACTTGTGCATATACGTACGAAGGGCTCATCGAAGTAAACGCTCTCTTCCTGGTCGCAACCGTACAGCGCACCCATCAAGAATATGATGTATAATAGTCTTTTCATCTTCTATTCATTTGTTATGTTCGTGTTATAATTACCGCTGTTCACCGTTGGATTTGGTTGCATGCTGGTATTGGCAAACAACTCATCCTGGGGGATCGGCAGTACGAAATAGTCGCTTGGGTAAGCAATGAACTTGGTAACAGACGTGGTTGCCCTTTCGCGTACCAGGTTTTGCTTCCAACGAGTAATGTCAAAAAAGTTATGTCCCTCGAAACAGAGTTCTTTCACACGCTCGAGTCTTATCAAATCAATGAGCGAAGCGTCGGAATATGCATTCAATACATTATTGGCCTTTTCTGTTCCCACCGCACGCTCTATGATGGCCTTGATATAGTTGCGGGCTTCGGTATAGTTCTTGAGATTCCAAGCGGCTTCTGCGGCATTCAGGTACTCTTCAGACAAACGGAAGATGAAAGGGTCGTCGCGCTTGGGCTCTTCTCCAGGAACCTTTGATGCAGAATATTTCATGCAACGTTTGGAACCCACGCTGTTTCGCAACAGTTTCAACCGGATATCGTCTTTGTCGTAGAGCGACAATAGTGTGTCGGCAGGCTCACAGGTGTTTTCATAAAAAGACTTCAGATAGCCAGTCATCTCAACGCCCGAAAGACGGAAGATGGTTTCGCCCTGTGTGGACAGGTCGTCAAACATTTTCAGATAGGCATCGCCCTGAGCCAACTGTTGACTGCCGATGGCCTGCTTGGCATATTTCAAGGCATTCTCCCAGTCTTCCATGTACAGGTAGACACGTGAGAACATACAGTTGACAGCCTGCAAAGATGCATAGCGATAGTCGTCTGCTACTTGGTCTGTCAACAAGGTGGATGCTTGTTCCAAATCAGCGAGCACCTGTTTATACACCTCGCTCACAGAAGCGCGCGACGGGGTGTCGTTGGCACCAGCCGCACGCAACAATACCGGTACTCCTAAATGAGAAGCATCGGGCGTGTAGTTATATGGCTGGGCGTATGCCCGGCACTGGTCAAAATGGCACATAGCACGTATGAGCAATGCCTGCCCCATGATGTTGCTGCATTCTTTCTCGTAAGTGGGGTAGTTCTTGATGACTGCGGGGGCATACTCTATGACATTATTGGCATTTGCCTGAGCCACATAAATCTTGCGCCAGATGTAGCCCACGGCTCCTGTTATCTGGCTTTCATCAGATGTGAAATTATACTGGGCTACCATGTCACCGCTGGAGGCGGCAGACGGGAATGCCACCATATTGCCTGCCACGTCACCATATTTAGTGAACTCATTGTCAACGTAGAGATACATCTTGTTATACGTTCCGACCATGGCGGCATGCAGGCCCTGAGGGTCGGAGAGGAAGGAGGGTATCGTGGCCTTGCCCTTCACGTCAACTTCCAAGAAGTCACTACATCCTGTTAGCACAAGAGCGACAGAACCCAACAAAAGGAAATGTATATTCTTAACTATTTTCATCTTCATGATCAACTTTGATAAATACTTCATTAGAAACCTACATTTACGGAGAGTGAGATGGTGCGCTCAGCGGGATAGCCGCTCATGCTCGTCTTATAGGAATTATGGTCAGATCCGGAATGCGGGGAATAGGCTAACAGATTGTTGCCAACGAGTGACAACACACAACTGTTCACGCCTATCGGACGAATCCAATTATTGGGCATCTTGTAGGAGAGCACCAAGTTCTGCAAACGAATCAATGTCTTGCTATACAGGAATCGGGTGCTGTTCATGACAGATTGGGTGCTGACGCCCCATATCGGTTTCGGATTCGATGCAATGTCACCTTGTTGCTGCCAGCGGTCCATCTGATCGACGGCCTGGTTTTGGGAGGAAGAATAAAGACCGTCGGAGAACATGGCTCGTCCGAAACTGCTGAACCCATAACCACCAAACTGATAATTCAGGAGGAAACGCAGCGTGAATCCCTTGTATGAAAGGGTATTGGTAACGCCACCAGTCACATCGGGGTGACTGTTCTTTCCCGCCACTCTCTCGTCAGTGCTATATGTCTTTGTCACATTTCCATTCTTGTCATACCACATCGGCTTGCCGTCGTAAGGATCCACGCCCGCCCAGCGAACAAGGAAATACGTGCTGACATCGTAGCCCTCTATATAAGAATAGGTGCCGAAGTTTTTCTGTATTCCGTTATAGAGTTTCAACAGAATATTGGTATTATGTGAAAGGTTCAGTTCTGTTTCCCATCTGAAACCATCCTGCTTGTCACTGATAATGTTTTTTGTGGTGATGGTAAGGTCAAAACCGCGGTTGCGCAACTCACCTACATTACGGTATACTTTGGTGTCACCAGTGGTTCTTGAGACATCCAAGTTGCTCAGCAGTTTCTTTGTATGATGGTTATACCAGTCAAAATCAATGTCAATGCGCCCGAACAGTTCTAAACGGATGCCGAGGTTCGTCTTATAGGTGGTCTCCCAACTCAAGGTGTGGTTAGGCGTACCACTCTGAACACCGCCGTTCTCACCATTATATGCGTAACTGCTGCCATAGGCATAGAGTCCTAAGGCCTCCTGAGAACCAAGACGCGAGTTTCCGTTTGCTCCATAACTGCCTTTGAGTTTGAACACCGTGATCCATGGAATCATGAAGAATTTCTCATTATGAACATTCCACGACAAGCCCACTGAGGCGAAATCAGCCCAGCGCACATCGCTGCCGAATTGTGAGTTTCCGTCACGACGGGCATTTGCGGTGAGGTAATAACGGTGGTCGAAAGAATAACTCAATTGTCCCAAGAACGATTCTTTGCGTGAAAGACTGCTGCTGTTGGTTCCGTAACGGCTGTCGGCGTAACTGACATCCTGAATATAGTCGTTGATGAAGCCAGATCCCGTTGCGCCCACAATGGTGTAATCCCGCGAACTGGCTTCAAAACCTGCCAATGCTCCAATGGTATGAAGTCCGAAGGTGCGGTTGAAGTTCAAGCGGTGAATCGTATTCCAGTTGGTGATGTTTGCCGTCTGGCGGGATGAGTATCCTTCCTGTCCGATAACAGAGGTTCCGCTCCAGTTCTTCTGGGAATAATACATTTGTTCCAGATTACTTTGGAAGTCGATGCCGAACTGTCCGGTATACGACAAACCTTTTATGATGTCATAATGCAGCGAGAAGTTTGCATTCACATACAATGCCTTCTGTTTGTTCTCGTTTTGTTCGCGCTCTGCTACGGAGTTGAAGAATTTCTGATCCTTGAACACCGGGTTCCCTTCACTGTCCACTCCGCTCACATAACGGTTATACAGCCGCAGTGTCCCGTCGGGATAATAGGGAGAATAGATGGGCAGGTTTTCATAGTAGTCGCGACCCATATTGAAAAGGTCGTTGAGATTATAGGATGCAGAGAGGATGGTGCTCAACTTGATTTTCTTATTCACTTGGAAGCCAAGGTTCGACCTCAGGGAGAAACGCTGCTGCTCGTTACCGATGATGGTTGACTGGTTTTGATAATAAGAACCGGAAAGGTAATACTCAGCCTTGCCAGAACCACCGTTCACGGCTACGCTTCCCTGGAAGGTATGGCCGGTATCATAATAAACCTTGCTCCAATCGGTATCTGTCGTGGAATACTGGTTGAGTTCGTTGTCCTGATAGGGGAAGGCTCTCATGTCAAGGCCGGCATTCTGATAGGCTTCCTTGGCCAGTTCCAAAAACTGTGCGGCATTGAGCACTTTCGGCGCTGTGGACCTGTCGATGTTGGCAATGCCATACTCCACGTTCACGGCTACGTTAGTCTTTCCCTCACGACCTTTCTTCGTGGTGACCAATACCACACCGTTTCCGCCGTCTGCACCATAGATGGATGTCGCCGTGGCATCTTTCAGCACGGTGATGCTCTCTATATCATCGGGATTGAGAAATGACAGCGGACTGATGGTGTAGTTCTGACCGGGCATCTGGTTGGTATGTCCACCGGTAAACATCGGAACCCCGTCGATTACCCACAGCGGCTCGCTGCTGGCTGACAAAGAGCCGTCGCCTCTCACCCTGACGTTGAAACGCGGACGTGAATTGTCGGGAGAATCGCTGTTGATGTCAATCTTCACACCGGGAATAAGACCGTCGAGCATGGTGTCTAACCGACCTTTGGGCATGTTCTCCAACTGTTTGGCTCCCACCTGATAGGCGGAACCCACCAAGTCGCTGCGCTTCTGCACCGTGCCGTAGGCACCGATAATCTCTACATCCTTGATTACCGTTACGTCTTCATCCATCTGCACGGTGAGCGGCTGACCGTTTGTTACCTTTACTTCCTTTGTTTTCATACCGAGATATGAGAAAACAAGGGTAACGGGATAATCCGTGTTTGAGTTAAGCGAGAACTTTCCGTCAATATCACTCACTGTGCGTATCTCACTTCCTTTCAGAAGAATAGTAACTCCTATAAGGGCATCGCCTTGAGCGTCTGTGACCACACCTGTGATTTGTACAGGTGCAAGACGTTGTCCTTCGTTTACACCTGTTGTCCTTCTCTCAGCATGTGTTGTCAGTGCACACACATTAACGAATAGGAACAATAAAACTAAGCAATAGCGGTTTCTTATCATTACACGATATTTGTTTACATTTACAAAAGTAGGTAAAAAAAACAAAACTGCCAAATATTTGAACAGTTTTTAATAAAGTTGAGGCTGTAAAAAAGATGCGAACTCAGGAAGGTGCTTCCACTCGAAAAAACAAAAAAAAGATTTTTTCTTTTGTGTTTTGCTCGTTTAATTGTACCTTTGCACCCTCAAATATAAATAAGGTATATAGATATGGCATATCTCTTTTCATCTGAATCCGTATCGGAAGGGCATCCCGACAAGGTGGCCGACCAGATTTCCGATGCGCTGCTCGACCAGTTCCTGGCCTACGACGACAAGGCGCGCTGCGCCATTGAGTCTTTTGTCACCACAGGGCAAGTGGTGATTATGGGTGAAGTGCGCTCTGAGGCATATATAGACCTGCAGACCATTGCGCGCAAGACCATCAAGAAGATTGGTTACACGAAGAGTGAATACCAGTTCGACGGCGACTCGTGTGGCATATTGACATCCATTCACGAGCAGAGCGTGGACATCAACCGAGGCGTTGACCGCGAGGAAGATGAGGCGCAGGGTGCCGGCGACCAGGGCATGATGTTCGGATATGCCACCAACGAAACAGAGAATTATATGCCCGTTTCGCTCGACTTGGCTCATCTGCTGATGCGCACGCTGGCAGAGATTCGCAAGGAGGGAAATGTGATGACCTATTTGCGCCCCGACTCTAAGAGCCAGGTGACCGTTGAATATAGCGACGACGGTGTTCCGCAGCGCATAGACACCATCGTGGTAAGCACGCAGCACGATGAATTCGACAGCGACGACGACCGCATGCTGGAGCGCATCAAGCAGGATGTGATCAACATTCTGATTCCGCGCGTGAAAGAGAAGATACATAGCGAAAAGGTGCTCAGCCTTTTCAACAAAGATATCAAGTATTATGTCAACCCCACGGGTAAGTTCGTCATCGGCGGTCCCCACGGAGACACAGGACTGACAGGCCGAAAAATCATTGTGGACACCTATGGTGGCAAGGGAGCGCACGGCGGCGGTGCCTTCTCGGGCAAGGATTCCTCGAAGGTGGACCGCTCGGCAGCCTATGCAGCGCGCCATATTGCCAAGAACATGGTGGCTGCGGGTGTGGCCGACGAGATGCTGGTACAGGTGAGTTATGCCATTGGCGTGGCTAAACCAGTGAGCATCTATGTGAACACTTATGGAAAGAGCCGCGTGAAGGAAAGCGACGGTGAGATTGCCAAGATCATCGGAGAGATGTTCGACCTGCGCCCCAAGGCCATTGAACGCTCACTGAAACTGCGTCAGCCCATCTTTTTGGAAACAGCGGCCTATGGACACATGGGACGCGAGCCGCAGGTGGTGAAGAAAACCTTCACGAGCCACTACCATGAGACAAAGACCATGGAGGTGGAACTCTTTACTTGGGAGAAACTCGACTGCGTGGAAAGAATCAAGAAAGCATTCGGCTTGTAAATGTATCTTAGGCAAGACTCTTTGCATCATGAAACGCCGGTGGCCGCCGAAGGAGAGCCGGCGGTGGCAGAAAGCCCAGAGGAAGGCTTTTCTGCTCCGCTGCATGTTCCCAAACCGGCAAAGCCCACCCATGCCTATCAGGTGCTGCGCCTGTTGCCCAAAGATGCCACACCGGCACAGCAGGATTCGGCCATTCAGGCCGCCTTTCATCCCGAACTGACACATTTGAGCACGCGCCCCGACACATTGCATCTGCCAGGACACGACAAGGGGAAGAGCATCAAGGACGTAAATCTGCCACAGTATTACCGCGAGAGTTTCTTTGCCAACGACAGCCTTTTCCATCCCGAACTGAGCGGAGGGCGATACGGCATTGCCGGCGACCCGGTGCCATACTCCATTCGTAACGACAATGTCATTACGAGTTTGTTGCTGGGATGCTTCGTGCTGGCACTCATTTCCTATTCTTTCTCCCGTTTCTTCCTGCTCAGGCAGGCCAAGAATTTCTTCTATATACCCAGGAGTGAGAACGTGACCGTGATTACGGAGACCACGGGCGAGTTCCGTTTTCAGTCGTTCCTGGTGTTCCAGACTTGTCTGCTGCTCTCCGTTCTCGTCTTTTTCTACACGCAGACAGAGGTGGCCGACACCTTTATCTTGGAATCGCAATACCAGTTGATCGGCATTTTCTTCGGCTGTTTTGTAGGCTATTTTCTGTTGAAAGGACTCCTCTATGCCTTTATGAACTGGGTGTTCTTCGATAAGAAAAAAAATGAACAATGGATCAAGTCAATGTTGTTCATTACAGCCATGGAAGGCATTGCTTTATTCCCCTTGGTATTGCTGCAGAGTTACTTCGATTTACCCATGCAAAGTGCCGTTATTTACATGGCTTTCGTGCTGATTTTAGTGAAAATATTGACATTTTATAAGTGTTATGTTATCTTTTTCAGGCGAAACGGAGTTGTTTTGCAAATTTTTTTGTACTTTTGTGCGCTCGAATTGATACCTCTGCTTATTTTGGGCGGATTAATGGTGTTGATTGTAGACAATTTAAAAATAAATTTTTAGGACACTGATGATCAAAAAGATTCTCATATCGCAACCAAAACCAACAAGCGATAAGTCGCCATATTATGATATTGCCAAGGAGTTTGGAGTGGAATTGGTTTTCCGTCCCTTCATTAAGGTAGAAGGACTTAGTTCGAAGGAGTTCAGGCAGCAGAAAGTCAGTTTATTGGGCCATACTGCCATCGTGTTCACCTCTCGCCATGCCATTGACAACTACTTCAACCTTGCCAAGGAGATGCGTCTCATTGTGCCGGAAGACATGAAGTATTTCTGTGTCACCGAGCAGATTGCGCTCTATATTCAGAAGTATGTGCAGTATCGCAAGCGCAAGGTATTCTTCGGGCAGACGGGAAAAATAGCCGACTTGTTGCCTTCAATGGTGAAGCACAAGAACGAGAAGTATCTGATTCCGATGAGCGATGTGCACGACGACAGTGTCCGCCAGATGCTGGATGCCAAGAAACTGCAGCACACGGAGTGTGTGATGTATCGCACCAAGAGCAACGACTTCACCGAGGAAGAGGTGAAAACCTTCAACTACGACATGTGTGTGTTCTTCAGTCCTTCGGGCATCAATGCCTTTACAAAGACTTTCGGAACGACGAAGAACGACATCGTGGTGGCCACCTTCGGACCGTCAACGGCCAAGGCAGCCCATGAAGCCGGATTGAACGTGGCGCTTGAGGCTCCCACGGAGAAATTTCCTTCTATGACAGGTGCCTTGCGGCATTTCCTTTCTGAGCAAGTCTAATAATAAGAGGTGGGAGAGAAATGCCTGCATCTGAGTTGCTCACATTAAGCAAGGAAGAGCGCATCTCGAGCAAGAGGCTCGTGGAGAGGCTTTTCGGTGGCGGCAAGAGTCATTCCATGGCCGTTTTCCCCATCCGGCTCGTCTATATGAAGTATTCACGGGAGAGCGACGAAGCCCCGGAAGCCAGCATATTAATCAGTGTTCCCAAGCGTTGTTTCAAAAGTGCAGTGAAGCGCAACCGAGTGAAGAGACAGATTCGCGAGGCCTACAGGCACCACAAGTGTTTGCTCAAACTGCCAACGGACCAGTGCGCAGCGCTGGCATTTATCTGGACAGACAACCAACTGCATGGCAGTGAGAAGGTGGAGCGCAGCGTGGTTCGGTTATTGAAACGAATGAACGAAAAACTATGAAGAAGGCGTTTCAGATGATCATCAAGGGAGTCTCGTGGGTATTTGTAGGAATACTGCTCCTGCCGGTGTTTTTCTATCAGAAAGCCATTTCGCCGTTTACACCCCCTTCGTGCCGTTTCACTCCCACCTGTTCAGAATACACGCGGCAGGCGCTCATCAAGCACGGACCCGTCAAGGGGCTGTGGCTGTCGATAAGGAGAATCCTGAGATGTCATCCCTGGGGCGGCAGCGGTTACGACCCCGTTCCGTGAGCATGCAGCAGAAAAGTAATTATCAAATACAATCATACAATGACAAAAAACTTTGTTGAAGAACTCCGCTGGCGCGGAATGCTGGCACAGATCATGCCAGGAACAGAAGAACTCTTGCAGAAAGAAATGGTAACGGCTTATCTGGGTACCGACCCCACAGCCGACTCACTCCATATTGGTCACCTCTGTGGCATCATGATGCTCCGTCATTTGCAGCGTTGCGGCCACAAGCCCATCATCCTGGTGGGCGGCGCTACAGGTATGATTGGCGATCCTTCGGGCAAGAGCCAGGAGCGCAATCTGCTCAACAACGAGACGCTTTACCACAACCAGGAATGCATCAAGAAGCAGGTGGCCAAGTTCCTCGACTTCGATTCGGATGTTCCCAACAAGGCCGAGATGGTGAACAACTACGACTGGATGAAAGACTTCACCTTCCTGGACTTC
>ODAI013282923.1_pt1 | contig 12415 bp, 12 predicted proteins | sample 1539321 | NCBI WGS metagenome assembly ODAI01 (sample SAMN02144231, study PRJEB22623) | gut metagenome | biome: sheep rumen | host: Ovis aries | place: New Zealand
AGGAAAGAATGTAATCTTGAACACTGCCACCAGTATTGAACACGATGCGGTTATTGGTGATCAATGTCACATTTCAACAGGAACAATGGTGAATGGAGAATGCAAGGTGGGTGAACGTTGCTTTATAGGTAGCCAGTCAGTACTTGCCAACTGCATTTCTGTGGGAGATGACATTATCGTAGGCGCTGGTTCTTTTGTACGTAAAAGCATTACAGAAAAAGGCATCTATTCTGGCAATCCTGTCATACTGAAAGTTAAAGCGAAATGACAAAACATACAATCATCATAGCAGAAGCAGGTGTGAACCATAACGGTTCTATTGAACTGGCCAAGCAACTGGTAGATAAGGCAGTTGAAGCTGGTGTGGACTATATCAAGTTCCAGACCTTCAAGGCCTCCAAACTGGTCACCAAAGCGGCTAAACAAGCAGAGTACCAACAGAAGAACATCGGTAAGGGTGGAGACAGTCAGTACCAGATGTTGAAGAAACTGGAACTCTCTGCGGAAGACCACGAGGTGTTGATTGCCTATTGTAAAGAGAAAGGCATCAAGTTCTTCTCTACAGCCTTTGACTTTGATAGCATTGATTATCTGCATTCACTGAATTTGAGATTATGGAAGATTCCTTCTGGGGAGATTACTAATTATCCCTATATAAAGAAGATAGCACAGTTTCATGAGCCAGTAATTCTTTCAACAGGAATGTGTGAGATGGATGATATCTCTGCTGCAATGAATGTACTATGTGGAAATGGAGTAGAAAGGAATCAAATAACCATTCTTCACTGCAATACAGAATATCCAACACCTTTTGAGGATGTGAACCTGTTAGCTATGCAAGAAATAGGTAAAGAGTTCCAAGTAAATGTGGGTTATTCAGACCATACGCGAGGCATTGAAGTCCCCATTGCAGCTGTGGCTCTAGGTGCAACAGTAATAGAAAAGCATTTCACCCTTGACCGCAATATGGAAGGCCCAGATCATAAAGCCAGTCTGGAGCCTGACGAACTCAAGGCAATGGTGAGTGCCATCCGCAATATTGAAAAGGCTGTGGGTGGTGATGGCACCAAGCACGTAAGCGAAAGCGAGCGTAAGAATATTGGCATTGCCCGCAAAAGTATTGTGGCGGCATGTGATATTAAGGCAGGTGAGGTCTTTACAGAGCAGAACCTGACAGCGAAGCGCCCCGGAACAGGTATTTCGCCAATGAGGTGGGAGGAGATCATAGGAACTAAGGCCATTAGGGACTTCTCTGAGGAGGACCTCATTGAGGTTTAATTTTCAATAATCAATTCTTAATTGCAATTATGCGTAAGATTTGTGTAGTCACAGGCAGCCGTGCTGAATATGGCATCTTAAGGAGACTGATGTCGGCCATTCAGGAGTGTCCAGAACTTAAGTTACAGGTGATAGCAACGAATCAACATCTTTCCAAACTTCAGGGGGAGACTTATAAAGAAATTGAGAATGACGGTTTCACCATCGACTATAAGGTCTATATGGCTGATGATGAGGCACCAGACAGCGCCAATACCACAGCCAAGGCTTTCAGCAGAGGAGTTGCCGGCTTTGCAGATGCTTTTGATGCATTACAACCAGACTTGTTGATAATATTGGGCGACCGCTATGAGATGTTGGCGGTAGCATCAACGGCACTCATTTATAAGATACCCATTGCCCATCTGCATGGTGGAGAGATTACGGAAGGTGCTTTTGATGATGCCATCCGTCACGCCATCACTAAAATGAGTCATCTGCATTTTACTTCCACAGAGGCATACCGCAAGAGAGTGATCCAATTGGGAGAACAACCGGACAGAGTCTTCTATGTGGGAGCAATGGGTGTGGAGAATGTATTGAAGGATGACTTTTTGAGCAAAGAGGAGATAGAGCAAAGTTTGCACTTCCAGATAACGGACAAATGTTTCCTTTGCACTTATCATCCTGTAACATTGTCAAGCATGTCCTCAGAAACACAGGTGTTGAACCTGCTCAAGGCATTGGATAATTTCAAGGATTACCATATCATATTTACTTACTCTAATTCTGACACAAGCTCTCAGATAATAATTCGACGTGTTAAAGAATATGTGGATAGGAACAAGGATAGATGTATGTTTATACCTTCGCTGGGACAAAGGCGTTATTTCTCTGCGTTGAAATATATGACGGCTGTGATTGGAAACTCTTCCAGCGGTATCATTGAGGTACCCAGCTTTGGAATACCTACATTGGACATTGGTGACCGCCAGAAAGGGCGTATTGCAGCAGATAGTGTGATTCATTGTGGTTATTCCACGGAAGAGATTAAGGAAGGATTGGATAAGGTTTTGGCATACGGACATAAAACCATAGATAATCCTTATTATAAAGAAGGTACTTGTGATGCAATTTTAAATGTCATCAAGACCTATCCTTTGGAGAATTTGGTACAGAAACATTTCTACGATTTATGAAAATAATAGTGATTGGACTTGGTTCAATGGGCAAACGTAGAATACGCTTGCTGAGTGAGCATAAAGATATACAACTTTTTGGTATAGATAGCCAGGAGAGCCGTTGTGCGGAAGTTAAAGAAAAGTTTGGCCTTAAATGCTTCGCGAGTATTGCTGAAGCTGTCGCTGCGGAGCATCCTGATGCGGCGGTAATCAGCACCTCACCTCTTTCTCACGCAGCCATTATTAAGGAATGTTTTGGGAACGGTCTTCATGTATTCACGGAGATTAATTTGGTGGCAGATGGTTATGCAGAGAATATGGCATTAGCCAAGGAGAAGGGAAAAGTGCTGTTCTTGTCCTCAACATTCTTGTATAGAAAAGAGACTCAGACCATCATTGAAAAAGCCAACAAAGCTACTTGTCCTTTGAACTATATTTATCATATTGGTCAGTACCTGCCTGATTGGCATCCTTGGGAGAGTTACAATAACTATTTCATTGGAAATCCCAGGACTAATGGTTGCCGTGAGATTATGGCCATTGACCTGCCTTGGATAGTAACGGCTTTTGGTCCCATCAAGAATGTAAGTGCTGTAAAGAGCAAAAACACAGAGTTGAACATCAATTACAATGATAATTACCTCATTACCATTGAACACGAGAATGGCAATAAGGGCGTTCTGGCTGCTGATGTGGTAACCCGTAAGTCTATCCGTCACATTGACGTATATGGTGAGACCTTCCAGATGTCATGGAATGGAACAGCAGACTCTTTGCAAGAATATGACGTTGAGAAGAAGGAAATGAAAACCATTCAGTTTGAGGATGCCTCTGAACACGTAGAGGGCTATGCTGCTTTTATCACGGAAAATCCTTACCGTGAAGAGTTAAACGCATTCCTTGCTCAGATTGCAGACCCCAAAGCCGTTCCTGCCTGGACTTTCGAAAAAGACTTTGAGCTGCTGAAAGTCATTGACCAGATTGAAGCATAATGAAGAATTATAAGATAGCATTTGTAGGACTGGGATCCATTGCTACACGTCACCTAAAGAATGTACATGCTTATTTGGCATCACAGGGTGATAGTTGTACGGTGGATTTATACCGCAGTTCATTAGGAAGACCGTTGGCAGACGAGTTACAGCCTTTGGTAAACAACACCTATCTGTATGCTGATGAGCTTCCCGCAGAACGTCAGTACGATGTGGTGTTTGTGACCAATCCCACATCTATGCATTATGAGACTGTTGAGAAGTTTTCTGCTCATACCAAATCATTTTTCATTGAGAAGCCGGTATTTGACAGCACAACAGTAAATGAGAAGATATTTGAAACCATCAAGGACATACCTTCATATGTTGCCTGCCCGTTGCACTATAATGCTGTTTTGCAATATGTGAAGCAAAACGTTTATCCTGAGGATGTGATTTGCGCTCGTGCTATGTCTTCCAGCTATCTGCCAGATTGGAGACCTGGACAGGATTATCGCAAGACCTATAGTGCACATAAAGATTTAGGTGGGGGAGTAAGCATAGATCTCATTCACGAATGGGATTACTTGACGTGGCTATTTGGAATGCCGACAGAGTGTCATTCAATGATAAACAAAGTGTCCAATCTTGAGATTGACAGCGATGACCTGGCTATCTATATTGGAAAGAATGATAAAACTACCTTTGAACTTCATTTGGACTACTTTGGAAGACAAACGCAACGCACACTTGACCTCTTTACAGCTGATGACACCGTTCATTGCGATTTGATTGCAGGAACAGTGAACTATTTGAAAAGTGGAAAGGCTATCAAGTTGGAGAGTGAGCGTAATGCCTTCCAGATGGCAGAGATTGAGCATTTTTTTGAGATAGTTAATAATAAAACAATGAACGACAGCACCCCGGAACATACGTATCAGGTGCTGAAAATTGCCAAAGGAGAGTTCTGATATGAACATTTTGTTTACATTATGCGGTCGGGCAGGTTCTAAGGGGGTGAAAGGCAAGAATGCCCGTGATTTCTTGGATGTACCGCTGGTTTGGTTCTCTATGGCGAACATTGCCTTGTATAAGGAAAAATATGCTGGCGAGGATGATGTCAAGATAGTGTTGAATACTGATAGTGAGCCGCTGAAAGAGTTGGTTCTCCGTGTGAAAGATGTGCCAGTGACAATTATTCATCGCGAAGAAAGTCTAGCAGGTGACAAGGTACCTAAAGTGGCTGTTATTTTGGATAGCTTAAATAAGGCAGAAGAGGTATTTGCCCGGAATTTTGATATGGTGGTGGATCTAGACATTACGTCTCCTCTTCGTACCGCTCAAGATGTGAAGAATGCCATTGACCGCAAAAAACAGCGTAAGGATGTGGATGTGGTTTACAGTGTTGCACCCTCCCGTAGAAATCCTTATTTCAATATGGTTAAAGAGGTGAATGGCTTCTTTTGCAAAGCAATCCCTTCCAATTTCACTACCAGACAGGAAGCTCCTGTGTTCTATGATATGAATGCTTCAATCTATGCTTATTCTCCTGATGCTTTGAGAAATAAAGAACATTCAACGTTCTTTAATTCTGGATGCGATGCAGTGGTAATGGCTGATACGGGTATTCTGGATATTGACTCTGAGGAAGATTATGAGTTGATGCAGGTGATAGCCAAGTATCTGTTTGAAAAAGAAGAATTGTTTATAGAAGTATTTGAGATAGTAAAAAACTGGAAATAATGGTTTTTACAATACCCAAAGAAGATATTCTTGCTCAACTTTTGATGCAATTGAAATCTCATTTCTTCATTTCTGAAGAAGAGAAATCAATTATTGAAGAGCGTTTTGACTATGCTATTGCAGCTTGTGAAGAGAACTTTTCCCATTCTGAGAATAAGTATTATTTTACCGAACTGGGGGGGGCAAAAATGTGTAGGTTCAACCCCTGTCATTCTGTTCAGTATATGACGTTCCTCTATTACTTGTCTCGTGACATATATATGAATACTAATGCAGGCCAGTTGTGTGATAGGATATATTATTTGAATAAGATATTTCATTCGGTAGATCTTTTCTATGCGATTGAACTTCCTACACATTTTGGAGCTGAGCATCCTTTAGGTAGTGTAATGGGGAGAGCACAATATAGTAACGGTTTCTTCTTTTACCAAGGATGTACGGTGGGGGGCACTTATGATAAGGCTGGTAACATCCATTATCCAGTTATTGAAGAGAATGTGAAAATGTATGCTAACTCTAGCATCCTTGGAAAATGCCACATTGGAAAAAACGTTCAGATAGGGGCTGGAGCATTAGTAAAGAATCAGGATGTACCCGATAACAGTATTGTTTTCGGTCAGTCCCCCAATTTGATAATAAAAACAAAGTAGACGATGAATTCTAAGCACTTTCTGTCTAAAGACAAAACTTTACTGGAAGCTTTGATCCAAATCAATTCATTAGCACCAGATCCTTTGGTTCTCTTCGTTGTGGATGAAGAGAATAGGATGTTGGGGACACTCACTGATGGGGATTCTCGTAGAGCTCTGATTGCTGGTGCATCTGTGAATGATAAAATTGAGACAGTTATGCATAAGGACTTCAATTATATGAAGTTTGATGCAATTAATGACGTTAAGGAAATTAAGCGCCAAAAAGAACTGAAGATGAAACTTGTGCCCGTGCTTGATAAAGATATGCATATTGTTGATATTATCAATCTTGGGAAGTATGATACTCGATTGCCAATAGATGCAGTGTTGATGGCAGGTGGAAAAGGAGAGAGGTTACGTCCTCTTACAGAAAAGACCCCTAAGCCCCTACTGCCTGTTGGAGGTAAGGCCATCATTGACCATAATATCGATAGGTTAATAGCTAATGGCGTAAAGCATATCAACGTTACAGTCAATTATTTAGGCGAACAACTGGAAGAACATTTCAAGGAACCTAAAGATGGAATACAAGTCCAAACTGTTTGCGAACCCAAATATCTTGGTACTATCGGTAGTATCCGTTTTGTGAAAGAGTTCTATCATGACACTATCTTAGTGATGAATAGCGACCTGTTCACTAATATCAATTACGAGGATTTCTTCCTACATTACCAGCAGCATGAAGCTGAAATGTCTGTGGCAGCTGTTCCTTATAATATATCAATCCCCTATGGAATCCTTGATTTGGATGGTAGGAATATCAAAGGTCTTTTGGAGAAGCCTCAGTACAATCACTATGCTAACGCTGGTATTTATTTGATTAAACGTCGGGTATTGGAAGAAATACCAGATGGAGAGTTTTTTAATGCCACTGATTTGATGGAAAAACTTATTTCAGAGGGGAAGAAAGTCATTCGTTATCCACTCAATGGTACTTGGATTGACATCGGTAATCCACAAGAATACCAGAAAGCAAAAGATTTAGTTAAACATTTATAAAATGGAAAAGTACATATTGAATTATATTCGAGAGCACTCGGATGATGAGTTGATGTCTCATTATATTGATTTGTTCAAAAATGATTTGGATAAATTGCTATATGGTAATAATACCAGTTTCTCTGGAAGAAACGGTTTTGTTAGTTTTTCCAAATATAACATGTGGAAAGGAGAAATAAGATATATTCTGAATAAATTTACAAAGTCTCATCAAGAAGAATCATTAAATGAAAACTCAAAAAATGTATTAACAACGAATGCATTTGGTGCTGATGAGGATTTTAGAAAATATGATATATTGTTATTTTCAACAGATCCTCGATCTTTGCTTAGGGTTATTAACGACAAGCCTTTTAGAGATTTAAGAAAGGTTTATGCATCTATGCTTCGTTCAGGGTCTTTTCATGGCATGCTCAAAAAAGAAAATTTAGAGCGATTGGACTTCTTGCAAGATGGTATAGCTAAAGTTCTTGTAAAAAATAAAATAAAGGCTTTTTTTACCAATAATGACGATGCTTTCTGGAATAAATATTTAATTGAGGTATGTAGAAAAGTAGGCATCCCTTCATTTGAATTCCTACATGGATTTCCTGCATATACGAAAGATCTTAACACAAGAACAGATTACCTGTGTGTATGGGGTGATAAGATTAAGAAGAATTTTATTCAAAATGGATTTAATGGAGATCGAATATTTGTAACAGGTACGCCACATTTCTCTATATCCACAAAAAGATCTGAAACACTTAGAAATTCGTTTGACGATGTATTAGTCGCCACTTCGTTAGCTACAATGTATCTTCAACATGGATGGATTATGGATGAGTATGGTGATCAGAATAGTAGTTTGTTAATATTATATATTTACCAAGTTGAGCATGTTTTAAGACAATTAGGCGTAAAACACGCACGATTACGCCCGCATCCTTCGGTTGATAAACTTTGGTTGTCTAAATATATTGACATGGATTTTTATTCTTTGGACTATGAGTCGGTAAATGACTCATTGAATCGCTCTACAATGGTAATTGGCCCACATTCTACACTAATGATAGATGCATTATGTAATGGTGTTAATTACTACGTGTATGAACCAGGAGAAAACGGTGTTACTATACGAGGCGCAAAATTGGCTCCACCATCTGATGGGAGAAACGAATGGGTTCGTGTGGCACAAAGTGAAAAAGAACTCATTGAAAATATTCGTGGAAATAACATCTTAGACCCAAGATTTCTAGACGGATACCTGCAGCCTTTCAGTTTAACTCCAATAATGGATTTATTTTAATTCTATTATCATAATGGGTAGCAATAAGCAAATAGCAAGGAATATCTTCTATAGTTTTCTCTCTTATGGTATCAATCTACTATTGTCTTTTTTTCTTACGCCATACTTAATTACGACAGTTGGAAAAGAAGCCTATAGTTTTTTTCCGTTGGTTAATAGCATGATTGGATATACCGGAATTATTACAGCCTCTATTGGATCAATGATAGGAAGATATATTACAATGTCGTATTATGGAGATGATATAGAGGGAGCGAAGGGGTATTTTAATTCAGCAATGACTGCTTACATTGGCCTCTCTGCTATTTTTTGCATTATCGGCATTTTCATCTTGATCTTTATTGATAATATACTGACAATCCCTAATGGTTTGACAAAACAGGTACAGATTCTGTTTGCTTTATCCTTGTTGGGTTATTGTATTAACTTATGTATTGGTCTTTTAGGCATTGGGACTTACGTTAAGAACCGATTAGATCTTAATTCCATGGTCAATCTCATAAAGAATATAGTATATGTAATAATGTTATTTGTACTATTTGCTTTATTCCAACCAACTATTGTATACATAAGCATAGCTTCTTTTATATCTGTATTAGTTGGCGTCGGATTCAATACACATTTTAAGATGAAATTTTTGCCAGAAATCACTTTCCAGCCTAAAAAATATTTTTCATGGAAAAAGATAAAAACAGTTCTCAATTCAGGAATATGGATGTCTATAAATTCTCTAAGTAGCATATTGACAACAACGATTGATTTGTTTTTAACCAACATGTTTATTTCTGCGGCAGTCACTGCCGACTTTTCAATATCTAAAACAATTCCAACTTTTATAACAACTCTATCTTTCTTTTTATTCACCTCTTTTACTGCAAACTTCAATATCCTTTATGCAAAAAAGAAATATGGTGAACTTCTTCATGAAATAAAAAAGGCGATGGTAATAATTAGTTTTATAATATCAATACCAATAGGGTACTTCATGGTAAATTCTGATTATTTTTTTCAGCTATGGGTACCATCAGCATACACACCAGATATGGTATGGCTTTCACTTATAGCTCTAGTTCTTTCAGCTACTGGATACAGCACCAATGCCCTTTATGGAGTATATACCATTACAGATAAACGTAAAATACCAACACTTGTTCTTTTGGCAACAGGAATTGCTAATATGACTTTAGTCTTCTGCCTCCTTAAGTTTACCAATATGGGGGTTTATGCAATAGCCATTAGCAGTGCTATTACTTTAGGTTTACGCAACGTCATCTTCACACCGATTTATGGAGCGAAATGTTTAGAGCTCAGGTTCATGACATTCTATCCACTGGTTTTAAAAGGGTTTGCCGGGATAGCAATTGTAGTGATTATAGGCTTGATAGCAAGGCAATTCATGAATCACATAACATGGTTCACGTTTATTATTAATGCAATTGTAGTGTGCAGTTTCTCTTTCATTGCCAATTACTACTTCTTTCTCAAAAAAGAAGAGCGAACATATTTATTGTCCGTTGTTCAAAACAAATTATCTTTCATGAATAAGCATTAATTTTGGAAGTCTATATAAATCTTAATAATAAAAAATATATAGCTTTATGAATATTGGTACTGTTATCGTTACTTTCAATCGAAAAGAACTCCTTATAGAATGTTTGAATGCTGTTTTAGGGCAATCTTATTTGCCTAAAAAGATTTATATCATAGACAATGCCTCTACTGATGGAACAGAAGAATTGCTCAAGGAGAGAGGGCTTCACCATGGTCAAGTTCATGATGTGAGCATTCTTTACGTTCGGCTTCCAAAGAATAGCGGAGGATCCGGAGGTTTTTACACAGGCATCAAAATGGCCGATAAAGATGGATGCGACGCAATATGGGTCATGGATGACGACGGGCTTCCCGACAAGGACTGCCTGAAGAATCTTCTGCCTCATTTGGGCAAATATGACTACATCTCCCCCCTTGTCGTCGACATAGAGGGCGGACAGATGATGTCTTTTGAAGGAAAAACCGTCGAGGAGTTCCTGCGACGGGCTGAAAATGGGATTGTTGAAGGCTGTGCAAACCCTTTCAATGGTATTTTATACTCTAAAAAGCTGATAGACACTGTCGGCTATCCCAAGAAGGAGATGTTTATCTGGGGAGATGAGGTGAATTACGATTTGCGGGCGAGAGCGGCCGGTTTTCAGCCTGTGATGGTTGTGGATGCCATTCACCGGCATCCTTTGAATCGTCAGCTTTATGTCCGTTATTTCCGGAATCATTCCATGGTCATTGCAGACAAGGACTGGAAATTGTTTTGCTATATTAGGAACCGGACTTATAATGCGAAGCTCTTTTACCCCTTGTTCAGTTTTTTGAGACAAACGGCTGCCGATTTCGTGAAATTCAGTTGCTATTACCTCTTCCAAGTCCGGCAGCCGCAGAAACTTTCTGTTGTCCTAAATGCGATTTACAAAGGCCTTAAAAGCGATTTCACGGGTCTTGAAAAGTATATGAAGTAAACCGAATATAAGAAAAACTTTATGATATACCATTTAACCTGTAGTACAGACAACAATTATCTGCAATATTGTGAGGTAATGTTGTGCTCAGTCTTTGAAAACAATAAAGACCTGCATTTTCATGTTCATTTGTTGCACAGTGAGCTGACTGCTTCCTCAATGAACACCTTGACAGAGTTTTGTTCACGTTATCAAAATGAGATCTCTTTCTATCAGATAGATGATAAGATGCTCAAAGATGTTAATCGGCGTGAAAACAGCCCGGTCTCCATAGCAACCTATTATCGGGTTTTATTGCCAGAATTGCTGGATGAGCAGATAGAGAAAGTTTTTTATCTGGACTGTGATGTCGTGGTGCTGGGCAATATCAAGCCTTTATACGACATGAATTATGACAATTACGGGGTTGCGGCAGTGTATGATGCGAGCCCCTATGACAGTGTTCACCGTGATCTAATGGGATTGGACATGACTGGCAACGCTTTTTGTGCAGGTGTAATGATGATCAACCTGAAGTATTGGCGCGAGAACAACAGCAAGGACGCTTTGCTCGAATACTCCAACACTAAACAGGAAAAAGTCTATCTGGAAGACCAAGACGCCTTGAATTACGTCTTTCGCGGCCATTGGTTCCAACTGCCCTATAAATGGGCAAAAACGCCTCTCTCCATCGGTATCGTGGACCCTAACATGAAACGGTTTGACCAGTATGAACATGCTTTCTCGCCATGTATTATCCACTATGCAGGTTCTTTGAAGCCATGGTGTGACGTTTGGTTCCCCGAGCGGAAACATTACCTGAAATACCTGGCCATCTCAGGCATACAGAATCCGAAGGTGAAACATGTGACGACGGCCTATAGGATGGCAACATATAAGCGACTGCTAAGATATGGGATAAACAGGTTTGTACGTCCAATGATTCCTGACTTCCTGGAGTTGCTGATAAGGGATGTGATAAATATCCTCAGGCTATTGACATCCGCGATAAAAGGCTCGAAGGCCTTGAATCGCTTCCTGCTAGACCGTTGGCTGGACAAGTATAACCTATAGTTGTATTTATTTGACAAAGAACATGAACCCATAGCGTTCACAGTGAATAAAGCCTACTTTTGAAGTAGAAAAACCGTAATGATGATAGACAATGAAAATATTAGTAACCGGGGGCAACGGATATGTTGGAAGCCATGTCGTAAAGACCCTTCTTGACGAAGGGCATATCTTTCCCGACACGCTGGCCTTTCGGGTTGAAAGTTTTTTATTGAATGTCGTGGTTTCCCTTGCCTTTCTAGCTGTATGTCTCCTTTTGATCCACCTTTTCTCCCGCAATAGAATACTTGATTTATTATTGTTTGGAGGTCAATATCATAAACGATGAAAGTTTGCATGATTACGACGATGACCCCTACGTCTGAAAATTTTCGGGGTACTTCGGCTTTGCCTTATCATCTGATGGTTGAGCGCGATGAAAGTATTGAGATTGAAATCTATACGTTTAACAATAACGATGTGTCAACGGAAAAGATGCGTCGAGTTGAAAAAGAACTCAATGTAAGCATCAAGGCCGTTCCTCTGCCTCGCTGGTTTGCCTGTCTTTTCAAGCTGAGGCTTTTATTCCTCCGTCTATTCTTGAAATACCCTCTTCATCATTATATCACCCTTCCCCGCCCATATGTGGCTGACATTACGGCCAGAGCTACCGACTGGATCTGGGTCTATGGGGACGCATCGGCTGCTGTGGTGAGGCAGTTTAATGGCGTTTCGCATAGCGATCGAT
>ODAI012949034.1_pt1 | contig 12414 bp, 11 predicted proteins | sample 1539321 | NCBI WGS metagenome assembly ODAI01 (sample SAMN02144231, study PRJEB22623) | gut metagenome | biome: sheep rumen | host: Ovis aries | place: New Zealand
CTTGTGTTGCTGTGATAAATGGTAGGTTGATGTCTGTTGTGAGTGTTGTTGATAATTCAATTTTTGCTTTTTCTGCTGCTTCTCTTAATCTTTGTGCTGCTTGGTCATCATTTAATAAGTCTACGCCATTTTCTTTTTTGAATTCTTCTGCTAAGTATTTCATTAAAGCAGTATCCATGTCGGTTCCACCGAGGTTTGTGTCTCCGCTTGTTGATTTTACTTCAAAGATACCGTCTCCGAATTCCATGATGGTTACGTCTAACGTACCTCCACCTAAGTCGAATACTAATATGTTAACGTCTTCTTCATCTGTTTTGTCTAATCCGTATGCTAGACTTGCTGCAGTAGGTTCGTTAACTAATCTTAATACTTCTAATCCTGCAATTTTTCCTGCATCTTTTGTTGCAGTTCTTTGGTTGTCATCGAAGTATGCTGGTACTGTAATTACTGCTTTTTGTACTGGTTCTCCGAGGAATGCTTCTGCATCTTTTTTGATTTTTTGTAGGATTAATGCTGAAATTTCTTGTGGTGTGTAATCTTTTCCTTTGATGTTTACTTTGTAGTCTGATCCCATGTGTCTTTTTATTGCACTTATTGTGTTTTCTGGGTTTGTTACTGCTTGTCTTCTTGCTGGTTCTCCTACTAATACTTCTCCATCATCTGTGAATGCTACGTAACTTGGGAATGATTTTCCGTATTGTGTTGCACCTTCTGCACTTGGTATGATTGTTGGTTTTCCACCAATTAATGCAGCTGCTGCTGAGTTACTTGTTCCTAAGTCTATTCCAATTACTTTTTCTTCTGCCATAAATATCACCTTATCTATTTTTTTTTTAATTATTTTATTATCGTAATTTGATTATTTTTTACATACTTTAACTTTAGAGTAACGTATTACTTTTGAATTTAGAGTATAACCTTTTTGTAAATCTTGTATTATTTCGTTGTTTTCATATTCTTCATTATTTTCGGTCATTAGAGCTTCGTGTTTGAATGGGTCGAATTTTTGGTGTTCTGTTTCTATTGGTTCAACACCTTCTTCTTCTAAGATTTTTGTCATTTTTTTGTAGATTAGTTCGACTCCTTCTCTTAGATTTTTGTCTTCTTCAACTTCTAAAGCTCTTTCTAAATCTTCATAAGCCTCCAGTACTTTGAGTATTAGTCCTTCATTGGCATATTTTACGAATTCTAATCTTTCTTTTTCGGATCTTTTTTTGTAGTTTTCGAAGTCTGCATGAACTCTTTGTAGTTTGTCTTTGTATTGTTGTATTGTTTCTTCTTGTTGTTTTATGATGTCTTCTTCTGTTTCTTCTTCTGTTTCTTCTTTTGTTTCTTCTTTGTTATTTTTGGTTGTTTCTTCTGTTTCTGTTTCTTCTATTTCTTCTTTTTTTATTTTTTCTTCATCGTTCATTTATTCACCCTTATTATTTTTATTAATTTATTAGATTTAAGGGCTTAAACTATTATAGTAACCCTAAGTTATAAAAGTATTTTTTGTTAATTATAGATTAAATTTATGAGTATTTAAAGTTAACGGTATTTTAGTAACCTAAGGTAACATTTATATAATGTAGTCAATATAATATTATATAGAAAATTCAAAAAAAGTCAAAGGTGGTAATATGGATTTAGAAGCTGTTCTTGATGTGATTGGATGTAAAACAAGACGTGATATCTTAGCATTATTAACTGAAGAACCACGCTTTGTAAGTCAAATATCACAACAATTAAATATAGGACAAAAAGCAATAATTGGTCATCTTAAAGCAATGGAAGAATTAGGATTAATTTATCCATCATTTCAAAAAATAGATAGGGGAAGACCAAGAAAATATTATGAAATTACACAAGATATAGAAATCAAAATTTTCATAAAACCGGATTCTATCAATATGCACATGATGGGAGAAGAATTCACAGAATTATTTAATATCGAAGAAAGATTATACATGGGAGACCCAGATGCAATAGATGATTTAAAAACAGCAATCACCAAATACAAAAATGCACTAAAATACGCAGAAGAACTACTAAGTCAAGTAGAAAATCCAGAAAAACATAAAACTAGAACAATCATCACAGACATAACCAAAACTAAAGCAATACCTGAATTTAATAAATATGATTAATATTATATACTAACTATTAATATATAATATATTATAAATAGTTAGATAATAGACAATTATTTGACAAATAGAGTTCTGCTAACAAATAATAAATAAGGTGAAATGATGGATAATAAAATTATATTGTCTGTCTTAATCGTAGCTCTTATAGGAATTGTAGCAGCTACCTATCAAATAAATCCTGGTCAAGAAATATTAAACCCTCTTGCTAGTGTAGAAACTGAACAAACACCAGTAACAGAGGTACTAACTGCACCAGAAGAAAGTCAACAACAAGCTAAAGCTCAAGCAGATGAACAAGCTAAACAACAAGCTCAAGCACAAGCTCAAGCACAACAAGCTAAAGATGAAGCGAATGCACAAGCTCAAGCACAAGCTCAAGCACAACAAGAGCAAAGTAGTTCTTCACAAGCTGGTTCAGCTTCACAAAGTGGAATAATCAATGCAGAAAATCCAGTAACAGTAACTGCTACAGGTAATGGTGGATCATCAGGTGATTCTAATCCTTCATCATCAAATGGTGGTGGTTCTGGAGATGGTCAATCAAACGGTGGTAGTTCATCTGGTGACTCTAATCCTAGTTCTTCACCAAATGGTGGTGGTTCTGGAGATGGTCAACCAAATGGTGGTGGTTCTGGTGAATCAAACCCTGGAACTACTCCAGATTCAAATACTCCTTCATCAACTGTTGATGATGGTACTTGGTCAGAAATTGATTCAATTATTCAAAAAGCACAAAGTAGCTTTTCATTTGGAATTACTGCTGATAAAAGTTCATGTTCAGTAACTAATGATGGATTATATAAAGTTGACGTATATAAATCTGAAGACAGGTCATTTGTAGGAACACTCTTCGTTAACATTAATAAACAAAGTAATGACTATGGTAACTGGTATATTATTGATGCTAATGGAGATCCTAAAGGACCAGATGTAGGAGATCATTAAGATTTTTTTAATCTTATTATTTTTAGGTAGTTATACATTATAAGACAATTAAGACAAAAGAAGTCAAATTATAAAATGGTTGAGATTTATTTTCTCATAAACCTTTTTTTTAATAGTTTTTATATAATTTTATTTTAAAAAAAAATATATACTATTTAAATTAAATATTTAATTATAAACTTTAAGGATTTAATAAAAATTGAGGTAAGTATTATGGATTTTGTACCAATAGTAGCTATAATTATAGTTGCAATGATTATAATCACATTAATAGGTCACATATTAGGACGTTCAATAGAATAAGTATGTTCTAATAACAATTTCTCTTTTTAACTTAATTTTATATAAAAAATAGTCTCTTTTTTTCTAATATTTATTTTAACTTAATATTTTAATACGGATTTGGGGGGATTCGAACCCCCGATCTTCAGATTAGGAGTCTGATGCCCTATCCAGGCTAGGCTACAAACCCATATCTAAAATATTATCATATTATAATAAAATCTGAAATAAAATTTTCAATAAAAAAAGCTATGAAACAATTAAGAGCGGACCTGGTGGGAGTTGAACCCACGGCCTCGGGATTAGAAGTCCCGCGCCCTATCCAGGCTAGGCTACAGGCCCTCATAATAAACTTATGTTACTATTATTATGGTTTATATTTTCTTATTATTATACTTTATGGTATATGATTTATTAAATTTTTAAAATAATAATAAAATTGTTCTCGTTATTGTTTCTTTTCTTATTCTATTGATTCTAATAATTCACCTAGTGATAAGATTACCTGTTCAAATTTTACTCCATAATTATGGGTGGGATCATCTATAGTTTTTTCAATTGATTTTTTTGTAAATTCTCCTGCTATTTTAGCTGAAGTAAGGGGTGATTTATTTAACATTGAAGCTCCTACAAAAGCTGAAGCAAAAACATCACCTGTTCCATGGGTTGAATAATTAATTTTATCGTTATATGCAATTTCAATATTGTGCTTTTTACTTTTATTTAAAATAATCATTCCTAATTTATCTTTTTTGGAAGTGTCTCCTTTCAATATCACATATTTTTTTGTAAATTCTGAAAGTTCTTCTGCCATTTCTATCATTTCTTCTCTTGAAAATTCTGGTTTCCATGGTTTATGTAATAGATAACATGCTTCTGTTGTGTTTGGGAGGATATAATCACCTAATTTACAAAGTTCACCCATTTTATCTGCAAAGTTTTGATCGAATCCATTATAGAATTCTCCATAGTCTGCCATTGCAGGGTCAACAAATACTTTTCCACCTGGTTTTAATCGCGACTTGATTATATTTTTTATGTAATCTAATTGTTTTATTGAACCTATGAATCCTGTGTATATTGCATCAAAGAATATTCCTTCTTTTTCCCAATGTTCTTGGATTGGTGGTAGATCTTCTGTTAAATCTCTAAATGTGTAATCTTTAAAATTTGATGTGTGTGTTGATAAGACTGCTGAAGGAAGAACTGCGGTTTCTATTCCAAATGCGGATATTATGGGTAATGCGACTGTTATGGAACATTGTCCGTAGCATGAAATGTCTTGTATTGTTAAGATTTTTAATGTTTTACTCATATTTTCACCGTAATTTCTTTTATTAACATTGTTATATATTATTATTTATTATTATAATATTATATTTTTAGAGTTATATATGTAATTTCAAGCCTTCTTATAATAAATTCATTTCTTTTGTGAAGTTGTCTTTAATCTATATTAATAATATATACTGGAATTTTGAAAATATTAAAATGATATTTTTATCACAAAAAGATATAACAAAAAAATAATAGGTACCTTAATTATTATTCAATATAACTTTATGAGCTTATACTACATTATGACTATACCCTATGTATACACTTTTAAAATACTTTTTATATTATAATCAACAAAGATTATTAATAATAACAATTTTTATAATAAAGATTTAAAGGGAGATTTCATGTTTCAAATATTGCCATTGATAATGATTATTTTGGCTTCACTACTGTTTTTTAACAAATCTGAAAAGTATGTTAACAAAACAGTTTCCATAGTAATTCCAGCATTCAATGAAGAAAAATCTATAGGGCATGTTTTAGAAACAGTAATGAAAGTTAATTCAATAACACAAATAATAGTTGTTGATGATGGATCAACAGATAATACATCAAATATTGTTTCTAAATTTGGAAATGTTACCCTTTTGAAGCATGAAAAAAATAAAGGTAAAGGTTCTGCTATGAAAACAGGACTGAAAAAAGTAACTAATGATATTGTTTTGTTCTTGGATGCAGATTTATCTGAAATAAATCAGTATCAGGTAGAATCTATTATTAAGCCTATTCTTGATGGCGAAGCAGATATCACTAAAACTAAATTTAAACGAGAAGCAGGCAGAGTAACAGAACTAACAGCAAAACCATTATTACAATTCTTTTTTCCTGAACTGAATTTTGATCAACCACTAAGTGGACAATTTGCTGCAATAAAAAGTTTCTTAGATAAAATTGATTTAGAACATGATTATGGTGTAGATATTGGTATCGTATTGGATGCTGATGCTCAAGGTATGAGAATTCAGGAAGTTGATATTGGTAAAATGGTTCATGAAATGTCAACATTACAAGAACTAAATATCATGGCTAATGAGGTAGTTCGCACTATAGTTGATCGTGCTATTAATTATGGTAGACTAACCATGGTTGATGATTTGGGTAATGCTATTAGGATGGAAATAATGGGATTATCTTTAATTACATTTGGTATTTTCGGATTATTTTTCATAAAGTATATGGGTACTACACTTTCTGCAGTGATAATTTTATTGGGATTGTTAATTTCATTATATTACTTGATTAAAATTATTCGAATGTCTATTCGTATGTATAAGCAGACTAAAATTCCTACCTTGCAGATTTTTAAGTCATTTATGAGGATGCAGTTTCCGGTAGTAATTTCTGTTATTATTATACTTACTATTGTACTTTCATTATTGGGTTCTGTGACTATATCTTCTAATGAAATTTCAATAGAACCTGCTAGTAAAAATCTTGTAATATCTACAGTTAGTCAGCCTAGTAGTAGTGTTGATGTTAGAGGTCCGTATACTATAGAAAGTGCTCTTGAAAATGAACTACATCTTATTCGTTTATCTAATTCGGCACTTAATACATTGCAAGCACAGTATGGTGATTATGTTTATATTGATGGAACTCAGTATCAGTTAGAACAAACAGTGAATAATGAAAATGATTTAATCAGGATTCCTGGTGATGCAAGGAATGTTCTTAATGTTGGAACGGATGATGTTATTCGTGATAGGGATTTGAGGGAATTGTTTAATGGAACTTATTTGGTTCGTAATTTCCATAATGATGAACTAGTTACTATTGAGGCTGATGGTAATCAAACTAAGTTGGATATAATAAATCAGACTAAGGTTAATGTGGCTTCTCAGATTTCTAATCAGGCTAAACCTGCTAAAGTATTGTCAGTTTATGTTAATGATACTAAAGTAACCCAAGTTACGGGTTCTTTTGATGGAGGTAAGTATCTCTTCAGTATTAATAATGACACTATTGATAGTTTCAATTTAAATTCTTCCAGTAATGGTTTAGTGTATAATGATACTTATGGTGATTATCGGGTTAAAGTTCTCTTGGAAGATAATGGTGCTAATTCAACTAATTTGTTTGCTAATTCATCATCTTATTATAGGTTTTTGAATATTGATATATAGTTTTCAATATTTTTCTATTTTTTTTATAAATTTTATATTTTATTTCTTATTTTTTTATATTTTGTCTATAACTTTATATACTTCTTGTAATAAATTATTAATTGTGGTTATTATTTTAAACATTATTCATTTTTAATGGTATTTTTTTGAATAATGATTATAAATATGTTAATCACTTATTATTTACTAAAATGTTAGAAGGCATCCAAATAGTTATATCTCAAAAAAAAACTTAGGAATAGTTAGTTTTGTTAAGTAATGTCATTTTTAACATTAAGGTTTCTAAATATCTTTCATCTTAAAACCATACCCCAAATCAAGACATAAAAAAAAGTATTACTATAACAATTAATTACAAGAGTATCCCCAAAACTAGAACATTAATCATCAATTATTAAATATAGTCAGATGCCTTTTAACAGGGGATACACTTTCAAAAAATAAAAAAGGGGGTTAAATCCAGACATACATTGCAAGTGTAACTTACAAGTATAATCTCATTTTTCTAATCATCTAAAGTAAAACTAACCCTTTCATAATCATCTAAATTATGGAAAGACTTGGTAGCATCTACACCAATTTTTGTAGTAGTTCCATCTATTTCAGCAACAGGGTCTAATGATGAACCCCTAGCTTTTGGAATAATGAAAATATCATCATCACCTTTAACACGAGTAGCAATAGCATACTCAACATCAACAGGATCAAAAATATTAATATCTTCATCAACAATAACACAATGTTTTAATGAAGGATGAGCAGATAATGCAGCCATCATAACATTTTTAGCATCACCCTCTGTCTGCTTCTTAATAGACACTACTGCATGTAGCCAACAACATCCACCCTCGGTTAAAACAACATTTTGCACGGTAGGCAAAGTATTTTTAACACTATTATAAATACGTGGTTCCTGTGGTAAACCCTGTAACAACTTATGTTCATTACCAGCAGGAAGAATAGCATGATAATAAGGATTATCCTTATAATGCATTCTACTTAACTGAATAACAGGTTCATCCCTGATTTTATCATAAGTATCTGTTAAATCAACAAAAGGCCCTTCACTTCTTCTTTCATCAGGTAAAATCTTACCTTCCAATAAAATTTCACACTCTGGAGCTTCAATATCCACACTTTCACATTTAACCAAAGTTAAATTCCCATCTTGGAAAGTATTAGCAACTTCCAATTCATTTTCAGAAATAGGGATACTAGTAGTACTAGCAAGCAAAGTTGAAGGATTTAAACCAATAGCAATAGCAACCTCCAAAGGTTTTCCTAATTCCTCAGCTCTCTTATAATAAGTATACAACTGTCTAGGAACAATTCGAATACCAAGTTCATTATCTGAATGAACCAACATCCTATGAATGGAAGCATTAGTTAAACCAGTATCCGGATCTTTAGCAATAACAATTCCAGCAGTAATATATTTTCCTTTATCCTTAGGGTAATGTTTTAAAATAGGAAGCTTACTTAAATCAGCATCTTCATTATTAGAATAAACCTCATCAAAATTTAATACATTATCAATTTTAGTAGGATTACCTGTTGCACGGATAATATTCTCAGTAATTTTATCTACACTAGTATTAATTGAATTAGCAATCTTTTCCCTAGTATTACAGATACCTGATATAATGTTCATATCAGAACCTTTAACATTAGTAAAAACTAATGTGTCTTTGGGATGTTTTTTTAATATAGATGTAATTTCATACTCTGTTGATACTTCATCATTAATTTCTATAATTTCATCATTAATTTCATCAATCAAACGAGACATATTCATTCACCCTTATTCATAATAAACATTTCTATGTAATGTCTTCATAAATTTCATTAATTCCTCTTTAATTTCATCATCATATATTGAAAATATTCTAGCAACAAATAATGCTGCATTTTCACCTGCATCTAATCCCATGGTTGCAGTTGGAACACCAGGAGGCATTTCAATCATACTTAGTATTGAATCTATACCTGATAATCTGGTTATGCAAGGAACACCTATAACCGGTTTAGTGGTTAAAGAAACTATAACTCCTGTAAGTATGGTTGATAAACTGCTAACTGCAATGTATACATCCACATCATCATCAATGTCTTTAATATATTTTTCAAGTTTATTAGGATCTCTGGTAGCAGAAACTACTTTATATTCACATTGAATTTTAAGTGTTTCGAGTGTTTGGATAATTTTACGAACAGTTTCCATATTTGAATAATTACCTGAAACAATAACAACCTTTGTATCCGGATCTAATTTGTAATTTTTTTCTACAGGTGTAATTTCTTGTTTATTATATTCTGTTTTCTGATAATGTTTTCCAGCTATCTTTTCTATAAGTTCTTCTTCGGATTTTTGAATTTTTGTATTGTATGCATTTCTTTTTTCTTTTAACTCTTTTTTAAGTTTTTCATCATTGCATGCAATAATTTGACAAGCCAACCATGCAGCATTATCTCCTCTGTCAACACCCATAGTAGCAACAGGAGTTCCTAGTTGCATTTCTGTTGATGATAATAAAGAATCTAAACCACCTAATTTAACATCAACAGGTACTGCTATGACAGGTTTTGTTGTTTGTGCTGCAATTACTCCCGGTAAATGTGCAGCTAAACCTGCAATTGCTATGATTACTTCAACACCTTCTGTTTCATTCAGTATCATGTCTTTTAATCTGTGGTGTGTTCTGTGAGCTGAAGCTACACGTAAATCATAATTAATTTCCATTTCTTCAAATACATTAACTGCTTTTTGTGCAATTTTGTAATCAGATGCACTTCCTAATACGATCATTACTTTACTTTGACTAATGAATAATCCCCCATTTTTTTTCAACATTTTGTGTAGAATTTATTATTATATTATATTGTGTATTTTTTTCTATTTTAGAGTTTGTGATATTAGTTGATATTATATTTAAATATTACAAATGTAATAAAAGATATACTATATAAATTACAAAGTATCTATTATAATTTAAACTACTAGGATGATAAGTATGGACATAATATTTTCAGCAGACCAATTATTCTTACTAATACTGGCAGTAATTTTTTTAATAGCAGTAATAGTGATAGTAATTGAATGGAGAAAAACAACAGTATCTAAAAATGACGTTATATTGCTAGAAAAACAAGCAGAACTTAAAAAAATTGAATTAGTTGAAAAGGATTTGGAATCAAAACAAAGAAAAGAAAATTTGGTTGATTTATCTGAAGAAGATCAGGAAAAATTGAAACAAATTCGTTTAAACACTTCTGAGATTACAGCAAAAGTAGGTTTATTAAGTAGTCAAGTTAGTGAACGAGTAGATCAGTTAGAAGCTAAGAACGAATTAATTAAATTACAGAAATTATCTCTAGAGTTAGACAAGAAAGAAAAAGAATTAAATGATTTACTAAATAAATAGGGGGTTGGTTTAATGGAACCTGCAACTGTACTTGCAATAATAATATTGATTGTTGCAATTCTCATCTTGGTATATTATTATTTACAATCAACTAATAATCCAGTTTATCAAAATATTCATGCACAAGCTTCAGGAATATCTAGCCGTGTTGCTCAAGAAGAGTATATATCAAATATATCTGATAAGGTTAATGGATTCAGTGATAAATTTAAAGACAGAGTTCAAGATGATGAAGACGAAGAACATATTTCTAAAACAGATGCAATGTCTAAAAAAATAACACAGTTTATTGATGAACAAAGTGAACAAGTTATAGAAGATTGGAATCTTGCAACACATAAGGATTTGGATAAAATTATTGAAAGATGTGATGCATTAAATAATGATTTTAATTCTTACAAAGAAAGCAATGATTCACGTGTTTCAGAATTAGAGGAACGTGTTGATAAAATTAGTGAAGAACTTTCAGCAATGAAGAAATAATCCTCTAATATTTTTTTTTAGCTCATTTTTGAAAATTTAAGCCATTCAATAAAATATTAAATTTATTTTTAAAATACTTGTTAAAATGTTATAAACTCTTTTTGGATTAAAAAACTTCATATTAAAAATAGTTATTATCTAAAATTTTGGTATGCTAAGAGTAATCCACTTCATGTTATACCACAGCATTTATCTTAGCAAGTTACCTTTGTAATTAAATTACATGTTTACTTTTGCACTACGTGGATTGTTCGTTTCATCGATTACTATTGTTAAGCTAATCAACCCAATTGTATCATCTATTATTGCCTAGTTATAGCCTATCGTATCGTTTCTATGACAGGGTCACACTTCTCAGTGTACGTCAATGAAGAGCGTCACGTCTTTTAATCATAGTGTGTGGAATTTCCTCAGTAATTATCATTACCGTTAGCTGTGCTTTAGCTTACCAAAAAAATAGAATAATAAAATACTGAAAAGTAGCGGGGCCTAGATTTGAACTAGGGCTCTCGGGGTTATGAGCCCCGCGGGATCACCAGACTACCCCACCCCGCTATACAATAAAAATAATGACTCTCATTAAAGAGCTATATAGTATTTAAGTTATAAGTTATATATAAATGTATCTATTATATACTATAATAAATAAATATGGTATTAGTGATGTAAATGTTGGAAAAATATGAAAAAGCTGGTAAAATAGCAGCAAAGGTACGTAAACAAGCAGCAAAAAAAGCTACTGCAGGTATGAAAGTAATTGATTTAATTGATTGGATAGAATCCGAAATCAAAAGTACTGGGGCAGGTTTATCTTTTCCATGTAACGTATCAATAAATCAAATAGCAGCACATTACACTTCTCCACCAAATGACGATACTCTATTCTGTGAAGGAGACATAGTAAAAATAGATCTAGGGGCAGAAGTCGATGGATATATATCAGACACAGCAGTAACAGTAATAATAGAAGGAGACAATGCAGAACCAATAGATGAAGAAGGAAACCCACTTAAAATGCCGGGAAGATTAGATGATGGTAATCCAACAATAACAGAAGAAGAAATAGAAGAAAGACGAGCAATCATTGATGCATCAAGTAGTGCTTTAGAAAATGTCATCAGCATAATAAAAGATGGGGTAAGCTTAGAAAAAATAGGTAGAGTAGTACAAGAAACCATGCACTCAAAAGGATATACTCCAATAGTAAATCTAAGTGGACATAGCTTAGAACAATACAATTTACATGCAGGATTATCAATACCAAATTTTCCAGAAAAAAGTTCCGTAATACTAAAAGAAGGAGATCATGTGGCAATAGAACCATTTGCAACTAATGGCGTGGGAATGGTAAATGATATTCCACAACACTTCATATACTCCTACTTACGAACAAGACCATTAAGACAACCAGATGCTAAAAAACTATTAAACAGGATACGTGAAGATTTCACATATTTCCCATTTGCACAAAGACACCTTATGGAAGGCTATGACGAACATCAACTAAACAGGGCAATGAGACCACTATTAACATCCAGATCAATATATCCTTATGCAGCATTAAAAGAAAAAACTGATGGAATGGTTGCACAAACAGAACATACAATAATAGTAGAAAAAGATGGATGTAAAGTAACAACATTATAACATAATAAAATACATTAAAAATATTTATTTATTATTAAA
>ODAI014667383.1_pt1 | contig 12414 bp, 9 predicted proteins | sample 1539321 | NCBI WGS metagenome assembly ODAI01 (sample SAMN02144231, study PRJEB22623) | gut metagenome | biome: sheep rumen | host: Ovis aries | place: New Zealand
CTTCTATTCCATAGCTCTCGTCAGCGCCGCCTCTTACTATCTTTCTCAGAAACTTTATATCAGAGCCCTGCTTTTTAACGGCCACAGAGTAGTTCACCACTCCGTCTAGCTCGTCCTCAAGGGCTATGAGCTCATGATAATGTGTTGCAAAAAGGGTCTTGCAGCCAAGCCCCTTGTGCCCGACTATGTATTCAGCCACCGATCTCGCGATCGATATGCCGTCAAAGGTCGAGGTGCCGCGCCCTACCTCATCAAGGATAACAAGGCTGTTTTTAGTTGCGTGCTTCACAATGTCTGCGACCTCGCTCATCTCCACCATGAAGGTTGACTGCCCTGCCGTCAGATCGTCTGACGCGCCTATCCTTGTGAATATCTGATCCACCACCGAGAGCCTTGCGTGCTCCGCCGGAACGAAGCAGCCTATCTGTGCCATAAGGCAGATAAGGGCCGTCTGTCTCATATAGGTCGATTTACCCGACATATTAGGCCCTGGGCCTATAGCCATTCTGTTGGCGGTAAGATCAAGGTAGGTGTCGTTCGGCACGAACACCTCATTCTGCTGCAAAAGCTCAACAACGGGGTGTCTGCCCTTTTTGATCTCGATAACTCCGTCAACGGTGATCTCGGGCTTGGTGTAATTATTGCTCAGCGCAGCCGCCGCAAACGAGCACAGCACGTCTGTCAGGGCGATAGCGTTGGCAGTCTGCTGCACTTCCTTAACCTTAGTGGCGGTAAAGTCAACTATCTCCGCAAATATCTCCTGCTCAAGAGACAGTATCTTGTCATTTGCACCGAGGATAGTGTTCTCGGCGTCTTTAAGCTCCTGAGTTATAAATCTCTCACAGTTTGCAAGGGTCTGCTTTCTGATATAGGTATCCGGCACAAGGTCATAATATGACTTCGTGACCTCGATATAGTAGCCGAACACTCTGTTATAGCCGACCTTCAGGTTCTTGATGCCTGTTTTCTCCCGCTCTCTTTCGGCTATATCCTCTATTATCTGTTTTCCGCCGCCTCTTATACCTCTGAGCTCATCGAGCTGCTCGTTAAAGCCGTCCCTGATGACCTCACCGTCCTTTACATTTACGGGCGGTTCATCGACTATGGCATTTTCTATCAGCTGTGCCATATCTGAAAGAGTTGAGATATTCTCATTATTTGAAGCTATAAGCTTTGCCGAAAAGCCGCTCAGAAGATCTTTTATTACTGGCAGGCGCTGCGCCGTCATCATCAGCGCGATAAGATCCTTGGGATTTGCTCTTTTGAACATCACCTTGGTCATAAGGCGCTCAAGATCGTAAGCTCCCCTCAATGCCTCCTGCAGCTCCGACAGCTCCACCGGGGAATCGACCAGCTGCTCTACAGCATCGAGCCTTTCGATTATCCTCGCGGGGTTTATGAGAGGCTGCTCTATCATAGCTCTGAGCATTCTTTTGCCCATTGATGTTCTCGTGTTGTCAAGCACTCCCAGCAGAGAGCCCTTCTTCTCCTTGCTCCTGAGAGTTTCGGTAAGCTCCAGGTTCTTTCTTGCAGTGTAGCCGATCGTCATCATCATATCGCCTTCGTGCAGCCTCACATCTGAGAACCTGCCGACAAGCTGCTTCTGCGTTCTGAATATATAGGTGAACAGTCCGCACAGGGCAGACTCCTCCGCACTGAACACTGATATCCTGTCCCTTATGGAATTGAAGGTATCCTCTGTTATCTGAGGTATCAACTCATGGATATGCTTGACAAGAAGAAAATCCTCGTCAGAAAGCATCTGAGATCTTGCTTTCAGTCTCAGTGAGATGAACTCATTGAGATCTTTATCATCAGCTGCGTGAGCATTCATCAGTATCTCAGCCGGATCAAAGCGCGAGAGCTCATTTATCACAGGGTCTCTGAGCTTTTTCCCCTCAAACGCAAAAAGGTGTACCTCACCCGTTGAGACATCGGCAAAGCAGAGCCCTGCACTGCCGCCCTCTTCGCTGAGGTATACGCACGCAAGAAAATTATTCACGGATTCATCTAGCATGGAGCTGTCGATGAGCGTTCCGGGAGTTATGACCCTTACTACCTCTCTGGGAACCATGCCCTTGCAGGTGGCAGGGTCGGCCGTCTGCTCACAGATAGCCACGCTGTAGCCAAGATCAACGAGCTTTTTGATATATACCTCGCTTGCATGATGAGGCACTCCGCACATGGGCGCTCTCTCATCAAGGCCGCAGTCGCGCCCCGTAAGGGTCAGGCCGAGAGCCTCGGAAACGGTCACGGCATCATCAAAGAACATCTCATAGAAATCTCCGAGCCTGTAAAAGATAACATGACCCGAATACTGCGCTTTTACTTCAAGATAATGCCTCATCATAGGAGACAGCTTTTTAAGCTCCTCCTCGGTTATAGACGCTATAGTTTTTGCATTGTTCCCCATCACTTATCACCTCACTTAGTTTTTTGAAAACGGCATCAGCCGCAGCCGCTGCAGCCTGCACAGCTGCCTGAACAGCTCTGCGGAGGTGTTTCGGGGCAGGTCTCGGGGTCTTCTCCCTGTGATGCCTGAGAAACTATATAGTTTACCGAGGTGATGAGCTTTGAGAGCTCGTCCTTAGCCTCATAGAATTCTATCATCTTGGGCATTTCCATAATGGTTTTATACATTTGCTGTATCTCGGCATTGAGCTCTTTGAGCTTTTCGGTATCATTGCCGTTTTTTCTCATCTCCTCGCTGAGCTCGGCACGCTTCATATTGAACTTCCCTATCTCGTTCTGTATCTCGGTGTCGGTATCATTAAGAGTGCAGGCGTCCATATATCTGATATACCTTTCGTCCTGCTGTATCGCCTTTCCGAGCTCTCTCGCCATTTCAATTACGTCCATATCGTCTATCCCTCAGGGGATATCCTCCTCTCGATCTTTTAATTTTCCTTCAAGCGCCCAGTTCATAGCCTTAACTATGTCAACGCTCACAAATTTACCTGTCAGGCTCTTATCGCCCTTAAATTCAACAATAATATCCTCATCGCTTTTTCCGGTGAGCCAGCCCTCGCCTTTTCTGCCCTCACCTGTAGGCAGCACCCTGAGCGTTCTTCCGACGAAGCGCCCCAGCCACTGTGAGGTCACCTCTCTCTGCTCTAAGATAAGCTCTCTCAGCCAGAGACCCTTCTGCTTGTCGGAAATGTCATCGGGCAGCTTTGCGGCAGGTGTGCCGCTGCGCCTTGAATATACAAACGAATAGATATTATCGTATTTGACTTTTTTTATAAGCTCCTTCGTCTCACAGAACTCCTCATAGCTCTCCCCCGGGAAGCCAACTATAAGGTCAGTCGTGAACGAAAAATCAGGAGCTTTCTTTCTGGCATAGTCTATTATCTCCAGATACTTCTCCACCGTATATCTGCGGTTCATCGCCTTCAGTATCCTGTCGGAGCCTGCCTGCACGGGCAGATGAAGGTGTTTGCAGATCTTATCGCATTCAAGGATAGTGTCTATCAGATCAAAGCCTGCGTCCTTCGGGTGGCTCGACATGAACCTTACACGGAAATCTCCCTCGATCTCATTTATCTGCCGCAGAAGTGCCGTGAAGCCATAGCTGTATGAATTGACGTTCTGCCCCAGCAGCATTATCTCCTTATACCCGTCCCGAACGAGGCCTTTCACCTCTTCGATGACCTTTTCGGGCTTTCTGCTTCTCTCGCGCCCGCGCACATAGGGCACGATACAGTATGTGCAGAAATTGTTGCAGCCATACATTATCGGCACGAATGCCTTTATCTTATCGTCTCTCAGCTGTACGAGATCTTCGTTGATGTCACCGTACCTGTCAGACTGATTGAACACCCTTTTGTGCTCTCCTGCCGCCTCCCAGAGCATTTCGTAAAACTCTCCGTAGGCAAACGTTCCGAACACCAGATCAACATACCTGTAAGACTCCTTCACCTTTTCGGCAACGTGCTTCTGCTGAGCCATACAGCCGCATATGCCTATGATGAGCTCAGGCCTTTTCTCCTTGAGCTTTTTGAGCTGTCCTAAGTTGCCGAATACTCTGTCCTCAGCGTTTTCTCTCACGGCGCAGGTGTTATATATTATCAGTGCAGCGTCATCGGGCTTGTCCGTAAAGCCGAAACCTATGTTCAAAAGCATACCTTTCAGCTTTTCGCCGTCGCTCACATTCTGCTGACAGCCGTAGGAATGCACGAACGCCAGCGGCTTGTGACCCTCATAGCGCTCATATTCCAGAGCCTTTCCCAGCAGCAGTTCCTGCGCAGACACTTTATTTTCCGTTGTGACAGCTGTCATCCTATCCCCCGTTCCCGGCCGCCAGAGCCCCTGTTATACAAAAGGGCACACTGTCCGACTATACTATTATAAAACTTTTTGCCTTTTTTGTCAACAGCAGATGCAAGAGGTGAGGCGGTATGTCCCCGGCAAATCATCGCTATGTTTGCTTTGCGACGCCTTTTCCCGCTTCTGCCCTGCTAACACATTCGGGGAAGGATCATTATGATGACCCCTCCCCGATCTTATCTTATTTAGCTGCGCCGTACTGCGCCCTGTAGGCCTTCATGCTGTCAAGATACTCTCTTCCCTCAACAACTCCGTCCTCGATAGCCTTTATGATGTCCTCCATAGTGACGATAGAATATACCTTCACGCCGAAATCCTCGTAAGCCTGATCCACCGCTGAAAGCTCCGTATCGAGAGCCTTTTCCTGACGGTCAACGGTTATCACCATTCCGGTGACGTCAACATCTGCCGCACTTTTCAGCTTGGGCATCGACTCTCTGAGCGCCTTGCCCGAGGTCATAACGTCATCGATTATTATCACCTTTTCGCCGTCCGCCAGCTTCTTGCCGACGAACATTCCGCCCTCGCCGTGATCCTTAGCCTCTTTCCTGTCAAAGCAGTAGGAAGCGTCGATGCCATATTTTTTGCTGAGAGCTATGACCGCCGACACTGCTAGCGGTATTCCCTTATAGGCAGGACCGAACAGTGTCTCGACCTCTATCTTGTTATCGGCAATGCAGTCAGCGTAGAATTCTCCCAGTCTGCCGAGCTGTTCGCCTGTTCTGTAGTTTCCGCAGTTGATGAAATAGGGCGCCTTTCTTCCGCTTTTGAGAGTGAACTCCCCGAAGGTGAGCACTCCGCAGTCAACCATAAACCTGATGAATTGTTCCTTATAAGTCATATATATCTTCCTTTCAAATTATTGTCAGATCACTAGCCTACCACTCGATATCCGCTATATCGGCAGGGTGTTCGTTAAGAGATACGTTCTCTATCCTGCTGCTGCGGACCGTAATTACTCTGTCGGCAACGGGCGCTATCGCTGAATTGTGCGTTATAACGACTACCGTTACGCCGTCATTGCGGCAGGTGTCATACAGAAGCTTCAGTATCGTTTTTCCGGTGTTATAGTCAAGCGCCCCAGTAGGCTCATCGCAGAGGAGAAGCTTAGGATTTTTTGCAAGCGCCCTTGCAATGGACACCCTCTGCTGCTCACCGCCCGAAAGCTGAGACGGGAAATTGTTCATCCTCTCCCCCAGCCCTACGCGCTCCAGCACCTCGGCAGGGTCACGCGCGTTCTTGCATATCTGAGACGCCAGCTCAACGTTTTCCTTCGCGGTAAGGTTGCCCACCAGATTGTAAAACTGGAACACGAACCCGATATCATACCGACGGTAAGCCGTAAGCCTTTTTTTGCCGTATGCCGATATCTCATCACCGTCAACAAAGATATGCCCTGAGGTCACAGTATCCATACCGCCCAGCATATTCAGGATAGTGGTCTTGCCTGCACCGCTGGCACCTACCACCACCGCGAACTCGCCCTTTTCTATCTCGAACGAGACACCGTCCGCAGCATTTATACTGACCTCGCCCATATTGTAGGTCTTATAAACGTTATCGAAACTAACAAAAGCCATAAGGACCTCCTGCCAAAGCAATAACAAACGAAAATGTTTGCCGTTTATTATAATACCATACCGGCGCTGATTTTGCAAGAGCATTGTAAAAAAATATATGATAAATGATTAACGCTATTGACAAATGTTTAACAAGGGAGTATACTGTAAGCATGAAGAGTAAGGATATGTACGTTAAGTGTCGTGCGAACGGAGAGTTGTCGGACGAACGAAAAGTCGTTAGCGACTTGCGATTCATATTCTGCATCTCGCTTCATGTGACATCTAAGCGCTTCCTTTCTTGTCGTATGAACGAGGGGGGAGGTTTTTTTATGGATAAAAATTCTAAGCTCGGAACAGAACTCAGACTGTTCAGGTCAACAAAGGTGCTGGCCGCATCAAGCCTGCTGATAGCTATGAGCATAGTGCTCGGAAAGGTGCTGGCTGTCAACATCGGTGACAGCATAAGGATAAGCTTTGAAAATCTGCCTATAATGGTGGCAGGGTATTTCTTCGGTCCTGCTATCGGGCTGGCAGTGGGTGCGAGTGCTGACATTGCAGGCTGCCTGATAGTCGGCTACAGCATTAACCCGATCATAACGGTAGGCGCTGCCTCTGTCGGTTTTTTTGCAGGGCTTATAGGCCGTGACAGCCGCATAAACAAAAAGCTCATAAAGGCCTATGCTGCTGTAGGCTTTGCACACCTGATAGGCTCCGTGCTGATAAAATCGTTCGGTATGAGGGTGTATTTTCATACGCCGTTCAGCGTTCTTGCACTGAGACTGCCCTTATATATGGCTATAACCGCCGCTGAGGGCTATGTGGTGTATCTGCTCAGCAGCAGTAAGGTGTTTATGTCTCAGCTTGAAAGGGTGTCCAGAAAATGAAGCCTGAGGAAGCTTACGCCTGTCTTGAAAGGGCTGCGTCCCGAGGGAGCAGGCTGGGACTTGAAAGAGTAACTCAGCTATCTCAGATACTTGGGCAGCCGCAGGAGAAGATACCGGTGATACACATTGCCGGCACAAACGGCAAGGGCTCCGTATCAGCGATGATCTGCGCGGTGCTCACTGCGGCAGGATATAAAACGGGCTGCTTTTGCTCCCCTGCTCTGACAGATATCAGAGACAGCTTTATGATAAACGGTGAGGTCATCAGCGAAGAGACTTTCTGCAGGGTGATCGAAAAAGTCAGTTCAGCTGCTGAGCAGATGAGTGACAAGCCCACACAGTTTGAGATCATCGCGGTGAGTGCTTACTGCTGTTTTTTTGACTCGGGCTGCGACATAGCTGTTATAGAATGCGGAATGGGCGGCGACCTTGATGCCACGAACATTGTAAGCGCTCCACTGCTCTCGGTCATAACGAACGCCGCACTTGACCACACTGCCTTTCTCGGCAGCACGGCTGAGGAGATAGCCTTTCACAAGGCAGGTATCATAAAAAAAGGCAGGCCTGTTGTCTTCGGCGGCGAGGACGGTGAGACTCTGCGCGTAATAGAGAAAAGAGCGAAGGCGCTTGATTCTCCCCTGCGCACGACCGATCGCTCAGCTTTGAAAGTGATATCTCAGGATACGGATAAGACTGTACTGGAATATAAACAAAGCGGAGAGCTGACGGTCTCTCTTTCGGGGACATATCAGGCGGTGAACGCTGCCACAGCGCTTGAAGCTCTGGACATACTGAAAGAGGAAGGGCTCGATATTTCCCGGGAAATGACAGCCGAGGGGCTTCTGAACGTGCGCCACAGAGGCAGGTTTGAAACGCTCCTCACCGAGCCGCTGACGATCTTTGACGGTGCGCACAATCCTGACGGGCTGCGTGAAGCTGTCAAAAGTATCAAGCAGTATTTTGACACCCCCGTGATCGTGCTTATGGGCGTTATGGCAGATAAGGAATATGAGCTCTACCCCGAAATGCTGAAAGACTGTACGTACAGCCTTTTTGCTGTAAGGCCTGACAACGCCAGGGCTCTTGACCCGAAGATACTGGCAGATGTATTCTCAGAGCACGGAATAACGGCCGCAGCCTATGAGGACATATCACAGGCGCTGAATGACGCAATAGCCCTTGCAAAGCAAAAAAAGCTGCCGCTGATGATAATTGGCAGCCTTTATATGTACAAACAGATAAGAGAACTGACAGATAAAAAGACCTGAGGAGATTTTCCTCAGGCCTTTTGTTATGCGTAGCATCTTATTATTATATAAGCCGTATATGCACAGTAGCAAAGCACCATAACTATGCCCTCTGCACGGTTCACTTCTTCCTTTGTCTTTGCGAAGATAAGCGTCATCACCGCAACTCCGATAAGGATAAGTGTGTCGATCACGAGATCGGGGTCTACCTTGATAGGCGACAGCGACGAAGCTATACCCAGAATGAACAGGACATTGAAGATCGATGAGCCTATTGCATTGCCGAGAGCTATTCCGGCGTTGCCCTTTTTGGCAGCCACCACCGAGGTGACAAGCTCAGGCAGTGAAGTGCCTATCGCAACAATAGTCAGGCCGACAAGCGTTTTCGACATTCCAAGCTGCTCCGCAATCTTGCTGGCGTTGTCAACTACGAGATCACCGCCGAAGATTATAGCGGCAACTCCGCCGATGATGTAGATAACGCTCCTCGGAACGGACATTATCTTTACGTCATCAGCAGCGACCCTGTTTTTAAGGGCGCTCCTAACAACTATCACGATGTAGGCGATTATTCCGAGCAGCAGAAGTATGCCCTCGATGCGTGTGATATAACCGTTCTTGCCCTTGCCGAAATTATAAATCATTGCAAAGAGAATGGCAGTTACCGCAACGTTCCACCACATATCGCGCTTTAGCATCTCCTTAGGTGTTGGCACCGCTTTCACTATGGAACAGACGCCAATTACCATCAGAAGATTGAACATATTTGACCCGATGACATTGCCGAGCGATATATCAGCATTGCCCGAAAGGCCCGAGGTGATACTTACAGCAGCCTCAGGGCAGCTTGTGCCTATAGAGACGATAGTAAGACCTATCACCACAGAAGGCACTTTGAGTATCCCCGCAACAGAGGACGAGCCGTCAACAAAAAAATCGGCTCCTTTGATAAGCAGGACGAAGCCCACTATCAACAATAAATACGGCAGCATAAATGCTCCTCCTTCCATACTGCAGCAGGGCATAAAAACAGACCCTTACTGCATAACAATAATGCAATAAAAGTCTCGTTACTGACATAGGTCGGGACACCGCCCGGCTTTCCGAAGATGACCTTAGGTAAAGCGTGCTGACGAACGGCATCACGGTCAAAGACCGCTAACTACTCCCTGTTATCGTTTTGTATTATAGCACTTTTATAACCTCTTGTCAAGTGAAAAACCGCAAAAAAATGCCGCCTAATTAAAAGGCAGCATTTTTGCTTGTTGCAAAACTCATTTTTAGTTCTACGTACAGAAAGCCTGCCAATTCAATAGATGTATATTCGCCTTGTTAGGGGGCTTTCCAGCAGCTACTACGTCTGCTGCACGCTCACCTAACGACCCCTTCGGACAAATAATAAAAAGTCAACATACTGAAATGCCGCCACAAAAAATGGCGGCATTCTTATTATTTCTCGTCATACCTCTCGTCGATCACTCTTGCGGTCTTCTTCATGCTCCTCGGGAGGACACCTATCTCCACTACCTTTACTATAGGGGTGAAGCCGATAACGCTCTTTACCTTATCCGTGATGCGCTTTGCCAGGCCTGCAAAGTCAACATCACCCGTAGACTCAACATAGATACGCATTGTGTCCTTGCCGTCAAGGTGAGATATCCTTATCTGATACTCGCTCGAGATCTCCTTGAACGAACCCAGTATCTCCTCGATCTGGCTCGGGAACACGTTGACGCCCTTTATCTTCATCATATCGTCAGTACGTCCCATTATCGTATCAATTCTCGGGTACGACCTGCCGCACGGGCACTCACCGGGGATTATCCTTGAAAGGTCATGCGTCCTGTATCTGATGAGCGGCGCACCCTCCTTGACGAGAGTCGTAATAACTATCTCGCCCTGCTCTCCGTCCGGAACAGGCTCACCCGTCTTCGGATCAATGATCTCCAGATAGATATAATCGTCCCAGTAATGCATACCAGTGTTGTGCTCACAGTTGATCCCTATTCCTGGGCCGTATATCTCGGTCAGGCCGTAAATATCATAAAGCTCTATACCAAGAGAATCCGCTATCCTGTCACGCATCTTCTTGCTCCAGCGCTCAGAGCCGATAACGCCCTTTTTAAGATGTATCTTATCCTTGATGCCGCGCTTTTCGATCTCCTCTGCCAGAAGCAGCGCATAGCTCGACGTTGAGCAAAGCACCGTGCTCTTCATCGACTGCATCATCTCAAGCTGCTTTTCAGTATTTCCCGGCCCCATAGGTATAGCCATAGCGCCCAGCTTTTCACAGCCGTTCTGGAATCCTATTCCTGCCGTCCAGAGACCGTATCCCGGAGTGATATGTATCCTGTCCTTGTTCGTTATCCCAGCGACCTCGTAGCAGCGCTTGAACATCTCGCCCCAGTCATCAACGTCCTTAGCAGTGTAGGGTATGATAACGGGCGTTCCTGTCGTTCCCGAAGATGAATGAATACGCACGATCTCCTCCTCGGGCGCCGTCATCAGTCCGAGCGGATATGCGTCCCTCAGATCTTTTTTCTCTGAAAAAGGAAGCTTCAAAAACTCCTCATAGCTCTTGACCTCGGTTATGCCTGCTGCTTCGAGCTTTTTGCCGTAAAAGCTGCCTGCACTGACAAGAGCCTTTATCCTGTCATTGACCTGTTCAAGCTGTTTTTGTGATATCTGCATAAGTATCCGTCCTTTCAATTGTGTCCAAAAAATCGGACTTATTTATAATTAAGCGCCTTGCTGTTGAGCTCAGCGAACTGCGGTCTGACCGTTTTTCTCATTGCAGCGTCTATCTCTTCGATGTCCAGCGGCAGCACGCCCGAACGCACTGCAGCGCCCAGCATCAGCATATTGAGCACCTTGGGCGAGCCTATCTCCCTGCACATACTGTCAGCGTCAAGCACTGTGAGCTTCGTCACGTTCTCTTTAAGATACCCAATCATCTCTTCACCGGTATAGTCAGACCCTTTGAGCGATGCTGTTACCGGCATTATCGGGTGAGTATTCACCACTGCCTGACCGTCCTTTTTAAGATACGGCAGCATACGCACGGCCTCAGCAGGCTCAAACCCTATCAGCAGGTCTGCTGCGCCCTCGGCAAACATCGGGCATTCAGCCTCGTCTCCCACTCTCAGAAAGCTGAAAACACTTCCGCCCTTCTGCGCCATTCCGATAGTCTCAGCGCTCATAACGTGAATACCCTTAGCCATCGACGCCGCCGCGATAAGCTTTGACGCCAGCACTATTCCCTGACCGCCGACGCCGCAGATGATGATATTAGTCTGCATTCTCAGCACCTCCAATCGCATCGAACGGACATACCTGAGCGCACAGTCCGCAGCCGGTGCACAAAGCCTCTTCAACAGCCACCCTGCCGTCTCTGAGCACAAGTCCGGGGCAGCCGAGCTCATTTATACACTTTTTGCAGTTGCGGCACTTGTCAGCATCTATGACCGCAGGCTTGCCTGCCTTTATTATCACCGCACACGGAGAGCGGAAAATAATAGCCTTCACGCCCTTTTTCTCAGCCGTCTTGCGGACCGTCTCCACCGTTTTGTCAAGCTGCAGAGGGTCAACGGTCTCCACCGTTTCAACGCCGACACCTCTGAGCACAGCCTCGATATCGACCTTGTCGACCACCTGACCCATCATTGTGCGGCCCGTGCCCGGGTGGGGCTGGTGGCCTGTCATGGCGGTAGTTGAGTTATCCAGCACGCAAAGCGTCATATCTGCCTGATTGTACACAGCATTCACAGCGCCTGTGATAGCAGACGCAAAAAACGTAGAATCCCCCACAAATGCAAAGCAGCTCGTATCGGGCTCTATCCTGCCGATACCCTGCGCGATGTTCACTCCTGCCCCCATGCAAAGGCAGGTATCTACCATATCAAGCGGCATGGCATTGCCGAGAGTGTAGCAGCCGATATCTCCGCAGAAAACGCTCTTTTTGCCCTTCATCGCCTTCTTCACCGCGTAGAACGACGCCCTGTGAGGACATCCCGCACACAGCACGGGTGGTCTTACCGGCAGCTCAGGCGGCTGGCTTCTATCCTCTTTTTCGGACAGTTCCACGCCTAAGAACTCCGCACAGGCCTTTGTCACCGACCCCACGGTGTTCTCTCCTGCCGTCGGGATATGCCCAGTTAGCTTTCCGTATATCTTAGTCTTTAAGCCGTACTTTCCGCAGACATACACAAGCGCCCTCTCAATAACGGGGTCAAGCTCCTCAATGCAGAGCACCTCGTCTTTATCGGCAAGAAACCCGGCAGCAGCCTCCTCAGGGAACGGGAACGGCGTGCCCACCTTGAATAAAGGTGCAGCTGTGCCGATGTTCCTGAACGCTTCCTTAGTATAGGCGTAGCTTATGCCGTGTGTGGCGATGCC
>ODAI012324433.1_pt1 | contig 12412 bp, 15 predicted proteins | sample 1539321 | NCBI WGS metagenome assembly ODAI01 (sample SAMN02144231, study PRJEB22623) | gut metagenome | biome: sheep rumen | host: Ovis aries | place: New Zealand
AAACATGGTAAAAACCAAATAAAATCAAAAAAAACATGTTTTTTCTTGTTTTTGTTCTGTTTCTTGACTGTTTTTTTAATATGCACCTTTGTGCAAAACTACAACCATACAGTTCGAAAAAACGCCGAAGCATAGCGAGCTATGGTTCCAACAGATAGAGCAGCGAGAGTAAACGCAAGCTTGCTTGCAGTTTGCCAAGTCGTGACGTCTGAAGACAAAGTCAACCTTTGAACAAAAAGATGTCCAAAAGATGCACAAATAGACAAAGATAATTCAAAAAGAATTAATTAATAGAACATACCTTAACAAGAATCCTTTGACTCAATAATAGTATGCGACGAGTATTATCAAAGAACGAAGAGGTGGCAAATACATGGACACATGCTGCTGGAATAATGATGGGTGTTGTCATTGGCGTGATATTCATTGTCATGAATGTCAACGGTGGTGACGCATGGTCAGGCTGGTCAGTAGGCTTGTACCTTGGTGGTATGCTATGTTCATATATTGCATCAACAGCTTATCATGCTTTACCATCTGGCTCGAAGAGCAAGGCACATCTGCGCAAGTGGGATCATGCCGCAATATATTGGCACATCGCAGGTAGCTATTCACCAATCACGCTGATGGCACTGCGCGATTCCGGTATGTGGGGCATAGGTATGTTCGTCTTTATATGGGGTGCTGCCATCATCGGTTCAATTGCCAGTTTCATCCGACTTGAGGAACACAGTTATCTTGAGACATGCTGCTTCGTTCTCATGGGCTTGTCTGTAGTCGTAGCTTTCGGCCCTCTCTGGAATGCAGCAGGACCTATCGCTACCTCATGGATTATAGCCGAGGGTGTGATGTACATAACGGGTGCTGTATTCTACTCCATATACAAGAAACCATACATGCATACCGTGTTCCATTCATTCGTCCTCCTCGGTTCTGTATGCCACATCGTAGCAGTCTGGAAACTACTTATCGAGTATCTTGGATAATATGATACATATATAATGATTTACACCCATATCTACCAAGTGGTAGATATGGGTGTAAAGTTTTATTATATAAATCTAAATCTTTGAATATATTGGTGCTACGCAAAGAAAAACACAGAAATTTGGCAAGTGTCACTTGCCGAATTGACAAATGAGGATGTGCCAAAACAAGCACTTTCACCTGTATATATCAAACTTCCTCTGTGTCTGGATTGAAGTTCTCAAAAAAAGGAGACGTCTTTCTTTAGATTTTCATACACTATGAATAACTGGTATTCGTTGTATCTCTGGATGCTGTTGGTAAAAAGCATGTACAGCACGCCTTAACGGAAGCGAGGCTCTGCGCTGTTTCCTGTACTCGGCATCTTCAAAAATGTCGGACATCTTCATGGGAACATCGCTTCTGTCATATTTACCATAGCCAATTCTTGCCCATCTCCACGATTTTTCCTCATGAGCCAAAGAAACTAAACTCATGGTTTTCTTTGGGGCAAATTCTGCGAATACATAATCAAAGCACTCTTTCCAACGTTTCACACTCTCTTGGGAGAGTTCATCGTGAAGTTCATCAGTCATATACTTGTCGTGTATCTCATTGATGACCGGACCATACTTCCACGCACGGAACTCAGCTTCAAACATAGGTTCTCCAGTACGGATAATAGCTTCTCTTTGGGTGAAATAAAGCAGCTTGTGCAACTTTATTTCATCCATACACTCTCCAAACTGCTTTTTGTAGCGACTCAGGAGATATGATGCTATGTGTGTCACTTTTTCCATAATGGATACCTTTATCGTTATGCAAACGATACGATTAAATTACGATAATAAGGGCTGTTACCATAAAAAATCACACATTTGAAGCTCGCTTTTAACTTTTGAATGCGTTTCCCGTGTCATTTATGGGTATTTAAGTAGTTGAATTTAGAAACTTATCCATAATTGAAACATAACCAAGAAACTCACAAAGAATTAATCTTTGTGAGTTTCTATATATCCCATGATTACATCTTTTCAATCATTACCTTTCTGTCGTTTGATATTCCCAAACCCGATGCAAACTTATCAAGCCTACGACGCTCTTTTTCATCGATTACTCCGTCTTCAGCATATTCACGATACATCTCAAGATATTCCTGTTCATCCTCCGTGAGTTGAGAAACGACAATGGAATCTTCCAGTTCCTTGGCACGTTATTTTTACTTCTTGTTAAAGAACAAGCACTTAATAAGCACGGCTAATCCTGCGCCGCCAAACACAGAACCTTCTATCGACTTTCCTTTGAGTAAAAGAAACGCAGACAGGGCAAAGAGAATGATGAGTATTATATATGGAAACAAATCCTTTGCGACTTGAGATAGTACAACGGCATTCATCATCTTTATTTTCTTGCTCTCTTGCATGTGTCTGTGAAGCTGTTCCTTTGTCGTGGTCTCCATCATCCACTTTGTCGCACCCTGGAATACCTTTTCGTACTTCTCCAATTCCTCAGGACTCGGTAGACTGTTATCATCATTCGTAACAATCTCCCTTATTCCAAGGTTTTTGCCGAGCTTCTGTAGCTCCCTTTCCCTTACCTGCTTCGCCATACCAACTACATTCTTGCAATTACACGTCTCATATCGCCACCAATCTTGTTGATGTCGGAACGTATGTTCTGCTTGTCTCTGTTTCCGATGGTTATGCTCAACTCACCATCTTCAAAGGTCATGCCTAAATCCTTGCATAGTTCCTCTATAATCTTTGAGTATTTCATAAGCCACGTTTTTGTTTTCGTTTCTAATGCTATTCGTTCATTTTACACCGCAAATTTACACACTATTAGCCAAACAGCCAAAGGATGGAAGAGAAATATGTGCTTATAAATCATTATTTATATGCATATGTATATAAAAATAAACTTAATAACACAAGAAAACATTGTTACCTTACTACAGAGGTTCGGACGACGAACGGTGTCAAATCCTTATGAATTGTGCCCAGTTTTGTAGTGCATAAACAACAATCAAACATAAGACGCACAGCCAATGGCTGTGCGTCTTATGTTTTTAGATTCTTTTTGACTAAACATCGCAATCGGTCATTAGGGACACATTAACCAATACTGTTCATGCCCTAATATCATTAAAGCCGCCCGGGACTATTGTCCGAGCAGCTTTAATGTGTATCTTTAGTGTTTATACTTACGTTCCTTACGTTCCTTGCGATCTTTTTCGTCAAGCACCCAGTAAGGATCTTCAGATGCATTAGTAAAATCGTTCTCATCAAAAAGGACTTCCATGTCTTCTATTTGGTTCTTGCAAGACTTTGAAATGCTCTTGGTATTCTTTGCTATCTCCTTAAGAATGTCTGTGGATAGTTCCTTTTTATCATTAAGGAAACATTCTTCCATAGCCTCATTGACGACAGATTCTATATCTGCTCCATTGAATCCCTTGGTTACCTCTGCAAGTTCTGAAAAATCAAAGCTGTCCAATGACTGACGTTTCTTTTTGATATGAACCTTGAATATCTCCTCTCGTTCCTCATCATTAGGCAGGTTGACACAGAAGATCTCGTCGAACCGACCTTTACGTTTTAGTTCAGGAGGCAGCTTGTCCGCATTGTTGGCAGTGGCGAACACATAAACAGCACTCTGTTTCTCTTGCATCCACGAAAGGAAGTAACCAAACATTCGAGTCATTATGTCGTTGTTGCCACCAACACCAGAGAAGGCTTTTTCTATCTCGTCAATCCAGAGCACGCAAGGGGCTGCTGCCTCTGCTATGCGAAGAGCCTTGCGAAGGTTTGCCTCACTTTCTCCCACATATTTGCCCAACATGCTTCCCATATCCATTTTCAGGAGTGGAGACCCGAATTGGGCTGCGGTAGCCTTGGCACACAGAGATTTTCCACATCCCGGCATACCGACAAGGAACACTCCTTTCGGAATTGCCACACCGAACTTGATGGCTTCTGGTAAGCGGGCATAAATACCAGACTTCCTCTTCAGATACTCCTTCAGTATTTCCATACCACCTATGTCATCTATACTCTCTGGCGTGTCAATTAGTTCCAGAACCCCAGATTTCCTTACCATCTGTTTCTTCTGTACGAGAATCATTTCACGGTCATCGGCACTCAAGGAACCATTGCTACTCATAGCCATGTCAAGCATTCTGTCTATTTCGAAAGCAGACATACCCTTAAGGGATGGCATAAGTTTTTCACGATCCTCATCTGTGAACTTTTCCCTGTCGTACTTGTTGACTTCTATATGCTGTTCAATGAGTTCGTTGATTTCTTCTTGGTCTGGCAGTTCAACCTCGAGGAATGACACATATTTCTCAATCTCGTGTGGCACCTTCAGAACGGAAGACACTATGATGATGGTTCTTTCATATTTCCGGTCATATAGTTTCCTCTGCGACATAAGCGCCAATAGTGTCTTCACCCTTGGGTCGTCTATGTAATCCTGAATCTCCTTTAGGACGATAAAACTGTCCTCTGGTTTAGGCGCACATTCTGGCAGTTCAAGAGTATATTTTTCTTTGAGGAAATCTGCCAAATCAATATCGTTGTTTGTTTCCTTGTTACAAAAGTCTGTATCCCCAGTTACAGGGTTCCACTCAACGACTTTCTTGCCACCAACGACTTTGCGTATCAGTTCATCAATACGAACAAAATCATAGTCATTGATATAGATGATTGGCGTATTCACATCAATCATCTTTTGAAATGAGGATATTATTTTTTTGTTCATACTATATCCTTCTTTTACTTCGTAATTTTATGCAAATTTGATCTACGACATGCATAGCAATTTCATAATAATTTTTATCACCATTGTTCAATACATAAATAGCCAACTCAACACCACTTTCCGCCATATCTTCCAGTATTATCTTATCCATACTAAAGGCCCTGTCCCTGTAATTATAACACTCACTATACCCCCGATTATTAACGCATTTCAGAACTTCCATTTCATCCTTTAAGTAATACTCGCTGTCATCATAATTCTGATGCCAGGAACCTGCACCAAATGCATTAATGTTCGATAAGAATTCAAGAATTTGCTTTCCTAATGGAGTCTCGAGATTCTGATATTTCCAAATGATTTTGTTAAAACCTATAATGTCTGCCTTCCATCTTTCTATGGCACTGATAACTAATTCGTAATCCTTGCTGTTTGCCAGTAAATCCCAAGGGTCTACCAAACCTTTCTTTACACAGTGATCATAGAATGATTCTTTATGATTTAAATTATCCTTAATGATTGCCTCTATCTTCTCGCTGTCTGTGCTCCAATTCTTAACGTAATCTGCAAATCGCTCTCCCCAGTCGATGGTAGGTATATGGAAACATTCGTTTTGGTAAAAATATACAATGTCATCAAGAGATAAATCTTTTTTTCCAAAAGCCATATCCCATTGATAACCCTTCTTCTCACATTCTGAATAGAAATTCGAGATTATGTCCTTACACTCTGGCTTATTTTTTGAAAGTTTTAGAAACTCAAAAATTTTCTTGTAATCCTTTTTCGTTTTGACCCGTCCTGACAACATCTCGCCATCGATCAACTCAAAAAACTGTGGATGCTTAAATATTGTTTCTAACAGCAAGAGATAGTCGCTAAGAGACCTTTCTACTTTGCTCTTATTCTCATATTCTGATAGAGACTTTTCTACATCATCAAAGAATAGTGAAAAAAACTGAATGCGAACATGACCATCGTCATGCTCAAATTTATCTTTACAGTGATTGGACAATTCGCCAACTCTCTTTGCAAGCTCATTCTCTCCAATCTGCTTAAGCCATCTTTCTAAGCGACCATCCTTGAATAGAGGAAATAAATCCTTAATGGAGAAGTCTCTCTTTACCGATTCAAGATCAGAATACTCATTGCCACCAATCATTATTCTAATCTTGATAGGCTTTGCGATAGGTTCTAATTTCATAATGCTATATTTAGATTAGGATAAAACAGAGAGAATTTTTTCATTCACCCATGTTTTCATTGTCTTTACTCCCGCCTTAGCATAGTTTGCCACTTTGTGCACTCCACTCTTGATGCAATTCCTAACAGGTTCCTTCACCCTTGCAACAACACTCTTGATGACAGGTGCATAGTGCTTTGCAATAGGAGCAATTACACGACCAACCTTAGGAATGCAATTAGTAAGTGCGACGACTCCTTTGGTTACATATTCCTCAAAATTTCCAGAGTTAAAAAACTTGTCAATGACACTGACAGCCCTTGATTCCGCACGTTCGATGGAATGTATAATTGCGTCCCCCATTTCAATCATTCCATTTCCAACCTGATAATTAACCTTTACCCTTGTAAGGCCTTCATCAATTACAGCAGCAAGCTCATGGCTGTTTTTAGGCAAGTCAGGAAGTTGACCACGCTGCTTTGCCAATATAGTTGCAGCAGCATATATCTTTCGCATCCTCAATTCGCTCTCATCACCCAATGGAGCATCAAGAAACTCCTTCAGGTTATTACTCTCCTCTTTGCTCTCAACATTCATAAGCTCATCACAGGATTTTTCATCGAGGATGGATTTGAGAGAATAGTTATCTCTTATTGTGCCGTCAATATTTTTGCTTACTGTTTCAGCTATTTTTTCGTATTCCATATTATTCTCCTTCCTTTAATGTTGTCTCAAATCCTTCAAATGTTGTATCAAATCCTTCTTTACATACCTCGGCTATGTCTTCAACAAGCTTCTCTGTCTGCTCGTCTGACAATTCATGCTTTTGAGCTATCCCTATTAGCTTGCCTTGCATCCATGAATTGCCTGTTTCTCCACGTTTCTTTGCATCCTGCAATTCATGGTAAGCCTCATGAAAAGCCACAAGATAAGAATTAGTCTCATCTAAGATTTTCTGTCCTTCTTCAGAGAGACCGAATTCCTTCATTTTGGAGGCAATCACTTCATCTACGTTTGACGAAGGAGCACTTTCAACAGACTTCAATAAAGAAGTCAAGATGTCATCAAATGATTCCATAATTTATTCCTTTGTTTTTTAGTATTATTTTATATAATTTATTTTCAATGTCACTTCGCCGGTTACAGCTTATTCATCAAATCAACAAATAGATAAACCAAGAACATGTCGGTTTTTCTCTTATTATCCAATCCTGTCTGCTTGCAAGATTCCTATGCTTAGGCCTCCTGCTTTCTTAATGTCTATACCATAGACTCGCATGAAAGCGTCAACTACGCATTGACCTCCATTCACAACTATTGGATTGCCAAAGTATGGCGTGGATACGTCCACACTCATTCCTGGTTCAAGACAGATTCCGTCTCGATACTGTCTTGTTTTGACTGTAACTCTGAATACTGGCATAAGATTTGTCTTTGTTTTATTATTTGTTATTTCATGATTGAATCCACTTGAAAAAGTTCAAAAATCGCATTTTGGGGATTGTACCTTATTGAATTACAAATAGCATTTTTGAACAAAATGACTTTTTAAAGTGGATTCATAATTACATATTATCCTATTTTATGCAGGAATAAATAGGTCACGAGCAATATTCCCAATTTTATTTGTCGGAACCGCATCTAATATGGCACCAATAATTCCGCCCAAAAAAGGAATCAACTTTACAAGATTAATAAGACCTTTCCCTCCAAACTTTGTAAATAATCTAAAGCCAACTTTTTTATTGATTTCTGTAAGAATTCTTCCTGGTAATCGTTTCAGCGCAACGGTTGCCAGTTTTTTGCCCAACTGTATTCCAAATTCTCGTGCAATATTTGCTGCAGAAGATTCTACAAGGCAAAGGTAAATCATTGTTTTAACTCTGTCGTCTTTAGGGTCGTGTCCACCCATTATTGCAATTGCCGCAATCATACGAATCTGAACATACAATACACACGTAATATCGACAGGCAAAGCTATTGGAATAGTTAAAACACCTCCCAAACCTGTAACGAAACCTGATGTAGCAACTTTTGCATTTTGCCATCTGATAAGGCTATTGGCTTTATTGCGCAATGTACCATCCCCTTTTAAGTAATCTGCTGCCAAGTCATATGCAGAATCAAGTCCAGAAACTCCACATAATGCTTTTTCATATGCAAATTCCATGGCTTTTTCTACCATGTTCTGATTTAATTTCCCTTCCATTTCTTTGTTATTTCATGATTATGTTTTTCAGCACTCGGCTGGTTAATTGATGTTAAACAAAAAGAGCGAAGACATTGCTTGTCCACCATAACCCTAGGTATCGGCAAACACCTTTTATCACTAATGAACAGATACAACATCTCCGCTTTTTATATAGTGCCCCCAATCATCTCATGCCACAAGAGCATGAGATGTGGAGCCTTATAAAAACAAGCGCCATTGTCCTGTTCTTTCTTGTGATAAAGTCTTAAAATTTTGCCGATTTTCAGGATTATCGAAAAGAACGGATCATTATTATGTCCTGACCTCATCTTATGAAGCCGATGCAAAGATAATGATTCTTGGACAATATGCGCTCTAATTGCGAAGTTTTTTTTCAGTTTGTACTAAACTTTTTTTCATTAGTGACTCAATCCGTGTCGTTCTGTGATGCGGACACCCTTGTCAGAACTGGAGCACACGAACCTAAATGCGGTTGCTGCCTGTGTTCTTGATAAGATAGTCGGCAACGCCATAGGCGATGGCGATGGATGCTGCCGTGGCAATCTTCGTCGTGCGCTGGTTATTGGATTGTGCATAACGCTCACTTTTCTGTGCCGACACGCTTGTGAGAACCTTGACAAGCTCTATGCCTTCCTCACGCGTGAGGTCGTCAGCATCAAGTCTCCGCTTGATGTATCCAGTGACAAGTGCCTCGTTCTCGTTAATCACAGACTCATTGCGAGCCTCAGCATTATCCATTGACTCCAAAACCTGCTGGAACACATGGATTGAATTAGACATGATGTCTGTTCCTTTACTGCTCAATCCTGTAGGATTGCTGCTTGTAATCATTTCTTTCCTCATATTCTTTATTTTTTTATTGTTATTAAATTCAAGTTTAGCTTGTAGTTAAAGTGGAGTTATATAGGAAGTTAAAAAGACGTTTGATTGTTTGCAGTTTTTAGAAGAACGAAAATTTAGAAAATTAAAGAAAATTTGTTTCTTCTCATTTTCTCTTGTTTTCGTTATCATTTTTTACGAAGAATGTAATAAGAAATTTTCTTTAATTTTATAAATTTTCGTTCTTCCAAAATCACTTTGCGATGGACATTCGTCTCTTTTACTCCACTTTAACTACTTTTTAACTCCTCTTTAACTCCTTTACTTGATTAACTCCTTGCAAGTAAAGCGTCAGCTGAACTGGCGAAAGTTGAATTATTAAATTAAACACGGAACTCCTGCAAGATGTTTCACTTTGTTTCAAGTGCCATGTCTTTCAGACATTCCTTTTTTTTACGCTGTCTCAACGCAATAATCGGAAATATAATACTTATCCGCAGATATGACTATTAAGCTCAAAGACAAGTTGACTATCACAGGTACGATAAGCACAACATCCAATACTATTGGCATCCAACCGGATGATGGGACTCTTAAGAATTGCGCTATCCTCGGATCGCATACGTGGTTCTCTTCCCTGAAATTTGTCAGATAGTAGTATCTGTCCGTTTGGCTATTAAACCTCATATTCTCTATACAAGCAAATCTACTCGATACTGACAACTTATACCAGAGTCGGGATACCCACTGCATTTCCTTGAAATACTTGCATTGACTTATATTTTGAATACTACATTCCTCCCCATACCTGAAGAGGTAAATCATCTCTTTGAGCCTTATGGTTGCTAACACCACGACAACCAACAGATACGCCAAGGAATACTCCATGGTTGATGTGCCATGCTGGAATATTAGCCATAATGCCAGCCCAGTCAAAATTAGCTTCAGCCATAATGTTCGGAAATTACCATCTATATAAAAATTTTGCAGGAATATTCCAACCACCACCCATATCACGACTTTGCCTACTAGAAGCATTATTTTCACTATTAGTTGCACTATTAGTTGTATTATCTTCATAATATTTTTTCGTCATAAAAGTTAAACTACTCTTCGTCATATTTTTCTCCCAGTACCTCGCAAAGCTCACGGTAGAAGTTCTCGCGCAACTCGATGCACTTACGGTAATGATTTATAAAGACAGGAAGAGTCTTCCTGTAATAGTCGATGGAAGTTCTAACCTGCTCAATGAGCTGGGGACTTATGCCATCACATTGCCTTATGCGTTCAAGCTCTTCAGAATACTGTTCTATACGCTTGACGTAATCCTGACACACACCCATCACTCTCTCTTGTGTTTCGAGATCCTTCTTCTGTATTGAGTCTATCATGGTACTGTTGATATCCTCATCTATGCGATATTCCAAATCCTGTAGCTCCTTATACATATTGCAAAGTCGCTTGTCGTTATTCTTCACGAAATCCAATGTCATAATCCTTTTATTTTTTATAGTTGTTTTAATGTTTTTTCTTTTTTTTGCTGCAAATATCTGCATTTTATTTTTCCATGCCCTATGATTTGCTTACATTTGCCGGGCGGAAAACAATTTATGGTATTTCAAGGTATGTACGTACCTTGCCAAAACATGAAAAATCGTATGCGTGAAATAGAAAATACTGACGATATGCGCAAGTGGCTAATAGCCATGTGCAACACAAATATCCTTGCTCCAAATAATACGGAGTTTGGACTGATGATTGACTACCCTTCGCTTAAGGACAACTCCCCATCAAAGGTATTCGGGAATATGAAGGATTTCACCGTCAGAGCTGTTTTTCACGAGCTTAAAAGCAATATATTAGCTCAATCCGACAATACCATTGACATAGGCAAATGGATGAAACACTATGAGGCGACAAGCAAGTGTTACAAGGAAAGGGAAACATTCTGGAAGGGCAAGGACGTCAAGGACAAGCAATATGCCTTGCTTGACTATATCCTTGACTGGGGGGAAAAATACCGTAACACTAAGTGGGACAAGTATTGGGAAGAAGTGAAAGACAAAACCGACCTCGAAATACTACTTCTTATGTCATTAAAGATTCTCCCATACTTCTCAGGTAGAGGTAAGGTGGAAGACAATCCCGAAACTGTGATAAGGGACTTTATACTTAATGATGCTACCATATCTGAGGTAGCTATAAAGAATGCCATCGTTCACAACGACTCTGACTTATATGGTAGGATAAAATCTGTTATGATATTGCGAAACGCAATAGAGCTGGTGAATCTGCTTATTGAAGATAAGCTTGTACGCAAAATACAAGAAAATACAGTCTTTATGTCTTCTATAAAAATAGATTCAGAAAATGAGCCAACATTATGGACGGACGACAAGCACCCATTAACATTTTGGTTCTTCGCCTATGTGCGAAAAGGTTACTTTATGTGTAAGTGCGACTACCATAAAAAGACTTATACTCGTTATGAGATTTCTTTTGGTTCTGAATTTGGAAGTAGTTATGGCAGGATTGCACATCCAGAATTTTTTCCCAACATCATAGCAAATCGTCCTGACGACGCAGTAAAATATATGTGCTGCATGAAATGGGATGTAGTTAAAGACAAAAAAGGAAAGGTGAATGAAATTCAGATTAATTACCTATCCAACTTTATGGAAAGCGGAGAATGGACAGAGACATTCAAAGACTTAAGGCTGAGGCGAATGAGTCATGACGAGACTTTTTACAATGACCTTGCGAAGGAACTAATTAAAAATGATGATGGTATGCCTTGGCTTTCAAGTAATTACCACAGTGCATTTCCAAACTCCGAATACGCCTATATTAAAACTCTACATTCGGTAACGCACGACAATAGTGTATATTTAAATGACATAAAACTGACGGACGAAGGATTGGTACGTGACGAGGAAGTTCAATATTATATTGACTCCAAATGGCTGGATGATTATCCTGTCAAAACTGATGACGAAATAGGTATAATGCTTCTCTATTCAGACTTGGAGCCAAACGAATGTAAGGAATATGTAGCCATCACCTTTTTGGGGAAATACTTCCCAATAGAAGACGGAAAAGTGATATTCCCAGATACGGAGGATGAATAACAGACACTCACTACATCAATGATACTTTAAAAATTGACTTTGCAATGGAACATCAGATATTATTCAACATCTGCGGATGGGTTGCCAGCATAGGCCTCATCCTTGGCTATCTTCCACAAGCCATACAGACCATACGTACACGTAACACAGATGGCATCTCACTACCGTGTTCCATTCATTCGTCCTCCTCGGTTCTGTATGCCACATCGTAGCAGTCTGGAAATTGTTGATTGAGTATCTCGGATAAGTTTCTTGTTAGGTGAACCATATGTTCCCCTTACGTTCCCCTTCATTTCCCTTACAAATCGTAGGGACACCTAAGGCACACCTAAGGGACAGGTAAGGGAA
>ODAI013885072.1_pt1 | contig 12412 bp, 5 predicted proteins | sample 1539321 | NCBI WGS metagenome assembly ODAI01 (sample SAMN02144231, study PRJEB22623) | gut metagenome | biome: sheep rumen | host: Ovis aries | place: New Zealand
CAGGAAATCTTACAACATCCTATAATAGATTCTAAGATGAAATATTCAGATTCTTGGGATATATATGCTTCCTATAAAAAGGGAGCACGTTGTTCTTACAAGGATTATACCTATGTGTCTTTAATTGATGATAATTGCTCTAATGTTCCTACTTGGAGTCCTTCCTGTTGGATAAGAGAGTCTAAGTTATTGGATCATGACGTTCAGAGAGTATTTGTTCTTCCACAAGTTGATGGAGAAAGCCCAGAAAACATTTATATTTATCCATCATCAGTTGTAGTTAATAAGAATTCAACTAGGGATTTCAGAAAGTTCTCAATAGCTTATGATGGTAAACATATTATAGATTTCGGGGATGAAGGGACAGACTACTATTTCTTGAATTCTGACGGTGAACAGGTTGATGCTTCTTTAGCTGAATACAATGCTTACAGAAATAATAATGCTAAGACAGATGTTTGGTTAAAGATCAATGCTACTTCAGGTTCAATTGATGTAGATTTTAAGAAAAAGTCTGGTAGTATTACGGCACAGATTCATAAAGCAGGAGAAGATGAACCTATAACTGTTAATAGGGTATCAGAATTTATCCCATACCTAGGTGAGTCTTATGATAATATTTCATTTGATCTTCAAACTCTGAATAATGGTGAGACGTGGAAAATTCAAAATATTCTCAAGTCTTATTATAGAGTAGTAGATGGTGATAGGGAAATCTTAGATACTTTTGAAATGACTGAGTTTCCAAAAGAAGTTAATAACAATTATGTTTTGACTCTTTCAGATACTTATGATCTTCCTGCTGAAATTCTTTATGATATTTATCTAAAGGCTAAGACTTATAAGATTACTATTGTGGAGTATCCTGGTTTTATCTTGGATTATATTGAAAGAGAAGTTGCTGCTACTGATGAGGTATCTTGCACGATCAAATTTGCTCCACGTGATAAGAACTTCTTTATCAAGGAAGGTGGAATATCTGTATATGTTTCCTTTGATAATGGAGATACGTGGTCAAGAGCTTTTGGATCACCAGAAAGAACTTTGGAAACTGAAGAAGTTGGTGTAAAGACATTTAATCCTATCAATGCAGGTTATCCAAGTACAGAAATTTGGAGAATAAGAAAAGTGGATTCTCACTATGAGATTGACATTCCGAAAGTTTTGATGGATATTAAATTTAAAATCAGCAATATATACATATAATGAAAATCAATGATAGAAGCATTAGAGGAATTTTCATATATTCTGATGATGCTGTGTTTGAGAAAGGCGACTTTGTTCTTGATGGGTCCTACCTATATGTTTGTCAGGCTGATACTAGTGTTGGTGAAAAACCAAGTGAAGTAACTAATAAATTTTCTCTTTATGTTGGTGGAGAATTTGCTACAGAAGAGGAGTTTGATGCTTATGCTAGTGGATCAACTGAACATGCTGATAAGTTCGTTTCTGCTTATCTGCTTGGAAGGATTCTGAATTCCTATATGGCTGGTTACGATGAATATGGCCTCATTACTAACCGAGTTGGAGCCGATGGGGAGATCTTTATGGCCGACTACTTTGGATCTGAGTATGGAAGCACTATTTCTGGTGTAAAATATTTAGATCCTCTTAGAGAAATCATGGTTCAACCATCCCTAAATAATGCTATTTTTTCAGTATCACGAAGTATTGTAGTTAAAATTCTTGGAACTGGTTCTTCAGCAACAGATAATGTTCTCTTAAAGCAATATACTTATGAAGATAAAGGTACTTCTTATGTTAGAGTTCAGGAGCTCGTTGATCCAGAAACTGGAATGACTCACTATAGGTATTTGAAATTTAGTAACAACGATTTTAGTGGTGATATAAGTTCGTGGGCTCTTACCTGTACAGATGAAGGTACGAAGTCAAGAGTGGATTTTATTAAAGCTTATTATGAGCAGAAATTGGTAGCACTTCAAAATGAACATGCTGCTGATATGAATGCTTTTAGGTTTAAAGAACTTCCTATTATTCCTTCTGGCCAAACTGGTGCAGGGGGTATCAATATTTCAGAGCGTTCAGCTTCAGAGTATATTACCCTTTGTCTTGGAAAGATAGAAAATTCTGATGGTGAAGTTTACTATAAGACAACTAGTATTACTCTCCCAATGAATTTTAATAACAATGAGTCAAGAAATTACATTGTATTTGGTGGGGAAGTAGTAACGATTTCTGTAACAGGAGGTATTTTAAAAGTATCCTCAAGAACTGCAACTAGTGGTATAACAATTTTAAACGCGTATTATCGTCAAACGTATCAAGAATATAATGGCCTCTAATATGAAAAAGATAGACATTGTCTCTCAGGATAAGGATGGGATTTACATAGATAATAGAAACGATATCTCCTACAAAAATTCTGCTGGAGATGCTGTGAATATTGTCAACGAAACACATGAATCCCATCCTTTATGTGTGGCAGAAGTTTATAATAGATTTTCTCAGAGACGTTGGCATAATCCCATAAAGAAGATAATAGATGATTCAGGAAACCTAGTCTTATTGAAGGATGACATCCAAGAACCTTTTGAATTAGATAGAATGGATTCAAAGAGGAAGGGTGCTTACAAATATGGGGTCAGTGATTCTGCTCGTTTAGTAAGTCTTATGGGTAGAGATATGAGTTCAGAAGATATTAATTCAATAATCGATATGGTGAACGAAATTAGCAGTGTTAATCTTTATAGTTCCCAAAAAATGGAAGTGAATCTTGAAACTGGTTCAATTACTTTGGACTTAGTAAACGCAAAAGATTACACAAATACTATAAGTTTGATTGGCGTAGAAAAGAAATTTGCAAAATATAAGTTATCAGGAAAGATTGACCTAACCGTGCAATACTCTGTGAATGGAGATGTTTACGTTCAGGATTTGAGTTTCCAGGGTTTTAAATATTCTGGTGATGAGTTGAATCCTACCTTAGAGCAACTTAATTTTGTAAGTCCAATGACAGATGTGCTTGTGGAATACATTGACGGAATTATACGGATTATACCTGAATCTGAGAGGGTTGATGAATGTATAATCAGTAATTGTGTTATAACCTATGGCCGCATCTAAAATCACTGAAATACTAGGAACAAAAGGGTTATCTTCTTGTGATAGTATTAGAGTATATAATTCCTTGACTTTCAAAAAAGAGTCTATTGCTAAAGAAGGTCTAGGACTAACAGATGGTGAATTGTCTATCCTATTACAAACGCCAACCGTTGAAAATATTCGAGAGATTAATTCTATACTAGAACGACATCTTGAATATTCCATAGTGCCAAATGTAGGAGGACAGTTCACTTTTAACAATGATAGACTTAATGTAATTAATGGTGAAGGATTTGATACAATTATTTTCCTATCTTATTCAGAAGTATTAGGGTTTATGGTACTTGTTAATCCAGTAGGCGTAAACCAGGATTACAGTAACAGAACTTCATATGATCTGAAAAGAACTTATAAGTTAAAGAAAGTTATCCTTACTCTTGGTTCTACTGGTGATGAAATTAGAGTTGACCAAGACACTATTCAGCTACTTGGAGATGCAAAAACAAATGCTGAAACAGTTGGTAGAGATCTTAGTGGAAAGGAAAATTATAATTATGCTACAGTAAGAGATCTTGGGAGTATTGGTACATTATCAAATTACACAATTCACTTAGGAGATGCTTTGACTTCAACTATGGCTAAGAATGTTTTTACTGACACGACGATAAGTAGAATTAAGGGAGATGAATTTTCAATGGCTAAGTTAGATATTAAGAAAAACTTGACTCTTGACGTAGCTTATACAAATTTTCCACATCATCAAATTGGATATTATAGAGGTGATCCATCTCTGTTTGTTTGGAATGATGATGCTCAGTACTCTATTTTCTCTCTAACAACTACTCTTGGAGAGTTATTTGGAGAAAGTAATGATCGACCATATTCTTATACTGTAAATGATAAGGTTAGTAATACTGAAATATTTCAAGTTCCTATCTTACATGAGGAATACGGAAGACCTACAATTGAATACTTTTCTGGAAAATACGTAGTTGTTAAGTCAGGAACTTTAAGATATCTATTAGACATTGATAGACAGGATGGAGAGTTGGATCAATCATTAGGATCTCTTAATCGTGGATGGTTAAAATATAAAGACCCAGATGATGGTGAATTATATCTCCAGACTAATTTTGTTGTAGACAGACTTTGTCCTAGAAATAGAGTATGGCAAGGAACGTGGTCTTGGCAAAGATGGAATGAGGCAGTTGGTGATGTTAATTTCCTTTCTGATACTTACATAGATTCGAATGTTGCAGTTATAGGAAATAATAAAACTGTTGTAGGAAAAATAGGTTCTTGGATAATATTAGAAGACACAGAATCTAAAGTTTATAGTAGTATGGGTAAATCTCTTACTATGGCTTTAGAAGAACCAGATCCAATAGTCATAAATGATCAATCCCTACTATGTGTTGAAGAGAGTGAGGAAGATAACTCAGTAACCTATACTTTATATAATGGCCAAGGTTATTATATAACAGATATAGCCAGAGTTAGGTTAGGAATTACTGCTGATAATGAAAGTAGGGGAGTTCCATATAAGTCTTCTAGTGATATAGTTACTTTCAAGACAACTTCAACTTATTCATCTCCTGCCTCTTCACCGCTAGAGTTACATAGAAGTTTTTTTGGAAATTATAGAAGAAATGTACTTCCTTCGACTATGGATGGATTTAAGATCATTGGAGCATTTCATGGTCTTATCTTCTATAGAATTGGAAATACGGTAAACTATTTATAATGTATGAAGCTCACATTTAAAGGTAATTTTAAAGAAGAAATAAACGAACTTGGTAATTCGGTCTTGCTTCAGTATTTGAAGTTAGATGATTCTGAAGATCTCTTAGAGTTTGAATCTCTTTGGTATGAGGAGAATAAGACTTTGAATATGACATTAGATCTCTCAGACTTAGTATTACCAGTAAGTTCAATTACAGTTATGTATAGTGATCTTTCTCATAATATTATTGGAGAAGCTTTTACTCTTACAGATACTGAAGAATTGAACTTGTGCAATGCAAAAAGGGATAGTGATATGACTCGCGACTTGAATCATATTACTGTATATTTCCCTAAAACAGCCGTCGCTAATATAGAGACAATAATAGTTAATGAGAATGCTGCTTTCCTTGAGAGTACAGCTGGCTTAGTTGGTGTCAATACATTTTTGGCAGTTGAGGGAGAATATGAAGATGAAGATTACCTAACTAAGAATTCATACAAAACTTACTTAAGAAATCAAATATCCCTCAAAAACACTAAGCCACTCTACTTAGATAGAAAAGGAGAGAAGGTTACAAACATTTCGACATATAAGCATTATAAAAAAGTAGAGATTGAAGCTACAGATGCTATTTCCCAAGTTATAACGGGAGACAAGAAAAGGTATTCTATCAGTAATGGAGGTACTGTTATGATTACAGGAACTTGTTACTATGATCTGTATAACGTTAACAATGGTGTCTATACACTGGTTACCGCTAATTTAATGTCGGATCTTACGGCAGCAGTCTTAGTACAAGTTGATGTTGAGACTGGTATAGTAATGGATGCTGTATCCGAAGCCTGTACTATAGATCAATCTGAAAAGAGCATTACTTTTAATAGCGAAAAAGATACAGAAACTAACGACTTTGCTGCTGTTTTAAGTTTCATGCCAGAGATTGATGATGCAGAACTGGGATATACGCGTGGAAAGCCCGCTAGTATTAAATCAAATATCTTGGAATTTTTAACCTATCTTCGTTGGAATGTAGAATATTCTTCAAGTCTCTTACATGATGATGGAAATGTAGTAATGTTGTTTGATTATCCCGCAAACTCAGGAATATGGAATTATGATGAAGGTAGAGAAGAAAGAAGTTCTACTATTACACTTTATTCGGAATCCAAATTGAATGTAGAAAATGATATTGAAATTACTCCCTATGATGATCCAGATTCAGAAGAAGGAAGAATAATGAGAGAGTATTTTACTATTGAAGCTCCTGTAGAAAGAGGTCAAGATTCTTCAGATAAACGTTGGATCTATGACATTACTATTACTACGAAATTAGAAAATAATGGAGATTCTCTTTGGTATCCTTTAACTACAAATGGTGAAGGAACATCAAGTAAGTTAATTCTCAATACAATAAAAATTCTAGGTTCAACAAAAAATGCTACATCAAATGTCAGTTTCTACTGTGTTCAACGTCCTAATTATCCCCTTGTACCAGTCACATTAACTTCTCAGTCTGGTTGGCAAGGAATCACTGGCAATGAAATTATATTCCCCGACTCTATCGGAATTAAAGATTTTAAAAACATCTATATTTCAAAGCCTGTAGAAGGATATACAAGATGGGAAGCTGAATATAGAGATTTAGATGCTGACGTTGTAATTCGTGCAACTTCACCGGATGTAGTAGATGCTGATTATAGTGAAACAGCTAGTTCATCCTCTTCTATTACGGCTTTGACTCGAGTTCCATTCTCTTATGAAAAGTTAAATTTGGGTTACATTAAATTCCATAGAAGAAATAACCAGGGTGCTGCAGATTTTACAAACTGGAGAGACTTAATTTATTGTCATTCATGTAATTCAACTCAACTGAATTTTACTGTTCAAGCCAAAGAATTAGATACAACTTGGGCAATCTTACCTGATCCTTCACGTCAAAATTATCCTGACCTCAAAGGAACCCCGACAAAGTATTACTATGAAGATACAGATGGCTCATATAGGTTATATTTGTTTGAAGAAAGAGAGTCTAAATCTTTCCGTCTTCAACATCAAGGATCAACCTTCAGTTCATCGTGGATAACTTATGAGAATCAAGAGATGTGGGAAAAATATTTTAGATTGTCAGCTGCTTCTGAAAGTAACTCCACAACCATTACTATAACTTCTAGGGCAAGACAAGATAATGATTCTACAGAAGCTTGGTATCCTAAAAACGTATCAAATAATCCTCTGTGGGTTAAAATTACAAATGGTACAAAGTCTGAGACATTCTATTGCATCCTGAAACCTCAACTTGGCTCACTCGGCTTATATGTTCGAAATGAAAACAATACATATGACAGTATTTCAGAATATGAATTTGTAGAAGATGATAGAATAACTGATGGTGGGGTAATAAAACATCGTAAGGTTATCTACGTAGATTCTCCTGTAATAAGTTCTGAATTTAGTCACTGGACAGTCTTATCTAAGGATTCTGAAATCAAAGTTCAGACAACAGATCCGACTGCCAACATATCTTATAATAATTCAGGAACAGTTCTAAGTTCTAATACTGGAGCGTGGTCAGCTAATCCTGTTTATACAATTTTAGAGACTTCATCCTTGCCTTATAATTCGGCGGATATAAAATTTGAAGACCTAGTTTTGTGTAGAACATCAAACAGTTCATATTTTACTTCCTTAGCTGACTTAGTGGAAGATTGGAAGAATCAATTGTGTGAAGATTCCCAGTTGATCTTACCAATGAGTCTTAAAAATCCAGTTAGTTCTGATTCCTTACAAGTTTATACATTAAAGAAAAATACGACAGATCTAGAACAAATTGGTACAGAAAGAAATCCTTATCTTGAATTAGACTGGATTGGTCTGTATAGAATTTTTGTTAAGAGCGAAAATGGATTTAGAGTACGCTTAGATAGTACAAACTCTTCTGATGGATTCTACTTCTTTGATCCTAGTTTCAATGAGATTAAAAAGGATGTTTTAACAATGGACGAAGGTTCATTTGATTCTATAAGTGGTCGCGAGATTTGTTTCGCGTTTATAGGTAATGAAGAGAATAGTTTTGATGTTCTTGAACAAACATTAAAGACATCAATTCATATTACTAATTTTGCTGATGGAAGTACTATTGTTATTCCCCTCTATAGAAGATATTTTAATAGGCAGGCTACTACTGGAACCTTAAGTTCACAGGTCCTAGATACTAATATTAAATTGTCACAGTCCCTCGACAATAGAATATTTATCCAAAACAGTGATAGCGGCGAACTTAATATTAAATATTCTTCTAACTTGGAAACAGTTTTGAAGTTTACTGATTATAGAGAGAATACTGAAGGTCTAAATATCACTATACCTAACCCTTACGGAGAATATACTTTTAGGTATAATCAATATTTGTCTCAGGGTGATTATAAAAGAAATGGTAGAACAGTAACGTTTGGAACAAGAGGATATATAGGTAGTTCTAATAGTTTGACATATTATGCACATTCTGTAGAAAACGAAAATTTAAGTTATCCGATTAGTCCTATAGGATTGATCTCTATTACAAACCCTGGACAACTTTATAATCAAAATCAGGAAAAAATAGAAACAACGCTCTACAGGCTTAATCCATGTCCATCAATCAGTACTGACTATGACGGCACTTTAATGGAAATTAGGCTTCCTTATAAATCCAATAAAAGTGCGATAGTACATGTTAAGGCTGAAAATGGGTTTTATAATCTCTACTATAAGACTGGTAATAGTGAATATGTTAAAGTTGATATAAACTCTAACGGATTTGGTAGCATAACTATTGATAATCAAGTTATTGTTGAAAGACTAAACACTAATAATGACGATCCTCTTCTCGGTTTAGGTTGGAAAATTACTACATTATCAGATTACATAGAAGATGAAGTTAATAACTTATCTTTTGGTGGTCTTAAATTTGAGACGTATGTTCCTAAAGATAATTTTTTAAAAGATGAAAATGGAGAATTAGATACGACAACATATTCTCAAGAGGACGTAAATAGATTAGTTAGTCCAGCTTATAAAACTCTTACTCTTGTTCGCTTAAGTAAGAAAAATTCTAATAATACTATTGAAGGTGGAAGCCCAGAAGTTCTAATCAGTCGGAAAGGAGAAACTAGAAATAACTATATTCTCAACAAAGTTGACAGTGAATCTGAAGTTAGTACAAATGAATATAGTAGTGAGTGGTCTGGCTACATTAACTCAATTACTTATAGCCCCGATGCCCAAACATTCTCAGTTTCATACAAGAACAGACTTCAAAGAGCTGGTTTAAACAGTTCAGGAGCATCTCTTGGATATGTAAGTTATAATAACGGAAAAATTGTAGCTGGAACTACTCTTAATAAAATGGTGGCTTTATCCGGCGGAAATTTAGACTCTAATTTTTCTATTAAAGTTGGAGATACTAAAGTAACCTCAGAAGGTATAAGTCAAGAAGCTTGGGAGTACGGAATAATGATCGACGGTACTGTATATGTTGGTGCTTGCTCAGTTAGTCTGGATTCGTTCTCTTATGATGGCGGCGTAGGTCAACACTATATTTGTCAGGTTAAATTATCTAAGACATCTAATTCAAATATTGAAATTATAGACAATTTCCTGGAATTAGAGGAATATTCTATACAGCCAGTAGTAGGAAATCAGATAATTAACAATATAATTTCAAATCCACCATCATCTGCAGCAAGGTGGAGTGGAAGAACTTATACTGTAACTTATCCAGAGAACGCTGAAACTTATGATCAAAATTACAGATATACGATTAAGGATAATTATGGGAATTCGGTCTCTATTCTTGGTTATGTAGGCGTCAAAGATCAATTCGAAGTTGGTTTATATTCAAGCTATAACAGTACAAATAATACTATTAGTGAGAGTGATAGATTAAGCTATGTCATATTTTCTTCCGGCGGAAAACAAATGTCTCCGGTATATCTATTAACTGATTATGGAATAAATGGAGAATCTGGTGAAGTACCATATTTAAGTTCCTCTACCTCTTCTTATTCTAATCCAATAAGAGATGAATCAGGTGCTAGTCTGATAGGTGGAACTTCTTCATATTACGGAAGTTATTCAGTAAATGAGCGAGTTTTGGTTTCTTCTAATCCTATTAAGGTGACCAAAAATGGGAAAGAGTATATGTTATATAACATAACTATGACTTCAAAAATATCTTCTGTAACCTATCAATCCAGTTTTAATACAGTAGCCTCTGTACCGCATAAACGGGATATTACAGTTCATATTAATTATTCTTCTTATGCAACAGTTACTGCTTATTATGGTGTTAGCTATCTTCAGTTAAAAAAGCCAGCCCCATCTTTTGCACATCAATATTACGACGAAGAGACTGGTAACTCTGGAGTTGTATATTACTATGAATATAGAGCTGATGAGGATTCTGGAGAGCTGGAGAAATATACAAGATCTGGTTCTTATCTAGTATCTAATACTAGACCTCGTAGTCAATCAGGATCATCATATTCTTTCAACATTGCTAATAAATTGTTAGTATCTTATAGTGAATTAGGGTCTGAAACAGCTAAATATGGTACAGATTTTAATACTCTAGGGTACTATTCAGGATGGATGATAGAAGTTGTTAGAAAAGAGTGGATAGCTAGTGGGAATAATGTATCTCCTATTATTTCTCAAATTTCTTCAACTTATACTTTAACTGCGGAAGGAGCATGTAATATTGATACGGGAATGAATCAGGAAATTGATATTGGGGACGGACTTGTTTGGGTTTCTATGTATAGTAAATCAGGTTTTGCTACTTGTTATGAAGGAAATTCTGAAGTAGGTATTATTTTTGAACTTTCTGCTGATAGATTTAATAACAAGAGTGGGCAGAATTACGAACTGAAGAATTCTATTCCAATAGTAGTTTCTTATCCAGATACTTCTTGGGATGACTTGACTTTCTATGTAGATATGATTCTAGACTTTACTAGATAAACTAATTAAACTTATTATGATATTAGATAAATTCAAAGCCCTTGGTGATACTTTTATTGCCATTCATGAACATGTGGGGTTTAAGATGGTTGTAAGATATACATTTTTAATCTTACTTGTTTTAGCGATATTCAACATAAGAGCCGTCACTACTGGGATTGTTGAATTCGTTTCAGACATACAAGAAGAGATTCACTATAACAAGATGAGTCTCCAAGAAGAATATTACACAGATCTCAGTCCAATTTTAGCAGAGCTTAGGGCAGAAGCAGGGGCAGATCGGATATTGTATTTTGAATATCACAATTCATTGGAATCTTTAGACGGAATGCCGTTTAAGTTCTTCAACTTAATGAAGTGTAGTGCAAAATATGGTATTCCAGAAGTTCCAGGAAGTGTTTATAAGGACATTAGCGCTTCTATGTATACTGAGCTTTTTACTAAAATTGCTGAAGGTGATCTTGTAATTTGTCATGGATTTCATGACATCGATTTTAGAAAAACTTATAGAGGTGTATATGAACTCTTTAGTGAGGGTGATCATTCTAAGAAGTTTGCAATCTTTAGTCTTCCTGGTATTAGAAAGCCTATAGGATTTATTGTATTAGAATGGATGGACGATGATTCTGAATTTAACATTAATCAAAAAATAGTTTGTGATTATAGACCCAGAATCAATGCCATTTCTGCTTATGCTCGGAAACGGTAATTTTGCGTTTAGGAAGGGACCAAACCCTGATACATAGGAAAGAATAAATTTTTAAGAACAATAAAAAGTGATTGAGAGTTTATTCTTTCCGTTTTATTCTTAAAACACTATTACATAAATGGGATATAATAGCAGTAAGAGAATTCAAATTTCTCGAAGTAAGTATATCGAAGAGAGTAGAGCGATTGCAGCTTTACGTCTTGTTGATAAAGAGTTTCTCAAAGGAGAAATTATGATGTTAAATTACTACAAGGATCCAGACAAACGGACCGATATAGGTGTTCTTGTAGTAATTGGTGTAAAGGATGGAGTAGGAGAAGATTGCTATAGAATCTTGGAAATGGGCGGACAAATGCCTGTTAGACAAGTAGGCGAACTTCCTGACTATTCTAAACTAGTGCATGGTGAAATATATGTGTGGTATGGTGATCCTGACCTAAGAGACGATGTTGATGAGCAATATTGGTGTTATGTCTATGAAAAAGACGGACACAGAGTTATTGAGAGAATTACTGGTGGTCCGTACATTTTTCTCGACTTAGAGACAGGATATAGATGGTTCTATGAAGATCAAGTTTGCAAAAGAGAAGATGACTTTTTCTCAACGGATCAAATAGAGGCCTTACTTCAAGCTTTAAGTAGCACAAAACCTTCAGTGAGTGTTGCTTCTCTGTCAGGTACTCTATTTAAAGTTGGAGATGTAAAAGATGTACTACTAGAAGTTAAAGTTACTGATCAATTTGGACATGATATTACTTCTGAATGTCTATACTTCATCAATGGTGTAGAAATTTTCTTGAATAATAAAGGAAGATATACTATTCCTTCAGTTAATCAGGACAGAAATATTATTGTTGAAGCTAGACAGAAGATATCTCCCAATGTTTACGTATCTGCTGAGGGAAGTGTAACAG
>ODAI010816513.1_pt1 | contig 12411 bp, 7 predicted proteins | sample 1539321 | NCBI WGS metagenome assembly ODAI01 (sample SAMN02144231, study PRJEB22623) | gut metagenome | biome: sheep rumen | host: Ovis aries | place: New Zealand
ATAGGCATAGTGCGCGATGTTGCCGAACAGCTCGTCGATGGCCATGTCGATCTGGATCTGCGCCTTCATCGCGCAGTCCAGTGCCTCCAGCTGTTCGTCAACAAACGCCGTAACGACAGCAATATTCTCCAGCGTTGCCGGTAGCGTCAACTCCTTCATTTTCCTTCAACTCCCTTATATTCCACGCACAGCATGGTCAGATCGTCAAACTGCTCCGCTTCCTTCACGAAGCCGTCTACACTGGCGCGCACATTCCTGATGATGTCCTGCGGTGAGGCGCTCGCTTCGGTGTTCAGCGCATCGATCATCCGCTCGGTGCCGAACAGCTCGTTTTGTGCATTGGTGGCCTCGGCCACGCCGTCGGTGTAGACGAACAGTTTGCTGCCAGGCTGCAGCTGGAGCTCGTACTCCTTATAGCGTACGCCCTCCATGCCGCCGACGACGAATCCGTGCTTGTCCTTGAAGAGCTCAAATTTCCCATCCGGCTGCCGGAGCGCCGGATACTCGTGGCCGGCGTTGGCAGCAGTCAGCTTGCCGGTGGATATCTCGAGAATACCCATCCACACTGTGACGAACATTTCCGCCTCGTTGGAGGAACAGATCGTATTATTGGTTTTTCTCAAGACCTCCGCCGGCGATAAGCCCTGCATGGCTATGCTTTGCAGCATGATCTTGCTCGCCATCATAAACAGCGCCGCCGGGACGCCCTTGCCGGACACGTCCGCGATGACAAGGCACAGGTGCTCATCGTCGATCAGGAAGTAATCGTAGAAGTCTCCGCCCACCTCCTTGGCCGGGTCCATACTGGCGTAGAGGTCGAATTCGCTGCGCGTCGGGAAGGCCGGGAAGATGTGGGGCAGCATCGAGGCCTGGATATTCGTCGCCAGCGACAGTTCGGCGCCGATGCGCTCTTTCTCCGCGGTGACCTTTCTGACCTGGTCCACATATTGCAGCGTCCGCGCCGACAGCGTGGCGAAAGACTCTGCCAGCGCCTCGATCTCATCCCCCGTGCGATAGACGTCCTCCATCATAAATTGCAGGTTGTCCCCGCCCAGGGAGACGACCCGCCGGGTCATGGTCTCCAGCGGCTTGACGATGCGCTTGGACACCGTCAGCGCGCCGACGAGCGCCAGGACCGTCACGATGATCAGTGCGACCGTGATCCACGTCCGGGCCTGGGAAATGCCGATTTCAAAACTGGAAACCGCGTTCTGCGATATTTCATCATAGTGTGCCGCCAGCATGGTCGTCGGCTGGTCCGTCAGCGTCTTGTCCACCAGGCTGATCACTGTCCAGCCCACCGTGTCGATAGGCGCGCCGGTCATGTACCAGGCAGCACCATCCGCCTCGAGAAGCGTCACATCCGTGTTCGCGGCGAGGGCTTCGTCGATAAACGATGCCAATTCCGCGTTGCCAAGCTGTCGCAGATCCTCCGCCTCGGTGTTGCCTTTGACCTGGAAGATACCTTCCGACCGGGGCGAAAATACCACATGACCGTGCTGGTTGACGATGCAGGTAAACTGACCGTTCTCGTCCGAGGCATTCACATAGGTCTCCATGTTGTTCAGAAACAGGTCCGCGCCCGCGACAGCCACGACCTTGCCGCTCGCGTCATAGACCGGCATGGCGCACATGACGCAATACTGCCCCGTGAAAACGTCGGAAGCGATGTCGGTAAAATATATCCCGCCCTTGGCGATCGCACCGGTGTACCAATCCCGCTCGTGGATCGGAATGGAGATGATCTCGCCGGCGGCGTCAAATTTGGACGAGGCGTGGTCATCCACCAGCAGCATCACGCCATCCGGCAAGGCCACATAGCAGGAGTCCACCTCGGCGTTGTCATACATCGACAGCATGAGCTCCGACAGGTTGCCGAGCAGTCCAAGCTTTTCAGCCACGACAGGATCGTTCAGGTCGATGCCCTCTTCCGTCAGCAGCTGCACGCTTGCCGTTCCGTCCAGCGCAGCGTTCGGCAGCGACACCTCGCGGGCAGAATACTGATCTGGCGCCTCAAAGAGCCTCCTCGTATACTCTCCCAGCGTCCCGACGGTATCCGCCGTGTCGGAAAACAGATCGTCTGCGATATAGGCCAGCATCTGCGTCCGGCTGTTCTGCGTCTGGGCGATCACCGCGTCCATGGACTCCTGAGATATGGTGGTGATGGCCCCCTTCTGCTTATCGTTGGTCTCGGTCACCAGTCCGGTCAGGTTTTTCATCTGGTAGATGATCATCACCGAAAACGCCGCCATGACCAGTATAAGCATAATCAGCACAAGGTTGATTATCTTCTGCTGGATACCGCCGATCGTAATGTTTTTGTATTTTTTCATTGCCTGTTTTTCTCCTTCTGCATTCCATAATGATTATAGGAGGGCGAAAAGCCAAAAAGCTTTTCGCCGCGCCGCACTGCGGCGCAGCAAAACAGCAAGGCTGTTTTGCCCTATACTCATTGCAATGAGCATCGGGCGAATGATTCTATGAATCATTCGCTGCCAAACCTGTCGTTTGGCAGCGAAATCAATCGAATCTCCGCTTGATTTCGCCAACCGATGGTCATTATAGCGGGCATCTCGAAGCCTTTGCCTTTCTTCAGTTCACATCCGTAAGCCGGAGATCTCTGACTTTGCGCAGAACGACCGCATTGATGATCAGGGCAAAGACGGTTGTGATCACCGCGCCGTACAGCCACGCGACCGGGCTGACGCTGCGGTCATACTGGATAAAGGCCGACTCCATCGAGCGCGTGATGCTGTAGGCCACACCGGCGCCCATGGCGATACCGAACAGTATGCCCAGCAGCGTTGTGACCACGGTCTCGCGCGAGACATAGCCGATGACCTCCCTCACAGTAAATCCGTTGATCCGCATGATCGTCAGTTCGCGTTTCTTCTGGAGGATATAGATGTTCGTCAAATTCGTCAGCACGACACCGGCCATCACGGCAGCCATGAAGATGAACAGGGCTACGATGGCTGTCACGAGCGCCGAGGACGAGGCGAACAGGCTCTTATCCGAGTCCGAGGGTTTATAGTTTGCAAAGCCCTCGACCTGCCGCAGGCTGTCAAGCAGCGCCGTGTCGTCCGCGCCGTTGAGGCGAATGTAAAACGCGTTGGTCCGGCAGTCTTCACCGGTCAGCGAGCGATAGCAGGCCGGGCTCATCAGCATGATGCGTCCGATATAATTATCGAAGATCCCTGCCACGCGGACCCGCACCGTCTTTGTTCCGCCGAGAGCCAGCTCCAGCTCGCTGCCGACCTCCAGATCGTAGTTTTCGGCCGTGCGCTTTTGTACAAAGACGCCGTCGTCCGTCGGTGTGAGAGGCTCGTCGGTTTTCCAGTCATACAGGTGATAGAAGCTGCTGATCTCCGCGAGATCGCCGCAGAGGAGCTCGCCCACCAGGTTTTCGGTAATGCGAAAGGTGACCACGCCATCGTACAGCGCCGTGTAGGTCACGCCCTGTCGGCGCAGAACCTGCTCGATCTTATCGGCGGCCTGTTCCGCCGCCTCGGCGTCGAATTCGATGCGGCCGTCATAATCCACGATTTTTGTATATTGCTGCTCCAGACAGCCCTCCACTGCAGATTTCAGTGTAAACCCGATCACGACCAGTGCGCAGCAGCCGGCCACGCTCACAACGGTCACGATCACGCGGCGGAGATCCGAGCAGATATTCAGCAGAATCAGCCGGGAGTACAGCGAAAGCACATGTCCCCCGCTCTTCCCTGTTTTCTTGTGTCCTGCCGGCACCTTGGCCTGCATGAGCTCGATCGCTGAAGAACGCAGCAGCTTCGAACACGCGCCCCAGGCCGACACCACTGCGAGCACCAGGCCCGCGAGCAGCGCGATCACGGTCGGCTTTACGATCAGGACCGGCCTCGATGTGTCGAAGGTATAGAAGGGCTCGCTGCTTTTAAGGATATATACCTCCATCAAAAACCGCGCCGCCAGAATCCCGAGCACGGTTCCCAGCACCGTGGCGGAAACGCCGAAGAACAGGTATTTGACAAAGATCTCGCGGTTAAACAACCCCAGCGCCTTGCCCGCGCCGACGGTATTCCGCTGCTCATCGATCATCTTGCTGATCGTAGCGAAGATCACAAGCGCTCCGACCAGTACGAACATCAGCGAAAAGGTCATCTCCAGGCTCGTCAGGTTGCTGCTGCCCAGAGCAAGCTGCACAAAGCTGGAATTGCCGCGGCAGTTTAGCAGGATCCAGCGGCTCGGCTCCAGACTGTCGAGCTGCGAGCGTGCGTCGGCGAGCTGCTGCTGTCCGTCCTCGTACTCGGCGAGGGCGTCGACATATTGCTCCTCTCCGTCCTCCAGCTGTGCGCGTCCGTCCTTCAGCTCTCCGCGCGCGTCTTCCAGACGGGAAACAGCCTCTTGATATTCCCCGTTTTTGGCGTAGTACTGCGACAGGCCCGTCTGATAAGCCGCCCGGCCAGACAGGAATTGCCGCTCCGCCTCCTCGTACTGCGCAAGTCCCTCGGCATAGCGCGCTGACCCTTCGTTGTACAGAGAACGGCCGCGCAGATACTCCGCCTCTCCCGCGTCCCAAAGCGAGCAGGCGTCCGCCAGCAAGTTATAGTCCTCCTCATATGCTCCGGCCAGCGGCAGCGCGGCGACCAGCGCGGCCCTGACGACATCCATGTCATAGGTCGGCGCCTCGGTCGGCTGCGGCGCTTCGCTCGACTGCGGTGCCTCGGTCGGCTGCGGTGCCTCCGTCGGCTGCGGCGCCTCGGTCGGCTGCGGTGCTTCTGTCGGCTGCGGTGCCTCGGTCGGCTGCGGTTCCTCGGTCGGCTGCGGGTTTTCTTCACTGTTTTCATCGGCCAGGACCGAGCCGCACAGGTTCACAACGAGCAGCAGGGCGAGCAGGACGGCCAGCAGCCGCAGACGGTATTCGCGCATCACGGCTCACCTCCCGTCAGGGCTTCATAGGCCTGGATCAATACCTCATCGGGGATCTCGCCGGAGTAGATCAGATCCGTGGCGTTTTCATACATGGACTTGTTCAGATCGCACTTAAAGCCGGCCGTGATCCAGAAATCCATCGCGCTGGCACCGCCTTTGTCCGGATCCATCGACATTCTGGGCGCCCAGTCTATGATCCCGGAGGTGTCTCCGCCGTACAGGGTCTCGATCGCGCTGCGGAACTCGCCGCGGACCTCGGCCTTGATGTCCTCCAACTGTTCCCAGCTCTCCTGCAGCAACGCTTTGGCGGCGGCAAGCTGTGCCTGCCGTTCACTGAGCTCAGCGGCTCCGGCGTCCAGCTGTGCCCTGGCCTCCGCAAGGCCGGCCTCTGTCTCCTGCAGCTGGGCCCTCGCCGCCAGCAGCTTCTGCCAGCCGCTCTTCAATTGCGTATCGGCGTCGGAGAGCTGCTTCTCCCCGTCGGCGAGCTCCTGCTCGGCGTCCGCCAGGGTCTGCCAGCCGTCGTCCAGCTCGGCGCGTGCACTCTCCAGGCCGGCTTTGGCCTCATTCAGCTCGCTCAGTCCCTCGTCGATCTGTGATTGATACTGTGCGTGGATATCGCTGTCGCGCATAGCTGCGCGCGCTTCGGCCAGACTCTCCAGGCGCGCCGACACAGCGGCGACGGCGGCGTCGTAGGTCTCGCCGAAGCGGTCTATATCGGCGCTTTTTTCGATCACGACCTCCGCCTTCATAAAGCAGTTGTCAAGCGCCTGCCGGTCAAAGGCGTCCTCGGTAACCATGACATAGAGCGTATCGGGGATGCTCACGCTGGTATGGTCCGGGTGGTTTGCGATGCCGGTGATGACAAAATGCCCATCCCGGAGATACGGCGCCGCTTCGCCCTTGGCATCCAGCGCTTCGATACTGTCCCCAATGTGCCAGCCCATATCCGCGGCAAGGCGCTGCTCAACGGCGCACTCGCCCGCTCCCCCGGGCAGACGGCCTTCGACCAGTGCGGGGAGATTGATTCCCTCGGGCAGACTGATCACCTGCGCCGCCATCTGCAGTTCTCCTGAGGAGAACTTCGCGTCGGTCTGCCAGACGCTCTTTGCACAAGCCACGCCCTCGGTCGCGCGGATCGCTGCGAGATCGTCCTCCGTCAGCAGTAGCGTGGACACAATCTCGATATCCCGGAAATTCACGGCGTTGTACATGCGCGAGCCGTTTTGCCGCAGCGCGCCGTCGGAGTAGTCGATGCCGAGAAAGGTCGTCACACCTAACAGCGCTATGACAATGATGGATAAATACGACACCTTCTGCTTCCAGACATTCCGCAGGGTGTCCTTCCACTGCGTCCGTTTCACAGGCTCACCACACAAGCTCTTCGGCGTGCAGCGGATGCATGTTTTTCTTGATGCTGGCAATCTTTCCGCCGCGCACCTTCACGACCCGGTCGGCCATTTTGGCGATCTCCGGGTTGTGCGTGACCATCATGACAGTCGCACCCTGTTTTTTCACGATGTCCTCGATCACGCTGAGCACTTCGATGCTGGTGGTATAGTCCAGCGCCGCCGTAGGTTCGTCCGCCAGGATCAGTTTCGGGCGCTTGACGATCGCACGGGCGATCGAGACGCGCTGCTGCTGGCCGCCGGACATCTGCCCGGGGTAGTTGTTCGCGCGGTCCGTCAGCCTGACTTTGGCGATAGCCTCGGCCGCCGGCATGGGATCGTCCACCAGCTCGGCGATGAACTCCACGTTTTCCTGTGCCGTCAGGTTCGGCATGAGGTTGTAGGCCTGGAAGATAAAGCCCACGTATTCCCGCCGGAACCTCGTCAGCTCCGCATCCGATGGGTGGGAAAAATCCCGCCCCTCGATGAGCAGCTGTCCGTCGGTGAGGAAATCCATGCCGCCGACAATATTCATCATTGTGGTTTTGCCGCAGCCGGACTCGCCCAGCACCACAACAAACTCGTTTTTGTACAGCTCCAGATTGATGCCCTTGAGCACCTGCAGCACCGTGTCGCCTGTCCGGAATTCCTTGGTGACGTCCTTCAGGACCGCAAGGACCTCTTTCTTCTCGCTCAGGTCTACCATCAGACCCTTCTCGTCGATCGTGATCGCGGCCAGCGAGGCCATTCGTTCGCAGAGCTGCAGTTCCTCGGCGTCGTACAGGCTGCCGTCCTTCTTATTGACGATTTGTACGCAGCCAATACTATCGTGCAGGTTGTTCAGCGGCACACAGATCATGGTCTTTGTACTCAGCCCGTTGTCGTCAAACACCGTGCCGTCAAAGCGCGGGTCGGTCGCCGCGTCCTCCACCATCACCGACTTGCCGGTTTTGGTGACGAGGCCCTCCAGACCCAGCCCGTTTTCCACCGTGATGTTGGAGATGTCCACCGGGCCAATGTGGAACAGAGGGCTCAGGCGATCGGTTTTCGTGTCGAGGAACCAAATCGCCCCGGCCTCGCTGTTGAGCGTATGAACGATGATCTCCAGACTGCCGGCGAGCGCGTCCTCGAGATTGTCGATCTCCAGCAGCGTCTCCATGATCTGCCATGTTGCCTTGGCAAAGCGTTTCTCTTCCGCCATAAGTGCCGTTCTCCTGTCGCTCTCTTCGTGTTTGCGGTCCCGTCACCGAATAAATGAACTATGGTATGCTTCTGCCGGTCATACAGCCACAAAGGGCTATTGTCATGACACAGAACTCTTTCTCCGCTTTCTTTATACCTGCCCTTCCCGCCAGACGGTCATGGGCAGGGTAAAGCGCTGACGCGCTCGGCGCTCAAAGGGCAGACCGTGATCCTGCAGCACCTGCTCGAGGGCATCGACAAGCGGTGTGATCTCGCTGCAGGCGAGGCAGGTGACACAAAACTGTCCCGCGTGCTCGATGATGTTGATGTGCAGCGTGTTGCCCGCGGCGGGCGAGCAGAGGAAGCGCACGTCCGTGATCTGCTCGGCATAGTCCGTCTTGTGCATGGAGCCGATATAATCGATATAAAAGGTATCGTGATTGGCGGTCATGTAGGGGGAGGGCTTGCTGAGCTCTTCGCGGTAATCGGAAGCCTCCTCCATGCGCTTGCGGTTGATCCCGCCCAGCATATTGTACATGGCGCGGAAGCGATCGGCATCCATCTGCTGCCGGAGCATGGCCCGCAGCTGCACGGCGCGCTGTGAGAAGGGCAGGGCGTCCAGCGGCGTGCCGCTGACGGGCAGCATGGCGCGGCTGGAGCAGTTCTTGAAGGTCTCTTCACAGCCCAGCATCCGCCGGATGGATACGGGAATATTGACCATGACAGGCGCATTGGCGTCGGGGTGTACGCGCTGGATAGCCTCGCCCACCAGCATCGAGAACATAACGGACGGGGAGGCGCCGTTTCCCTTTACAAAAGCCATGAAAGGCCCGGAGGGCAGACGGAAGCCGTATTCCAGTACCTCGCCGCCCGGGTTCGGGAGAATTTCCGGCAGATGGTAGGGAGACGGCTGTTCCCGCCGCTCGGGCATGGTGAAATTGGGAGAAACCTCATACTGCTTTGAACAGGGCTCGAAGGTCTCCCCCTCCGTCATCCGGGTGCTGTCGGCGCGGATGCCGCATGGGTCGTATGCCACGCCGTCCTTCATGCAGTAATAGTGGTACAGCACCGACTCGAGGAAGGCGTTGACACCCTGCCCGTCGCAAAAACCGTGGAACATCGAAAACCAGGTCTTGTGGCCGTCCCACGTGAGGTCGAGCATATGGTAATTGGTCTCTGGCCCGCCCACACGGCGGAGCTGTGTGCTGTGTGCCGCCTCCATCGGCAGCGGGTTTTTCGCGTAATAGACGGCGCCGTGCTCAACCGTGAGAGTATCGGCCAGGTAGGGCATGCGGCGGATCGTTTTATCCAGGGCCTGCTGCAGCAGCTTTCCGTCGATGGCTTCACGATGGCTGACCTCTACGGTATACACGGGAATATCCACCGGCAGATAGACATAGGGACTGCTAGACAGGGCCAGCTCTTTTTTCTCAAAATCGGGGCGTTGCTTGCTCATCTTTTATTTCTCCTTATTTTCATCAGTGTTGCTCGGGCGGCAGCTCTACCACGGGGTTGAGATAGGATTCACAGGGCAGCTTTTCAAAGGGAATGCCCAATTCAGCAAGGATCGCGGCGAAGGCCAGATAATAGCGGTCGGACGCTACGGTCTGGGTAAAGGTGAAATGGAAATACCCGGCTGTCTCGCTCATCAGAACAAAGGATGCGCCGTTGCCGGGGGGCGCGTTCAGATAGCGCACATCGGTGATCTGATCGGTGTAGTCATTGCAGCGCAGGCCGCCCACATAGTCTACATAGAAGGTGTCCTGGGGCTTATTCTCACTCATGGCCAGCACCTTTGTCTTCAAGCCATAGGTTGGCATTTTCGCGCCCAGGTGGGTGATCGTGTTCATACCGGCGCAGACCAGTTTGGCAAACTCCCCGTTTGCCTGCTCCTTCAAGATGGTGCGGAGTTTGGCGGCGAGCTCTGCCGTGGACAGCGTGCGGGCCTCCTCCGGCGTAGCCGGGAGGAACAGTGCGCCGTAGCAGTTTTTGAAGGTCTTTTCCACATGGAGGGTCTTCCGCAGGGAGGTGGGAACAACGCTCATAATAACGCCTTCCCGGATATCGTTTTCACGCGCGATCGCCTGGGTCATGATCGCAGCGGCCGCCGCGGCGGGTGAAGCGCCGTTCGCCTTGCACCAGCCCAGGAAGTCTTCGGTCTTGACCTTCAGGGGAAGAGAATACATTTTCTCGACAGTCGAGCTACGCAGCTCCGGCAGGCGGAAGCGTTTCTCGTTTCCCATCAATTCCTTCAGCCGTTTAACATTCGCCTTGCGCCGCTCGGCGTGGATATCCGCCCGCTCGGCCGGATCGTAAGGGATTTTTTCGGTATAGATGCCTTCGTCGCTGTATTCTTTTCCGTCCTTGAGACAGACGTAGTGGTACAGAACGGCCTCAATAAAACGGTTGAGCCCCAGGCCGTCGCACAGGCCGTGGAACATGGCAAAGGAGATCCTGTTCTCCCACCAGGTCACATCCAGCATGTGATAATTGGTGATTTCACCGCCGATCACGCGGGGCTCTCTGGAATTTGCGGCCAGGAAGGGCAGAGCGTTGTCGGCGTAGTAATAGAGACCCTTTTTCCGCACAAAGGTGGAACGGTAATAGGGCAGGCGCTCCAGTGCCTTGTCTACCGCCTGCTGAAGAAGCTCCCCCCGGATCGGCTCTGAGAGCGTAACCTCCACGATATAGCTGCGCTTTCTCGCCTTGCCGTAAAACTGGGAAGCGCCGGAGGCGTTCCATTCCTTTGCCTCGAAATGGGGACGTACATTCTGTTGTGCCATCGCTCAATCGTCTCCTTTGCTTTTGAGTAAAAACTCCTGTATGCTGAATTCGTTTTCATACAGGAAATCCATGCAGTAGACCGGTTTGCCGTCGGGGTAGTCGGTGTGGAAATCACTGACGGCACGCAGGATGATTTTCGCACTCATCGAGGTATCGCGCCGCTTGTCGATGAAGTACTCCGCGCCGTCGTCGCTGAAGGATACGCGCAGCCATTCGGGCATCAGCGTGATTCTGACCCGGATGTTTCCGGCCGCGGAATAGGCGTCCGTGATACGCTCGGTGAGCATCTCCTCCACCGCGAGGCGGATGGACAGCGTGCGCCGCCGGGCGAAGCCCACACTGGCGGCCAGCTCGCTGACCAGACTGGTGACCGGCACAATGGCGTAGCTGCTGTTTTTCACCACCACGTCAAACACGGTCACACCGCCGGCCAGCTCCTCGTCCACCGTCAGCCGCTTGATGCGCATGAGCATGTCGGCGTGCAGGGAACGCTGATCCAGCTTGCCGTTCACATTCAGGGGAAAGCTGTCGTACAGGAAGATGTGCGAGGGCACCTTGAAGCGGGCGATCGAGGTGCGCAGAGCCGCCTTGATCGCCTCCTGGTCAAAGCTTGCGCCGCTGTCCGTCATGGTCACGCAGGCCTCGACGCTCTCGCCGTAGATCGGATGGGGCGCGCCCATGACCTTGGCCTCGCGGATGTTATCAAGCTGGTTGAGCGCGTTCTCGACCTCCGAGGGGGAAATGTTTTCACCGCCGCGGATGATGATATCCTTGATGCGCCCGGACAGATGCAGATAGCCGTCGGGATCGATATAGCCGAGGTCGCCGGTATGGAGCCAGCCGTTTTCGTCGATCGGCTGTTTTTCCGGAGGAAGCCGGTCATAGCCGTTCATCAGGTTTCCGCCTTTGGCCACGACTTCGCCGATCTCTCCCTGCGGCAGGAAGCCGCCCTTTCCATCGGAAATACGGACATCCAGACCGTCGACAGCACGGCCGACCGTCTGCGCGCGCTGCTCCACAAGATCCGTGGGGCGCACCATTGTGAGGGGCGCGGCCTCGCTCTGGCCGTACATATTGATAAAGGTCGCGTTGGCGAACTGCAGCTCCAGACGCATCATCTGCACCGGGGTGGACATACCGCCCGCAATCATGCACAGATGAAGGTTCGGCACCACTTGCTCCTCAAAGCCCTCGGCCTCGGCCAGGGACAGGTAGATCGCGCCGACCGCCGCCATATCGGAGATCCGGTAGGCGTCGATCTCCCGGAGCAGCGTCTCGCTCTTGTAGTTGGCAGGCAGGCAGACGGTCGCGCCGCGGCAGAGATAGGCAAAGCTCATCAGCAGCCCGAGAATGTGGAACAGCGGTACCGACACACAGATACTGCGTCCCGCCTGCGCGCCGATGCCGCGGTTGAACGCGTCCGCGTCGAACGACAGGGCGCGCTGGGATAGCTGCACCGCTTTGGGACGCGAGGTGGTTCCGGAGGTGAAAATAATAAACGCAGTATCATCCGTCCCGTCCTCGCCGCGCGCGTCGGGCGTTTCGACAGCGTCCGGAAAAGCACGGCCTAAATCCAGCACGGCCGATCGGATATCCAGGCAGTGCTCTGCGGGGATACCGGCAAGCGCGGCGAGATTCAGCATGGCGTCGGGGTTCTTTTTCGTCTCGGCGTTGTCGCCGCAGAGCAGAAAGGCCGTGTCCGTCATGGTCAGCAGCTCGGCAGCGTCGGCGCCGGACATGCTGTAATTGACCAGCGTGGCGGCTCCGCCCGCGTGGACGATGGCAAAAAAGGCAATCAGCCAGTTGGCCGAATTATAGCCCCACAGGGCAACCCGGCTCCCCTTCTCAACGCCCATCGCCCGGAGCTTTTGGCTCAGTCCCCAGACGCCTTTGAGCATATCCTCATAAGTGCAGCTCGCGCCGCTGCCCACAATGGCCGGACGCGCGGGATAATCCCGGCACAGGCGCATGGATAACAGGCTGGTATTCATAGGCAGACTCCTCTTTTGGTAAATGGTATAGACATCATACATGCTTCTGCCCAAAAGCGCAGGAGCCAGAGGATGATTCTACGTATTATCTCTTAATTCGTGGAATAGAATTCCGTCGAAGTCGGGTTTTTCTGGATCAGCACGGAGCTCTGGTTGAA
>ODAI011064703.1_pt1 | contig 12411 bp, 10 predicted proteins | sample 1539321 | NCBI WGS metagenome assembly ODAI01 (sample SAMN02144231, study PRJEB22623) | gut metagenome | biome: sheep rumen | host: Ovis aries | place: New Zealand
GATGTGTGCGCGGGGGCAGGGATCGAGCCGGGGGCCCGGGAGCCCCGGGCGGTGGAGACCTCCCGGCGGGCCGAAGCGGCGGGGAAGGTGATGCCGGTACTGGTGCAGGTGAACATCGCACGGGAGCCGCAGAAGGCCGGCGTGGACGAAGAGGCGCTGCTGCCGCTGCTGAACCGCTGCGCGGAATTGCCCGGGGTGTCGGTCCGGGGCCTGATGGCCATCATGCCCATTGCCGACGATCCCGAGGACGTCCGGCCCCTGTTCCGGCGGATGCGAGGGTGGTTCGACCGGCTGCGGGACATGGACCTGCCCGGCGTCGAGATGAACACGCTCTCCATGGGCATGTCCGACGACTGTATCGTCGCCGCCGAGGAGGGCGCGACGATGGTCCGGCTGGGGCGGGCGCTGTTCGGCGCAAGGCCGGCAAAGGCACAATGAATACGACCGCGGTGCGTTTGCAGCGGCGGCTGCGCCGCCACGACGCATGACTGGCAGCCACCAATCGGTGAGCGATACCGCATGACGCGATAAAGAGGGGAAGACCATGGCGCGCAACAAATCCGGAGGCTTTAACAAGCTGTTGAATTTCATCGGCCTGGTGGACGATGAGGATACGCAGGATACCTATGGCGAGGAGTATTCCGGCGACAACTACGGCCGGAGGGCGGCTTATACGCCCGCGAGGCAGCAGCGCGCGACCGGCGCCGCCGGCAGCCGCCAGAGCGCGGCGCGGTCGAATACCCAGCGCCGCCTGCCGGAGAGCACGAGCCGCTTCGGCCGCTACGACAGCCGCGCCACGAGGGGTTATGACGACTACCGCACGGGCGAGCGCCGCACCGCGTCGCGCTTTGACGATTCGGGCTTTGCCGCCGCGCCCCGCCAGCCCCGCCAGTCCTCTCGCTACAGCCAGGAGCCCGATCCCCGATACGACAGCAGCAGGAATCTGCCCCAGCGGGTCAGCCCCCAGCGCCCCATGCGGGTCAGCCAGCGCTCCCGCACGGTGATGTATTCGCTGCATTCGCTGGAGGACTGCTGCGAGGTGATCGACCAGCTGATCGCCAACAACACCGTGGTGCTCACCATGGACGAGCTGGACGGCCACCTGCTCCAGCGGGCGGTGGACACCCTCTCCGGCGCGGTGTTCGCGCTGCACGCCAGCATCCGCAAGGCGTCGGACCGCACCTACCTGGTGGCGCCGATGTCGGTGGAGGTCGACGACGCCTACGACATGGACCGGAGGTTCTGAATCAAGCGTTGATGCGCACGGAGGTGAAGGCGGGATGGGCCTTTACGAGGTATTCTACGCGGGATATATCTTCCTGCGGCTGATCACGCTGGCGATATTCGTCTACTGCGTGCTCAGCTGGTTCCGGCCCAGTTTTCGGGCCTTCGACATCCTGGGGAACTTCATACGCCCCTTTGTAGCCCCGTTCCAAGGCCTGTCGATGAAGCTGCGCCGGTATTTCCAGGCGCCGGTGGACTTCTCCTACCTGTTCGCGATACTCGCCTACCAGCTGCTGGGACGGCTCTGGTGGCGGCTGTACTACGTGCTGGCCCGGAGGCTGTGATGGAAGACGCGCTGGAAAAGCGGCTGAACGAGCTGGCGCTGCGGGCAAAACACAGCGGCAGGACCTGTTACACCCGCTTCCTGGAGCCTTCCGCGCTGGGCTGTTTGCGCATGGCGGCGGGCCGGGCGGGGGTTGAGGTGGCCCTGTGGGGCGGCTACGAGGGCGCTGAGCGCTGTGTGGCGGCGTTTTACACGACGGATGCCCCCGAGGCGGGGGAATGGCCCCTGCTGGCGCTGCGGCTGCAGTGGAACGGCAAGTTTGCCAATCCCGGCCATCGCGACCTGCTGGGCGCGGTGATGGGACTCGGCATCGGGCGGGAGACGACCGGCGACATCGCCATGGGGGAATATCGCGGCGCGCCCTGCGCCTACCTGTTCGCGCTGGAGGAGGTGGCGGATTACATCGCCGCCAACCTGGAGGGCGCGGGTCGGGCGAGTCTGAAGGTCAGCGTGGCGGCGGAGACGCCGCGGCTGTCGCCGCCCGACGGCGAGAGCGTGCGCCTGACGGTGCAGCAGCAGCGGCTGGACGCGGTTCTGGCCGCGGCCTGTCGCCTGTCCCGGGGCGAGGCCCAGCGGCTGATCGCAGCGGGACTGGTGAAGCTGAACCACGTGCCCCAGCTCAGATCGGACGCCCGGCTGAGCGAGGGCGACCTGATCTCCGCCCGGGGCTATGGCCGGATACGGGTGACCGCCTTCCAGGGGGAATCCCGGCGGGGCCGGCAGGTGGTGCAGGTGTTCCGCTATGGCGGTAAATAATGTAATTCTAACGTCTCTATGCAGGAATTGAGCGCAGCTCCATCGAAATATTCCGGGATAGAGTGGCGTTTGATTGTGAGAACCATATACACCAGTGATGAAAGGACGGTATCGACATGGCGATCAGCGTGAAGGATATTCAGGAGAAGGAATTTGGCACCCAGGCGACGGGCGGCTACAACATCGAACAGGTCGACGATTTTCTGGATGAGATTTCCGAGCAGATGACGAAGCTCGTGCGTGAGAACCTCGAGCTGAACCGGCAGGTCAAGACCCTGGAGGCCGACGTGCTGACGGCCCGCAGGCAAGCGGCGGAGGCCGAGGCCCGCACGCCCGATTACAACGAAAAGGGCTACTTCCAGAACCTTCAGAACGCCATGCGCGAATCGCTGATCGGCGCCCAGCGCATTGCGGACGAGACCACCGAGGAGGCCAACCGCAAGGCCCAGAAGACCGTCAGCGACGCCCAGGCCAAGGCCACTGCCCTGGTGAGCAAGGCCCAGGAGGAGGCGGACGCCATTGCCGCTGAGGCCAAGAACCGGGTGGACACCCTCGAGGCGCGCTACGAGTCGCTGAAGGCCGCTGCCGCCGCCTACAAGGCGGAGTTCAGCCGCCTGCTTGACACCCAGGCCAACGCCCTGCGGGAGAGCAACGGGCTGTTCTGATAGCAGGGTAGACACAGCATTATAGAGAATAAACCTTCGCTTCGCCCAAAATGGGCGGGGCGGAGATTTTTTTAGAGAGAAGGGGGAGGTAAATTCTGATTTATCGAGCTTTGCTCGATAAATCAGAATTCAGGGGTTAGGTTTTAGGGATTAGGTTTTAGGGGGTGGACCAAATCCTGACGGATTTGTTTGATTCATGGGAAACGGCAGAGGTTTCAATGTCTCACAGTCCCTTATTCAAAAGAAATCCGTAAGGATTTTCGAAGCGAGTCCTTTAGGGCTCTACCCCTAACCCCTAAAACTAACCCCTAACCCCTCAAATGCTGATTTGTCGCAGCGCGACAAATCAGCATTTATCTTCCTGTCACAAAAAATCGGAGGGGGCTTATTGCCCCCTCCGCTGGGTTTTACCGGGTTTTCCTCTTTTTACGGCCCATGACGATGGCCATCACCAGGGCGAGGATGCCGACTGCGCCGCAGATCCAGACCCAGGCGGGAACGGTGTCGCCGGTGCCGAACATGCCGTACAGCGGCGTGCCGTAGCCGAACATGTCGAACAGCTCCTCCAGTTCCTCGTCGCCCATATCCTCGAAGCGCGGCACCGGTGTGCCGGTCTTGCGCTCGGGAATGTCCTCGGGCTTCTCGGGCACGTTGGGAACGCCTCCGCCAGGCGTCGGGGTCTCGCCGTCTGACGTGGGCGTCGGCGGCACGCTGCCGTCGATCAGGCTGTTGGTGAGCGTCGTGCCGTCGATGCGGGAGAAGTAGCCGTTCACGCCGTCCTCACGGACCTCGTAGGTGTAGATGTTGCCGTAGCCGTCGTCCACGGGCAGGTGCTGGAAGGTGTAGCTCCAGTTCGTGCCGGCGGTGACCACGCGGCTGTCGATCTCCACGCCGTCGCGGTACAGGCGCACCGTGATGCTGGTGGGCCGCTTGCCGCTGTCGTTGTCGTTGTCGTTCCAGATCTTCTCGCCGGAGAGATCGATGTAGCGCTCGGGCTCCCTCGGGATCAGCTGGTTGGTGATCGTCAGGCCGGAGACGGTGGACTCATAGAAGTTCACAGGCGACTCCTTGACGGTGTAGGTAATCTCATTGCCGCTTTCGTCGAACTTGGGCAGATTGCTGAAGGTGTAGGTCCAGCGGTTGCCGCTCTTGCTCCAGCTCGGCGTGGCGCTCACGGGAGAACCGTCCGCGTACAGCGTGATTTCGATGGAACCGGGCCGCACATTGTGGACGTTGTCGTCGTCGACCCAGACCTTGGCACCGCTGATCTCCGTGACCGGCGTGGGCGTAGGAGCGGGCGGCTCCGGCACGCCGCCGCCACCGCCGCCGCCGCCGGGCGTGGGCGTGGGCGTAGTTGTAACAGGTATGTTCACAACTGTCGCAGAGGCATTGCCATCGATGGTTATGTCGTAGACCGTAGTCGTTACCAGCTTGGTATGGTCACTATTCCATTTCGTTACAAGATAGGTATTCAGAACCACCTTGTACTCTTTAGTGGTCAGGGTATACCCAGCCGGAGCCTTGGTTTCCTTAAGCGTCAGCGTTACGCTTTCTCCTGTCTTGGGCAGGTACTTTGCCAGTTTCTTGTCGTCAGTTGAGATGGTGAAGCTGTCAACCGTCAACCCGCCGTAGGTTGCGATTGCCGTCTTGCCACTGTAGAGCGTAAACTCTGCGCCTTTGAGGGGCTGATCCGATCCGTTTACCTTGTACACTGTCACATGGCTATACTCCACATCGGAACCGGTTATCGGCTCGTTCGGCACTGAAAGCGCTTTTTTGCCATTGATGGTGATGCTATAGATCGTTGTGGCAACGAGTTTGGTATGCTCCTTGTTCCAGGCTGTTTCCTTCTCGGCGGTTATTACAACGGTATACTCAGCGCCGCTGCCGGTGTAGCCCGTCGGAACCTTGGTCTCCTTCAGCGTCAAGGCCTTGGTCTTGCCCACTGCGGGAAGAATGTCTTTCAGCGCCGGGTTCGCCGTGCTGATTTCGAACTTTCCGCCGGTGAACGTCGTCACTTCCCTAGGGCCATCGTACAGCGTGAAGGTCGCGCCGCTGATCTGCGCGCGGCCGTCGGTCTTCGTTATCGTCACCACGTCGTCCTTCCGGTTTTCACCGGTGATCGGGGTGTTGATCACGTCAGCGGACTTTTCTTCGTTGATCGTAATGGTGTAGGTCGTGGTGGTGACCAGCATTGTGTGCTTGCCGTTCCATTCTGTCGTCTCAGTGGCGGTGATCTTTATCGCGTACTCGGCGTTGCTGCCGGTGTAGCCCGTGGGCACGCCGGTCTCCTTCAGCGTCAGCGTCTTGGTCTCGCCTGCCGCAGGCAGGATATCCTTCAGCGCTTCATCCGCCGTACTGATCTCGAACTCGCGGTCGGTGTAGACAGCCACGGGTTTCTCGCCATCGAACAACATGAAGGTCGCGCCGCTGATCAACGCGCTGCCGTCCGTCTTCCGAATCCTGACCTTGTCGTCCTCCCGGTCAACATCGGAGACCGGCGGATTGACAACGGTAGCAGACTCTTTGCCGTCGATACTGATGGTATAGGTCGTAACGGTCACGTACTTGCCGCCTTCGAGGACTTTTTCCACGCTGGTGGTGATGACCACCTTGCGGGGCGTTGAATCCAGTTTATACCCTGTAGGGGCAATGGTTTCCACCAGGTACAGGGTCACGCTTTGACCTTCGGCGGGCAGATAGTTCGCCAGCTTTGCGTCGTCGGTCCTGATCTGGAAGCTGCCGCCTGAATAACTGTCGATGTCTATGGTATGGGCTTCATCGGCGTACAGCACGAAGGTTGCGCCGTTCAGAGGCTGCCTCGCCTCGTCCACCTTGTATACCGTCACGGCGTCGGGAACGTAGCGCACTCCTTCGTCGCGCTTGTTGATAAAGGCGGCCGTCGAGCCCGCCGCTATCGTACCGGTCGCGCTGGCCGGGGTGGGGGTGAGGCCCCTGGATTCAACCTCGGTCACGGTGTAGCCGACGCCATAGGGCAGATTTATGATGGTGACGCTTTCGCCGCCCTTGACGTCCACCCTCGCAACGCCGTTCGTAAATGTAATGCTATCGCCTGCGGTAGTCTTGAAAGGCCCGTTGATATCCAGGCCCTTTCCATCCTTTGTCAGCGTCACGGTGAAGCTGTAGGTTGCTCCCTTATCTGCGTCATAAGGGCTCACGACGGTCTTGCTGATGGTCAGATCGCCGGTATTGTAGGTGTCTTTTATAGTGACATTATGCGCGTAGAGCAAAGCAGTCTGATTGTCATTCCAATAAGGTATTGTAAGAAGGGATGCGTTCGCGCTCAAGCCCTCGGGAGGGTTCGTCAGTACGCCAAGATAGATGCCGTTTGCCAGTCCTGTGAATGTCGCAGAACCTCCGGACAGCACCTTCACTTTCGTGTCCTTGTTATCGATCTCGAATTCTCCACTGGAGATCTTATCTCTCAACTCGTTCACGAGGGCTTGCAGTTCTTCAGTCTCATCGGGCTTGGACTTAATAATCTTATCGCCATATGCGGCGAAGGGCTTGTCGAACTTCCATCCGGCAGCGGTACCTGGTGCGGGCACGCCAATCCTGTAGAGCGTATACTCTACCTTGGCGCCTTCAGGCAGCTTATCCTTATTCGCCAGCGTAACCGTCAGCTCGCCCGACTTGCCGTCGTCCGACGCCCCCAAAGCCCCGTAGGACGGCAGCATGCCCGCCAGCAGGAGTGCGCACAACAGAAGCACCAGCACGCGGCTGGCCCCTGAGTATCTGCTCATTCTCTTCATCTTACAACACGCTCCAATTACTGTATTGAATCGCAAATACTTGCAAAATATACCCACAAGTCAAAGGCTCTGCCGGTCAGAGCTTCATATGTCGACGCCTGAGACGGCGGATCGTCCGCCTGAGGAACTCGACGACCGCCAACAGCGCAAGGCCTGCCGCGGCGATGGGCGCCGCAAGCATGAGCTCCGGCACGCCGCCGGGAAGCGCCATGGAATCGTCGATGGGCCGCACGCTTTGCCGGGGAACGCGCCGTCCGCGCACCACCAGCCGATCGCCGGCCGCGGTCTGGGCGACCAGCGCGCATTCGCCGTCGCCTTCGCCGGTCTCGAGCCGGCTCAGCGCCTGGGGGGACAGCGTGGCAACCTGAAAGATCTCGTAGGTCGCCGTGTCCTGAAGCACGCGCAGAAAAAAGCAGTCTCCGGGCATCAGCCGGTCGAGGCCTGCCAGCGGCTTGAAGAAACGCTCCGCCGTGGCGTACAGCACGCAGGGCCCTTCCCCGTCGCCGGAAGGCAGCCGGCTTTCCGGCGCGTGGGCCAATCGCGCGACCCCGGCCTCACCGCCGTGGTACACGGCCAGGGATATGCCCAGCTTGGGCGCCTCCAACACCGCCATCACCCCGTCGCCCGTCGGATTCAGCAGCGATTCATAGGAAGCGCCGCCGTCCGCCTGTGCCGGTTCGGCTTCGTTGGGGGCGTAGGGGTCTGTCCAGCCGGGTCTGTTCAGCGCCCGGTTGTAGTCCTGGGCCTGAACGCGCATCGTGTCGCAGTCCGACGGGCTCAAGGCGTCCGTCGCGGCCCGATAGCCGGACGCCGCCTGCGCGTTTTCACGCAGACGAATCTGCCGCACGGCGGCGGGGACCACGAAGAACACGGCCAGGGCGGCCGCCAGCGCGACGGACAAGAGGGTCAGCAGAAATCTCTTCATATATTACCTATCACCCGCCGGCCGGCGCGGCCTCCAGCAGTCCGACGCGGTATACCGGCCAGATGATCGCCCGGGCCACACCCCTTATATCGGCATCCCTGACCAACCCGAAGCGGCTGCTCCGGCTGTCCAGCAGGTTGTTGCGATTGTCGCACAGCACGAAAACGGAACCCTCCGGAACCGTCAGGGGGTAAACCGTGTCGTCCGTGCCCTCGGCCGGGGCATACGGGTCGTCCTGCGCGGGGGCGGGGGCCTCCGGGTCGGCAAAGGGGTTTTCCAGCGCGCCGCCGGGAATGACCGGACTTGCGATGCGGTCGCCCTCGTAGCGGTAGGTGGCGTAGGGCTCGTCCAGCGTCCGGCCGTTGACGCTCACCCTGCCGTCGCCGTCCACGTCGACCTCGTCGCCCGCAAGGGCGATCACGCGACGCACGGCCAATCGGTGCATGCCGGAATCCGTATAGCGTACCAGCGCCAGCGCGCCGCGCCCGGGGGCGCTTTGCAGGTAGGGGGCTTCGCTGCGCACACACAGCGCCACGTCGCCGCTGAGCAGAGCGCCGGACATGCCGTCGCTGCGCACGTCCAACGCGATGAACAGAAACCGCATCGCCAATCCGCCCGCCAGCAGCGCCAGGGCCAGTATCACGGCGGCGCCGATGCAGGCGCGCCGGTTGGCCGTCCGCCGGTCAATGCGCCTGAATTCGCGCCTGACCTGCGCCTCGGTAATCCTCTTGCTGTCCTGACTCATTTTATGATCTTCCGCCTTTGCTGTTTCCTGCCGGTGGATATCATCATCCACACCAGCAGTATCAGCAGCATCGGCGCGGCGAGCACGGGCGCGACCAATATGGGCTTTACCTGCGTCGCGTCGGAGACGACCTTTATGATCTGCTCCATCTCCACGTTGTCGGTGCGCCTTCCGCGCACCAGCAGCCGGTGGGAGTTGATGCCGTAGGGCGTGCAGGTCACCAGCGTGCAGTAATCCTCGTTGGAGTCGATGGCCAGCCCGTCCATTTCCTCGGGCAGCACGATCAATATCTGGTCGACCATATAGGTCATGACCCGGTCCATCACGCGGATGACGAAGAGGTCGCCTTCCTCCATCTGGTCCAGGTCGGTGAACAGTCGCGCGGAGGGCAGGCCCCTGTGGCCCGAGAGCACCGTGTGGGTGCCCGCGCCGCCCGTGGGCAGCGACGTTCCCTCGATGTGGCCCACCGCGATCTGCAGCACGGCCTCGTCGGTGCCGTGGTAGACCGGCAGGGAACAGTTGATTTTCGGGATTTCTATGTAACCCATGATGCCGGAGCCGGTGAGGTTCAGCAGCGTTTCATATTCGGCATATTCCGCTTCGCTGAGCATGAACCGGTTCGGCTTGCCGGTCAGCTCGCGGTTGTATTGCTCCGCGCGCGCCCATTCCTTTTCATAGTCCACGGGATCGATGCTTTCGATCTGCTCCAGGTAGCTGGCGATGGCGCGGCTCTGGTGGAAGGAATTCCAGTAATCGCTGACGGTGGGATACAGCAGTATCATCACGCCGACAATCAAAACGATCACCAGAATGATGGTGGACAGATGCTTCCTCATGGCACTCCTTCCCACATTGGAATCTATTATCTTATATTGTAGCACGGATTCGAGACTTACGCAATATACAATATTCTCACATTACTTATAATATCCATAATAGGTTACATGAACGGTCACATGGGGAGAAAAAACACAAATTTCAAAAATTTCAAAATTATTAACCTGTTGAAAGCGACTCAATACCCCGGCAAGCATGCGGGCCCGATGGAAAATGCGCCGTAAACCGGCACAAAGTTGTTAAAAAAGTATTAAAAATGTTGATGTAACCGGGTATGTAACCCCATATAGCTACAATAATAGCAGATTATTGGCTGGAAGTATATGTAAGGTCGCTTGAAAAAGGACGGACGCGAACGGCGCGACGGGTGTGACAGCCTGTTTTCGCGGCGCATTTGTGTCGGGGGATTTGAATATATGACGGATAAGGAACTCAGAAGGCTTCGACGCGACGATCTGCTGCAAATACTGATCAACCAGCAAAAGCAGATCGACGCGTTGAACGAACAGCTCCAGCAGAGCAAAGAGGCGCTGGCCAACCGCGATATCGCCATACAGGAGGCGGGTACGCTGGCGGAGGCCGCGCTGAAGATGAACGGCGTGTTCGAATCGGCCCAGAACGCCGCGGAGGAATACGCTCTGCAAATGCGCAAGCGCTCCGACGCGCTGGTGGCGGAAGCCGAGAAGCGCTCGGCGGAGGCCCAGAGCCTTGCGGACAACGTCGTCAGGAACGCGAAGGCGGAGGCTGAACGCATTCTCAGCCAGGCCAGGAGCGAGGCCGATTCATTGGCCCGTCAGGCCCAGACCGGAGCGCAGGGCCAGCAGGACGCGGCGAACGAGACCGTAAAACAAGAGGAAGACAAGCGCCGCCGCTGGCTTAAATGGGGGAATAAAGGAACATGAGACGGGGTTTGACACAGCAGACCGTGACCGTTGAGCAGCTGGAGCGCGAGCTTCGGCGCGAACGGCACCGGCGCAGCTATCGAAGCACGCTGCTCAGCACCGTCAGCGCACTGGTGATCGTAGCGGCCGTGGCCGTGCTGGTATCGATGCTGGCGCTTCCCGTGCTCCAGGTCGTGGGCGAATCCATGACCCCGCTGCTGCACCAGGGTGAGATCGTGATCGCGCCGAGGGGCACTGCCTTCCAGAAGGGCGACGTCATCGCGTTTTACTTCAATAACAAGATACTGGTGAAGCGCGTGATCGCCAACGCCGGCGAGTGGGTGAATATCGATGCGGACGGCAACGTATTCATCAACGACGAGCCTCTGGAGGAGCCCTACATCGTCGAAAAGGCCCTGGGCGATTGCAACATCACGCTGCCCTACCAGGTGCCGGACGGGAAGATCTTCGTGATGGGCGACCACCGCAGTACCAGCTCGGACAGCCGCAACACGGCGGTGGGCTGCGTGGCCCAGGAGCAGATCGTGGGCCGCGTCATGCTGAGGGTATGGCCGTTGAGCCAATTTGGCGTCATCAAATAGCGGCAAGGCGCAAAACAGACCGATAACAGACCGGATTCTGTGGACATTACAGGAAATCAAGGGATCACCGGGTGCCAAATAACGAGACTGCTTGCTCGGTAAAGGTCAGGAGTGTTGAAGATGGAGAATCAGATTCGCGAATTCACTAAGAGAGGTAACAGAAAGCGCTTGTTCAAAAGAGTCGTGTCTCTTTTGTGCGTGGTTGTGCTGCTCTTCACAATGAATACGCTCAAGCGCAACGCCAATACGCTGGAGCGCATTGCGATGTGCGGCCTCCTGGAGCATATCCATACGGCTGAATGCTACAATTCATCCGGGGAGTTGGTGTGCGCGATTCCGGAACACATCCATACGGACGCCTGTTATCAACAGAGCCCGTCGGATGATCTCGCCCTCAACGTGGACGGCCTGGATATCGGGGACGGTCTGGTTGACGCGGGCGATACGCAAAGCCTGGATCTTTCCCTGGATCTGGACCAGGGCGATCTGCTTGATTTTGTCCAGGATTCGGGCGACCAGGCTTCCGATGTCCAGAGCAACGGCAACGATATCCTCGCGCTTGACGGCGATCTGACGTTGGACGCGCCCAATATTGAAGAAACCCAGAACCTGGCCGCGAACGCCTCCAATGTAGAGGCGCAGAGCGTGCCCGGGGAAACGGTCGACGAAACCCCCTCCGTTGAAGGACAGCAGCAGCCCGCCGAGGCTCCGATCGTCATTGAGGACGAACAGGAACAGCCCGCCGGGGAGCAGCAGATCGACTTCGAGCAGGAGCAGTCTGTCGAGGAAGAGGCGGAGCTGCCTGCCGAGGAAGAGACGGAACAGTCTACTGAGGAAGAAACCGAACAGTCTGTCGAGGAAAAAACGGAACAGTCTACTGAGGAAGAAAGCGAACAGTCCGTCGAGGAAGAGACCGAACAGCCCGCCGAAGAAGAAACGGAACAGTCTACTGAGGAAGAAACCGAACAGTCTGTCGAGGAAAAAACGGAACAGTCTACTGAGGAAGAGACCGAACAGTCCGCCGAGGAAGAGACGGAACAGTCTACTGAGGAAGAAACCGAACAGTCTGTCGAGGAAAAAACGGAACAGTCCGTCGAAGAAGAGACGGAGCAGCCTGCCGAGGAAGAGACGGAGCAGCCTGCCGAGGAAGAGACGGAGCAGCCTGCAGAGGAGACGCAGGAACAGCCCGCCGAGGAGACGCAGGAACAGCCTGCCGAGGAAGAAGCCGAGCAGTCTGCCGAGGAAGAAACGGAACAGTCCGTCGAAGAAGGGACGGAGCAGTCTGCCGAGGAAGAAACGGAGCAGTCTGCCGAGGAAGAAACTGAACAGTCTGCGGAGGAAGCACAGCTTGTTGAAGAAAACCAGGATCAGATTGTTATAGAGGATATGGAGCAGCCTGTCGTCGATGTGCAGGAGCAGCCCGCCGAGGAAGAGATGGAGCAGCCCGCCGAGGAGACGCAGGAGCAGCCTGCTGAGGAAGAGACGAAGCAGCCCGCCGAGGAAGAAACGGAGCAGCCCGCCGAGGAGACGCAGGAGCAGCCCGCCGAGGAAGAGACGGAGCAGCCCGCCGAGGAGACGCAGGAGCAGCCTGCCGAGGAAGAGACGGACCAGCCCGCCGAGCGAGAGACGGAGCGACCCGCCGAGGAAGAGACGGAGCAGC
>ODAI011064590.1_pt1 | contig 12410 bp, 13 predicted proteins | sample 1539321 | NCBI WGS metagenome assembly ODAI01 (sample SAMN02144231, study PRJEB22623) | gut metagenome | biome: sheep rumen | host: Ovis aries | place: New Zealand
TATCCCCGTCGGCCAAAAGGTACTTCATAAAGACTCCTTGAGCCAGCCGTTCCCCTGCCTTCAAAGTCACGGTCTCCTTCCACCGATTCCACAGGGCGATGAAGATATGCCCTTCATTATCAGGGTTATTGTAATAATCCGCATCCACCACGCCCACGCTGTTCATCAGCACCAGCTGCCGCTTCACCGCCAGGCTGGAACGGATATGGATATACAGCACCTCGTCCGGCTCCATATAAGCCTTGACCCCCGTAGGCACCATAGCCATCTCACCAGGAGCAATCACCACACTCTCAGCAGCAGAGAGGTCATATCCCGCGCTTGCGGCCGTGCCACGCTTTGGAAGCGCAATATCCTTATCTTTATAACTGCCGACAACTTCAAACCCGCGTCCTGTCATATCTCAGCCTCCTTCTAAACAGCAACTTTCCTGGGATAAAATTCATATACATACAGTATGCAAGTGCTAAGCACATCAACCAGTCCCTCCTGCTCCCATCGCTGGCAGGCACGGCGAAGGACTTGCTCTAAAATCGGAGCACTGCAATCGTAAGCCTCGCCCTCTCTCCCAAGCAGGAACAAGACCTTCGTCAGATTCAGCAAGATAATCCTGTCAAATTCCTTCTTTTCGTATTTACGGATATCCGTGCAGCAACTCTCATTATTGACAATCGTCTTGTACTGCTTTGCCCTCAGCACCTCTCTCGTGGTCTGGCGAAGGTTATACTCGTCAGGTGTTTCCTCCCAGCTCTTTATATGGCAAAAGGATTCTACCATGGGATAGTTGACATAGAGCCGTCCATTTTCGGTAGAGTTATCGAAGAAGGCTATCATCTTTTGCAGTTTGTCAGCAGAGTAGCTCCCATCATGAGGGTCAAAGTCAAAGACCAGTATCACATCACTGTAGTACTCGTCAAAAATCTTTTTCTTCGCCTTATCCTTCTCCCTCTCACGAAGCACCATGAGCAAGTCAGTAAATTCTCCCTCTTCCCCATAGTCCTTAGTCAGTTCCCCGTACAGCTCATAGATATTCGTCTTATAGGGAACTATCTCCTTCTTTTTGTCAGGCAGATAGACCTCAAACATCCGCTCCATTAGCGCCACATCTTTTCTCTCGCCCTCCACCAAAAGCAGAATCTTATTAGCCATCGAACTCACCACTCATGTATAGCTTCTCAAGATTATGCCCTTCCTTGAGTTCACGCTCTGTAGCCTCGGCAAAGGAGGCTAGGCGGTCTTTGGTGAGAATGAAGCAGCAGTCAGGACGTAGGAGGCGGTTGGACAGGAGATTGGTATTATGAGAAGTGAAGATAACCTGCATATCCAGTTCTTCCTTGACCAGGCTAACTATATCCTCAGCCAGTTCAAAATGGTAAAAGGCATCAAATTCATCCACATACACAAAGGAAGCCTTTTTCATCTGGACATACCAATAATAGAATGTAAGCAGAGCATTTGTACCACTAGAAGCCGCCGTACCAAAGGGAAGGAGGTTCTTATTATGAACAAAATACAAATCTTTTTGCCCAGTTAGGTTAGTTTCAGCAACTACAGTTTCGTTGACATCATGCTTCTTCAAAAAATCCCCAAAATCGCCAACATGACCATTGCGAATTATATAGTCGCTCATGCTCTCGCTGATAGCTTTGAAGCCTATATACTCATTCTGTGTGGCATAACTGCAGAACCATAGCATATTGCTCACAAAATCCATGAGTTTCATTATGGGGTGTTCACTATCTAATGACAGATTATTAGCCATGTAACGCAGTACAGAAACCCCTTTATCAAGAAAACGCCAATTTAGCGTTTCTAAATCATATTTAAGTAAGTTTGAAAAATCTTCTTGTCCCCTTTCATAGTCATATGAAAATACCAATTCTCCATTTATGCTAAATCTCTCACTCAGCAACTGTGACGGGGAAGACTTCTCATATTCATATATAATCTCATCCTTTTCATCAGCCAAAGTGTAGCGAAAACATGCTCGGTCATCATCAGCATCAGCATTACAATAGGCTAATGGTGCTTTTATATCCTTGTATTTGTCCACCAAATGAGCAGTGATATCCATGATAGCACGCCCAAAATTGGATTTCCCTACACCATTCTTACCATATATAACTGCATTCTTTATTAAATCATCACAAATACAGATTTGATTAAAATCATAACCACCGATATTTGCTAAATCAAGAGTAAATTTATCCTTGAAATTTTTATAATTTCCTACTTCAAATTTTCTTAGACGCATTTGTCAGCACCTTCATTTCCATTATTGTTTTATTGTCTTTGTTTTCTAGCAAGTTAAATCCATACAACAGATTGGAGCACAACCAGTAATTTATTAACAAAATTTCCCCTTTTTCGCTCCATACATACTCATACAATCAATAACACAAACTATTTTTCATCCTGCAAATTCCGAGGTGCTGCTTCAAAACTCATTATGTCTAAGAAAATCTTTTTATCTGTACCTAAGAAGGTACCCTTTCCAATTTTCTCTTCAGTAGGGATTCCATTATGCACTGTTTTAAAACCAAATATACAGTTATAAAATGACTCAAATCGTTTTTCAAATGAGACAAAAACTTTCTCTGTTATATTGTCATTATCATTGAAGGTTTCTTTTTCGTTAAGCAGTATGTTACAATACATATCAGCATTAATTTTTTTAAAAAACCTAATGAACTCTCCAAAGTCTCTCCCCTGTACAAAATCTTCATATTTATCTATACTGTGGATTTTTAAACCAAACAAAAATGGAATTATTACTTCCATATAAAATCCGAATCTATTATCATATTTACTGTATCGATTCGGATCTGCAGTTCTTAGAAATTGCAAATAGCGTGATATATCACGCATGCTAAAGTTATAAATCTCTATTACTTTTTTTGCAATATAATCACGAGCTCCAGAATAACTAAGAAAATTCAATGTACTATAATACGCATTCATATCAGGAGGCGGTAGTGTAATTGTAAAATCATAAAAACGTGTCAAATATTTCGTAGCATCTAGTTCGCTACCATAATATCGCTTTATAGTATGCTGTAGTTCTTTCATATTTGTAGAAAGAATAAATATCACTCTATCATGGAGAAAATAATGCTTAATTCTTTCTAAAAGCTTAACGGCATAATCCGGACGACAACGATCCAATTCATCAATTATAAATAAAATCTTTTGATTGTCCTGGTGGTTACTCAAAATAGCATCGAATAGCTGATTTAATACTTGTTCAGATTTCTTCTGTTTTTTTATTATAGATAGAGGATCATTTCCTCTTATCGATTCAACAAAATCTTTTATTTTCACTCCACTGAAAGTTGTTACTACAAGGTCTAAAGCAGTAACAATATTTTTATACCAATCAGTATCAGTCAACTCACTATCTTTCAGTTCATCAATTTCTTGAAGCATATTGTAAATGATTGACAAAACTGGGTCATCATCACTGTCATTACACCAAGCATCATAATATATAGGGATGTAGTTAAGTGAATGATATCCTTCTAAATATGGTTTTATACATTGCGTAATCGTATTTGCATCATCAGTTGATAGATTGTAATTTTGCAATACCATTTGAAGCTGTTTTACAAAAAATGTTTTCCCATTCCCCCATAAATCATCGAGTGCTATTACAGCATTTTCATTAACCATCTCTAATGTTTTAATAAAATTAGCAATACCTTCATTTCTACCTGATGAATTTTCCAAGAGTGATTTTTTTATATTTTCTTCTGTAGGTCTTAATTCATAGCTTATCATTATTACACCCTTCTTAATTTTAAAGAAAACATAGCTTGCCACCACTAATCAAGGTCTAAACAAAGGCAGTCATCTAGGTTAAGCCGTTTTGCATAGTCTAAACTAAATATCATTACATTATCCCCTGTAACCCATTTCTCTCGCCTTCGCAAAGTCTGCATTTGCCCGCTGCGTATTTCCCAACATCTGGTAGCATATCCCCCGCATATAATAGTATTTTGCGCTCCCCTTCGGATCAAGCAATATGGCTTTATCGAAATCCATCATGGCCTGCTGGTAATTACCTTCTAAAGCATAGCATATACCGCGATTATTGTATGCCAAAGCATTTTTCGGTTCAAGCTCTATGACCTTATCATTATCCGCTATAGCCTGCTGGTAGTTACCTTGCTTAATATAGGCATTACCACGACCGTAGTATGCTGAAGCAAATTTAGGATCAAACTCTATAGCCTTGCCGTAGTCCGCTATAGCCTGTTGGTAGTTACCTTGTTCACCATAGCATTTGCCGCGATTGTGGTATGCGAAAGCAAATTTACTATCAATATTTATGGCCTTGTCGTAGTCAGATATAGCCCGCTGATAGTTCCTTTGTTCAGCATAAGTATTGCCACGATTGTAGTATGCTGAAGCATCTTCAGGATCAAGCGCTATGGCCTTGTCATAGTCAGATATAGCCTGCTGATAGTTACCTTGCTCATCATATGCGCTACCACGATTGCTATATGCTAAGGCAAATCTTGGATTAAACTCTATGGCCTTGTCGTAATCAACTATAGCCTGTTGATAGTTACCTTGTTCATAGTAGATATTACCACGATTGTTGTATGTTGAAGCATTATTCGGTTCAAGCGCTATGGCCTTGTCATAGTCAGATATAGCGCGGGAGTAATATTTCTGCCTGTCGTAGGCGCGTCCACGTCCAAAGTACGCAATCGCGTTCCCAGCATCCAGCCCAATAGCCTGAGAGAACACCTCTACAGCATCTACATAATGCCCTGCATCAAAAAGACGTTGACCTTCCTCTACCTTTTGATTAGACAGAAACTTCCTGTCTTCGCTCACCATCTGCTTCTCAAGCTGCTTCTTATCCTGTGTATTCTGAGACATAGCCAGCTTTTTCCGCAAATCTGCTATCTCTTCGTCCTGCCGAGCCTTCTCCTCTTGGAGGCGCTTATTCTCCTCTACCATCTCCCGATTCTTCGCACGATCCCGCGCCAACCAAGCATCTACTCGCTCGCTGTCCACAGTGGCACGAATCTTCGCCACGATTCGGAAACTTCCGCCAGACTCGTTCACCGGGGTGACAGTGTACTCATCGCTAACAATGTTGATGATATTATTAGCAATAGCCTCCACTTCATCTTCTGCCACCGTATGGTTCACAGTACGTGTATAGCTCTTCACATACACCCCAGCCTGCTCCACGCAGTTCTGTTCAGCCCTTGCCTTAGCCCTCTGCTTGGCAATATCCGGTGTCTCAAAGTCGCTCATTACATATTCGCCAGTACCCTCATAAGTCTTAACCTCAGCACTAGCCAAAGGAGAACAAGCAAAACAAGCAGCAATGAAAATCGCACCTAATCTTTTACTTTTCATTTCCGTCTCCCCCATCGTCAAATATAGCTCAAACTACAGTATACTGTTTTTACACAAACCTGCTCTTCCACCCTTTATCCCACCTGAGATAGAACAGCAAAAACGGGTCAAGTATATACAGTTCTCCATTATTCCAGTCCAGAGTATCTGCATTAGGTATGGCTTCATTGACGATTTTTTCTATATTTTTCGCCGTTTTGCTCAAATTAAGTGGTGCAGGCAGTGATTCATCCTCAGCTATTACCTTACTAATACGCCTTTGCAATTCTTCCAGTGAGAATTGCAGCATAGCTGGATCAGCACTTATGCCCAGCAGAAAGATATCGTAAATATCCCCCATCTTGCCGTTTCTTGTCTTATATACCTTGCAGCGGTTCCTTCCCTTGCTGGGCCCCTCCAAAATCTGTGCAACTATTTCCTGATAGTGCTTATATTCTGTTACCGTATCCCAAAAGGCATCCTTGACATCCTCTACAGTAATAGCACGTTCTTCAGTAGTCATGGCAAACGCTAGATTAAAGCAATTCTCTTGCATCAGCTGCGGAGACAAGGCGCTTTCACTGGCCAGCAAATCCAAAGCTTCATCACTTATCTTCATCCCCAGCAGGGCGAAGCCTTTTCTGCCTATTTGCTCAAGTTCATTCTTTGACCAAGGAGCCAACTCGATAAAAGATACCCGACCAATTAAGTCATGATTCAAACGTATAGCTTCATCTGCCCGATGAGGCAGAGAAAGAATCACTGCCCTAAGACCGTAGAATATTTTGTCTTTTAGTATACGGGCAATGTAAAGCTGGGTTTCTTTTTCGATATAGTGAAAATCATCTATAACAAGAGTTATTCCTTTTTTTATAAGTTCATTGACAATCAATGCATTGCTGCGCTTTATTATCTTAACAGTGTTCTGCCCGCTGGTCTGCAATCTGTCCTGACCAGTGGAAACGCCTGTAGAAATAAAACTTAAAAAGGACGCCTTAGCCGAAGTATTAATCTTTGTTCCCTCAGAATCCTGCACAGATTCACCAACCTGCAATTCCTCAGGAATCTCCAATTTTTCCGCTACATACTGCCAAAAATACTCAACGCTTCTAACCTCTGCACCATCTATGACCACACAGTTGTCTTTCCCTACAACCTTATTGCAAAGGACAGTCTTCCCTGTCTTAGTACCACCTGTAATGAAGATAAGTCCACCCTTCTTCATTAGAGCTTTTTCAAGTTTTGCTTCATAGGTAATGCAACCATCTTCCGTTGAACGATTGATATAAGTATGCTCGGGAATGGATCGGGGGACAAAGACATCTGTTAATAATAATGTTTTCAATGCAACCGCCCCCCTGCGCTCCCAAGCTTACTCTGCAGTTGTCTCCTCCTCCCCTTCTGGCCTGAAGGTATTCACCGGCCTGGCCGGGCTGACGGTGGAGACGGCGTGCTTGTATACCATCTGCTGGCGGCCCATGACATCCATCATGATGACGAAGTTGTCGAAGCCTTTCACCATGCCCTTGATCTGAAAGCCGTTCACCAGATGGATGGTCACCTGGATATTGTTCTTGCGCACGTTGTTGAGAAAAGTATCCTGCAAATCGGTGTTGTTCTTCTTTACCATAGTTACGCCCCCCATATTTCCTTCATCTTCTCATGGCAATCCTTCAATAATTCTCCCACAGGCTGGTCTGCTTCCAGCCATTCTATATAGGGCATCTTCCTGTACCAGGTGAGCTGCCGCTTGGCAAAGTGCCGGGTGGATTTCTGGATAAGTTCTATGGCTTCCTCCCGGCTCATTTCCCCTGAGAGATAGCTGGCAGTCTCCTTGTAGCCGATGCCCTTCATAGCCTGAGTATCACGGGCAAGGCCGCCCTCCAGCAGCCTCCGTACCTCGTCTTCCAGCCCTGCTTCAAACATCAGCTCCACGCGCCTGTTTATGCGCTCGTAAAGCTCCTGCCTGTCACGCTCAAGGCCCATCACTATTGTCTCATAGCAGAGTTCCTCACGGCTTAGCTCGCCGTTCCCTGCCTGCCGCCTTTGGGAAATCTGCTCTCCACCGAAGTGCTGCACCTCCAGGGCGCGGATGACCCGGCGGAAATCATTGACATGAAGGCGCTCTGCCGACTGCGGGTCAACCTCAGAAAGCAGGCTGTGGACATACTCCTTGCCTTTTTTGCGTCCCAGGTCTTCAAGATAGGCACGATACTCCTCGTGCCCGTCGGTGTCGTTGAACTCATAGCCTTCCAGCAAGGCCTTCACATAAAGGCCCGTGCCGCCTGCCAGGATGGGGATTTTCCCCCTGGCATTTATTTCCCTGATGCAGTGGGCAGCCTCGCTGACGAAATCCGTCACCCCGTAGTTTTCCCAGGGCTCCCGGATATCTATCAGGTGATGTGGCACCCCCTCCTGCTCCTCCTGGCTGGGCTTGGCAGAGCCGATGTCAAAGCCCTTATACACCAGCATGGAATCCCCGGAGATGATTTCCGTCCCCAGTTCTTTGGCCAGGGCAATGGAGAGAGCAGTCTTCCCCACAGCAGTAGGTCCCAATATGACTATGAGCCTGTCTTTCTTTTCCTTGGTATCTATGTTCATTTATCCTTTATGCTAATTCCAATTCCCCGCCGGGCTCCACAATCAGGACTTTGGCCTGTGTTTCCTTCTCCGCCAGGGCCTTGAACTCCTGCGCATCCTGGGCGATGACCGGCCAGGTGTTGTAATGGACAGGAATGACATGCCTTGCCCCCAGGAACTTGACCGCCTGGACTGCATCCTCGCTGCCCATGGTGTAGTTGTCCCCAATAGGCAGCACTGCATAATCAATCCTGTCACGCTTGCCTATCAGCTGCATATCGCTGAACAGGGCGGTATCTCCGGCATAGTAGATGTTGAGGCCGCCGATATTTATGACAAAGCCGCAGGGCGTGCCTCCCGGAACCCCTGCACTGTGCAAAGCCATGGTCATGCGCACACAGCCAAAGGGCAGGTCAAGGGAGCCTCCCAGATTCATGGGATAGCAGGTCAGGTGGCCAACGCTCTCAGCTTCCGAAATGACCTCCGGCGTGGTGATGAGACCTGCCCCGGTGTTGTAGGCAATCTCCGGAGCATTGCCCAGATGGTCGCCATGGGCATGGCTGACCAGCACGAAGTCGCACTTCACATTTTCAGGTTTCACCGTAGCTTTAGGATTACCGGTGAGGAACGGGTCTACCAAAACTTTATGTTTGCCATCATCAAGAAGGAATGCCGAATGTCCGTAGTACGAAAACTTAACCATTGTGTAAGTCCTCCTTTATTATCCCCCTCAGCCTATGCTATCATAATATATAGCATAATTATTATACCATATAAATCAGACTAAACCTAAACAAAACATAAACAGAGGTCACTACCATGGAAAAAAATATTTCTCCCGCTTCCCTGCACTTGCCACAACTCACTGCCCTGCTTCCCAAAGGCCCGGAGCCAAGCCACCTGCTGGTGGCAGGCGGACGCCCGCCGGAAAGCTCCTGGCTGCAAAAAGCCGCCCAGGGACGTACCCTCTGGGCGGCGGACCACGGGCTGGACAGCTTGTTCAGAAGCGGCCTGAAGCCCTCATATTTTCTTGGTGACGGTGACAGCGTATCAACAGAAGCGCTGGCCTGGGCGAAAAGCAGCGCCATAAAGGCAGACCGCTTCCCCCAGGACAAGGACTACACAGATACCCAGCTGGCCCTGCTCAAGGCACAGGAACAGGGCGTGAAAAGCGTGCTGCTGGCAGGTGCCATGGGCGGACGTTTCGACCACGCCTACAACACCCTCTTCACCTGCGCCTTTTCCCCCTTGCAGTGCATAGTAGCAGATGAAAGCGAAGCCCTTTTCTACCTCCACGGCCAGGAGGAAATTGCCCTGACCTGCCATGAACGGCCCACGGCAGTATCCCTGATTCCCTTCAGCGCCCGCTGCCAGGGAGTCACCTGCCGGGGACTGCACTGGGAACTCACGGAGGCCCTGCTCTTGCAGGGGGTGCCCAACGCCACCAGCAACAGGCTGGCTGACGGTGAAAGCACCTTCTCCGTCAGCCTGGGGCGCGGCACCTTGGGGGTTTATCTCTGCTGGGAATGATTCAGCTGTACTTTCTCTGCCTCAGTGCCTCGAACAGGGCTACTGCCGCTGACACGCCCACATTCAATGACTCGGCACCGCCCACCATGGGTATGTAGGTCTTCTCCCCTGCCTTCAACAGCTCGGGGGAGACACCGTTGCCCTCATTGCCGAAGACCAGCATGACGGGCTGGGCAAGGCTGCGCTCATAAAGAGGCTTGGCACTTTCATCAAGAGCAGTGACCAACAGCTGGCAGCCACACTTTTTGGCAAATCCGATGACTTCATCTGGCTTCACCCCGCTGATGATGGGCAGGTGAAACAGGGAGCCCATGGTAGAGCGCACCACTTTGTCAGAAAACACATCTGCCGTCCCCTTGGTGCAAAGCACAGCAGAAGCTCCGGCGGCATCTGCCGTGCGGATGATGGTGCCCACATTGCCCGGGTCCTGCACTCCGTCCAGGACCACATAGAGAGGATTTTCCGCAGCCTGCAAATCCTGCAGGCTTTTTTTCTGCTGCTCCACGACCAGGAGAATGCCCTGGGGCTGTTCGGTGGCGGCGGCCTTGAGGAAGATTTTCTCTGTTGCAAGGCAGACTTCTGTGATTGAGGATAATCTATCAGCCAGTGTCCTGCCCCGTTCCGTTGACAATAACTGATCAGTCACAAGGGCGAACCTTATTTTCCATGAAGATTCCGCTGCCATTTCGCAAAGGCGCACGCCCTCGGCCAGGAAAAGACCCTCCTTCTCCCGGCTCTTTCTTTGGTGAAGCGAAGCTGCTAATTTTATTTTTTTGTTGGCATCGCTTTCAATGTGCATGAAGTCCATAAGAGACTCCTTTCAGTTGCTAAAAAATGGGCTGACAGGAATTAATCCTGTCAACCCATTTTGATTTACTGTAATAAATTACAGGTTCTCCTTAGCCACAGCAACGAGCTTGGCGAAAGCAGCGCTGTCGGACACAGCCAGGTCAGCCAGCATCTTGCGGTTGACCTCAACGCCAGCCTTGGTCAGGCCGCACACGAGACGGCTGTAGGACATGCCGTTCAGGCGGGCAGCAGCGTTGATGCGGGCAATCCAGAGACGACGGAACTCGCCCTTCTTGGCACGACGGTCACGACGTGCATAGTAGAGGGCCTTCATGACGGTCTCATTGGCCTTCTTGAACTGCTTACTCTTGGAACCCTTGTAGCCCTTGGCGAGCTTCAGAATCTTCTTATGACGACGATGTGCAGTCACGCCGACTTTAACTCTTGGCATTGTATTTCCTCCTAATATCTATCAGAACTTACGTAGCTATCAATGATTATGCGTAGGGCAGCATGCTCTTGATGCGGCTGTAATCAGCCTCAGAAGCAAGGGCAGCCTTGCGCAGGTTACGCTTACGCTTCGGGCTCTTCTTCTCCAGGATGTGGCTCTTGAAAGCCTTGTTACGCTTGATTTCGCCGCTGCCGGTCATAGTGAAACGCTTAGCAGCTGCACGACGGGTCTTGATCTTCGGCATTATGTTTTCCTCCTCAAAATTCTTTCTTATTCAGCATCCTCAGCGGGTGCCTGCACCTGAGGCTTCTTGGCCTTCTGTGCCTTGGGAGCCAGAATCATGGTCATGTTCTTGCCCTCAAGCTTTGCATTGCGCTCCACAGAAACCGTGTCTCCCAGGGTTGCTGCCACCCGGTCAAGGATTTCCCTGCCCAGCTCAGGATGGCTCAGCTCACGGCCACGGAACATGATGGTGACCTTGACCTTGTTGCCCTCCTGAACAAAGCGGACAGCATTCTTGACCTTCACATCGAAGTCATGCTGCTCGATGTTGGGGCGAAGCTTGACCTCCTTGATGCTGATGGTCTTCTGCTTCTTCTTGGCTTCCTTCTCGCGCTTCTGCTGCTCATAGCGGTACTTGCCGAAATCCATGATGCGGCAGACAGGGGGCTTGGCCTTGGGAGCTACCTCCACCAGGTCCAGATGCTGCTCCTCAGCCATGCGGAGAGCCTCACGGGTGGGCATGATGCCCAACTGCTCGCCGGTGGCGCTGGTCACACGAACCTCACGGATGTGGATCTGCTCATTGATGCGTAATGTATCCCTGCTAATAGTAAAAACACCTCCTAGTTAAAGTATAAACCCGCAGTAGTGCACTAAGTGCACCCTGCGTACGTAGAACTAACCACTCAACTGCGTCCTTTTGACTTGTTTCCCGGAGTTCTACAATAAAAAAGAGAGATGGCACACGCCACCTCTCATAATCTCTCTATTATGAACCCGCCTGGCCTCTGCCAACAGGTGAGAGCGGTGGCTCTACTTGTTCAACAATGGTTAGTCTACCATCTATGCAGCCTAGTGTCAAGGATTTTATTGCTCAAGTATGAAGGACTTTTCCACGTCGATGTCGAATGGACGAAGCGAGAAACGAAGAACAATGCCAGGAGGGATATCTATGAAAAGGATTCTGTCACGTGAAACCTTGATGCTCACAGCACTCGTCTTGGGCATCCTGCTGGCGGCCAATGCCCTGCTCGGCATCGTACTGACGGGTCAATCACGCACAGCCATGAAAACGATGCTGCAAACCCGTATGCTGGATGTGTCCAACACGGCGGCCTCCATGCTTGATGGTGATAAGCTCAAGGCTCTCAAAGCAGAAGACAAAGGAAAGCCAGACTATCAGAAGATAAACGATACATTGACCTATTTCCAGAACAGCATCGAGCTGGAGTACATTTATTGCATACAGCCTATCGGCGACAAGAAATTTGTCTTTTCCGTGGACCCTACAGTGGAAGATCCCGGCGACTTTGGCGCGCCTATAGTCTACACTGATGCCCTTTACAATGCCAGCCTGGGAACCCCCTCCGTAGATGAGGAAGCATATTCCGATGCCTGGGGACGTTTTTACAGCGCCTACAGCCCGGTATTTGGCTCCGATGGAAAGGTAGCAGGCATCGTGGCCGTAGATTTCAGCGCCCAA
>ODAI013331938.1_pt1 | contig 12410 bp, 7 predicted proteins | sample 1539321 | NCBI WGS metagenome assembly ODAI01 (sample SAMN02144231, study PRJEB22623) | gut metagenome | biome: sheep rumen | host: Ovis aries | place: New Zealand
CATCTGCCCCCTCCTTCCGTTACGGTGTTTTGCATAGCGCGGGTCTTCGGACAGGTCGATCATACAGTCGGGATCGCTCCTGAGGTCGTAATGTTCCTCTTCGGGACGGAAACTGAAGCAGTAGTTCCAGAAATGCGTATCTTGTCCCTCGCGGCGTAGATTGAGGATCGCCGTCTTGGTCGGCGAACTGTCACAGTCGCGGTAGCCGGTCTCCGGGTTGCCGGCCGGCCAGAGTCCGGGTTTGTAATTATGGAGATAGAGAAATCCGTCCATGATGATTCCCCGGATCGGATAGCCCTGGTTGAGCGGTCGGGCGTCGTCGTGCCGCTCCCGTCCGAGAAGGAGGTATTTCCGGTCTTGAGTCCGGTCATGCAGGATATCCTTGAAGGAGGTTCCCCAGGTCGGTTCCATACCGCTTTCTTCCGCACGGATCCCAGCAAGGTCGAGAATCGTCGGAGTAATGTCGACGAGGCTCACAAGCTGATCAGAGGTCCGTCCCGGATGCCGGATGCCTTCCGGCCACATCACGGCGAGTGGAAGGTGCGTCGATCCTTCATAGGAATTGCCTTTCCGGCGCGGGAAGGGCATCCCGTTGTCGGAAGTCCATATAATCAGCGTGTTATCGAGCTCTCCCGACGCCCGTAGCATCTCAATGACGCGGAGGATATGGGCATCATAATACTCGATCTCGTAGGCAAAGTCCAGCATATCCGTCCTGACGGCTTCGTTGTCCGGCCAGTAGGAGGGGACCCTGTCGACGTCTTCGACCGTCTTTCCGGTCAGGGTTAGGCCGGTCCCGTACTGGTACTTCCGATGCGGCTCCCGGATTCCCATCCAGAAGATCCATGGTTCCCCGTTGTCGTCGGCAAGAAAGTCCGCGAAGTTGGCGGCGTAGTCCCATTTCCCGAGCTCCGTTGTCGGCGGATCGGCGACCTCACGATTCTGGTAAGGCTTTCCGGTCAGTTGCCGGCTCTCCCCGTCCGGCCCCTTGCCGGGATCCCCCGGGGCCCATCCTTTCCCGGTAAAACCAGTCCGGTATCCATGGTCCCCGAGCGCCTCAAAGACAGTGCGGTATTTCCCGTCCGGCCAATGAGTTATGTGGTTTCCGGCTTCTTCCAGCTGCCAGGAATACCTCCCGGTCAGCAGGCCGGCCCGCGACGGGGCAGACTTTGCGTTCGGCGTATAACAGTTGTTGAAGAGAATCCCGTTCTCCGCGACATAGTCGAACCCGGGAGTCCGGACCCAGGAGCATCCATAGGCTCCGGCAAAGGGGAAGGACTGGTCATCGAAAACAATCAGCAGCACATGGGGGGCCGGCGACTTTGCAGCCGCTTCAGCGCAAAGCGCACCGCCGATCGCCGGCACAGCCATCCAGATATATCGTAACGCATTCATGTCTGCAAGTTACGATTTTTTCTGGAATTTGACTCCGAGTTCCCAGTTAATTAGTTCCAGCCGGTATTCTGCCCGAGTTCGGGGTTCAGTGTCAGAGCTGACTGTGGGATCGGCCTGCAATACATCTTGTCTTCCCAATGGAGGTTATATTTGTACACGACATAGCCGTGGTTGCCTTCGGAGAAGTACCAGTCTCCATTGACGGCAGAAGCAGCATCTTTTATGGGGTAGTTATAGGAAGTATTAGATTTCCCGTCAAATGTATACTTTGTCTTTTCGAATGTAAACCCATTCTTTGCATCCTCCTCGGACACCCAGATCCCCCGCCAGCCATTACCGTCGAATCGCCGGGCAATCAAGTCAGCCTGTCCGTACCGGTAGACGTCGAGCTGTCTCAACCCGCTCTCGAAGGTTAGTTCCGTGACTCGTTCCCGGCGGATTTCAAGCGTAATATCACTCAAGCCCGGAGCATACTTCAGATTACGCGAGTAGTAGTCGGCGAGGATCGGATCCTTTACATAGGCTGCACTTCCCGGGTAGATGTTTTTGACTCCAGCCCGTGTTCTGAGAGCCCCGACCGTTTCATTCCAGATGCTTTCGTTCATCTTCCCGAGTTCATTCATCGCTTCAGCGTAATTCAGCAGAACTTCGGCATACCGGATGATAGGGATGCTGTTATAATTCCGGAGGCTTGTATTGTATATGGCATTCCTGAGAGACCATTTGATAATCTGATATCCTGTGACGCACCAGGTGAAGTCGGGATATTCGTTGTAGGAATTCGTTTCCGTTCCATTGTAAACTTTCCGGCCAGGACCGAGAACGGTAGATCCGAGCCTGGGATCCCTTCCGGAAAATTCCTCATTGATAGACTGTTCTCCGGTTGTAACAGGCGTTCCGTCTTTTTTAAGGAACATCATGACGAGATCTTTGGTTGCAGAGTACTGGTTGCCAAGCGTCGAGGAATGGAAGTAGCCAGTCAGACGATGGACGACGGAAAGATCCTCGCTGAAAGACCGTCCCCAGATAACTTCCTGTCCCTGCAGGGAAGCGCTGACAAAAAGCGACTCCCAATCCTTGACGAGACTGAATGCTTTGCTGTCAATAACCTCTTTTGCCGCATCCGCAGCATATTGGAGCAGTTGTTCAGGTTTCTCATATTGTCCTGTCCAGGGTTTCCCTGTCGCGGGATTGTTTTTATTGTTGCGCCGGAAAGTAGCCTCGTAAAGGAAGACCCTGGAGGCAAAGGCGTTAACGACATATTTGTTGATGAGAACGCGTCCCGAAGTAAAAAACTTTTCAGCCATACAGTTCTTACAGGCAAAGAGCAGATCTTCCGTAACTTTGCTGAAAACGTATTCCCGGTCATCCCGGCTACTGAACAGCTCTTCTTCATCTGATGGTTGAAGATACTTATCGGTCCAGGGAACGTTGGAAAACAGATTGATCTTTTCAATATATTTGAATGCCCGCCAGAAGCGTGCTACTCCTTCATAGTGATTGTAGATTTCCGGAGAGACGACGCCTTTTGACTTTTCCATGTTTGCCAGCATATAGTTAACGCGGCGAAGCCAGGACCAACTGTCTGATTCCCAGCCACCTTGTTTGACGGAATCGAATACGACATCAGACCGGAAAAACTCCGTTGATGATTTTGTGGCAATGAGATCGTTGAACGCGTCTCCGTTAGAGGGTTCAGAATAGTTCGGAAGCCAGCTGTTCAGCATGCCATTGGCATAGATTTCCAGCTCGGATTCTGAGCTGAAAAAGGTTTCTGCACTAAACTCGTTTATAGGTTCCCGGGTCAAGAAGTCATTGACTTTCTCGCAGGAACTGAGCAGCCATGCGAAAGACAAAAGCGCAATAAGAATATATTTGTTTTTCATATGAACCTCCATCAGAATGTTAAGTTGATTCCAAGCGTAAAGGATTTCAGCATCGGATAACTGTATCCGGCGCCGACCGTATTCAGCTGAGTAGCAGAAGAGAAATCCGTATCGCCGACGGAAATGCCTTCAGGATCAAAATTTTCAGTGTATTTGAACAGAGGAGACCAGGTCCAGAGATTCTCCATGGAAAGGTAGATGCGGGCACGCTGGATCTTGGCCTTTTGCAGGATATGGGCAGGAAGAGTATAGTCTACCGTCAGATTCTTCAAACGGACATAGGCTGCGTTCAGAAGGTAGTAGTCATTCTCCATTGCCATGACACTGACTCCATAATAGGCGGCATATCCGACTCGGCGTGTCCAATAAGGATTTTTATCCGCATTGGTAACGGCCCAATTATCCGTGCTGTAGTCGATCTTACAATAGTTGTCTCCGGTTTGATTCTTAGGGAACCATCCGCTGTAGACACGGTTGTACATGCCGTAGAAAAGGGCCGTCTCGATCGGCGGATACCAATCCCGTTTCCCGATACCTTGGATAAAGGCGCTGACTCCGAATCCCGCCCAATTGAATCCAAGGTTTATGCCGAACTGATATCTCGGAGTAACATTTCCGATGACGTCTATATCTCCATGGTCTTCTAGGGTCCCCTTACCGTAATCGATGGCATTGTCACCGTTCAGGTCCAGGAATTTAAGATCTCCGGCATAGGCCTTGTACAGGTTGCCATTCCGATGGAAAGTATCCTGAACCCAAGCGTCAGCTTCTTGATTTGACAGGAAGTATCCGTCCGTCCTGAACCCCCACATTTCACCCAATTCCTTCCCGGTATAGAAGTCGAGTACGTTTTCAGAGAGAGTGGTATATTTCGTAACGAAAGTTCTTGTGTCCCAAAGGCTTCCCTTTATCTGCCAGTTAAAATCCTTTCCTGCCAGTTTAAAGTGGTCTCTCCATGAAACGGTAAATTCCCATCCCTTTGCCTGGAGAGAGGCAAAATTGCCTATCGGAGCCGATGCTCCGTAGAACTGGGGCAATTCATATCCGGTTGTGATCAGATCATCAGTATTCCGGACATAGATGTCTCCTGAGAAGGAAAGCCGGTTCTTGAATAAATCCATGTCAAGGCCGACATCGTATGTCGTGACCCGCTCCCATGTAAGATCTGTCGGGATCACACTTGGCTCAGTTGAGTAATTGACTTTCTGTCCATCAATGATGATGCCGGTCTTGTCAATGCCCATAGTCTCAAGGAAGGTGTATGGCGCGATAGCTCCATTCCCCAGAGTTCCATAGTTCGCCCGGATTTTCAAATTGTCAAGCCAGTTTCTCGACCATCCCATCCAGGGTTCTTCAGAAACGCGCCAACCAATTGAGCCGGAAGGGAATAGACCCCAACGAGAGCGTGACGGGAAAATGGAAGATCCGTCGTATCTGGCAGATACTTCGAAAATATACCTTCTGAGCAGGGTATAGTTAATGCGGGTAAAAGCGCCGAGAATTCCATAACTCCTGTCATATTCGGATACGCTGTAATCGGTACCGTCAAAGAGCTCAAATGAATTCAGTTTGTCCGGAAACAGCATCCCTTTCCGTTGAATGGAGAGAGATTTGAATCTGTAATCTTCCAGGTTGACACCGGCAACCGCATTCAAATCATGATTCTTTCCCCATTTGGGTGTCCATGTCGCCAGAAGGTTCGCTGTGATGTGGTCTGTTACATTCTCCCAGTGGGTTTTATAAGATGCTGACTGGGATGTCTGATCTGTCATGACTCCCGGAGTATCCGAGTACTGGAGCGGTGCCTGATACCGCTGGCGCAGATTGATTTGCGTTTTATAGGTGAAATCTCCCCGTAGGGTGAGGACATTTTTTATGAGGTCAAGGTTAAGTCCGGTTGATGTTGTGAGTGTCCGGATGTTCCTTCTTTGTCCCGTATTTCCATCATTGAGAGCGCCATATGAAGAAACAGCGCCGACGCGGGTATAGGTTCCGTCTTCATTGAAAATCGGAACGACCGGCTGGCCGTTCAGGTCGATTTGTTTTCCAATGGCACCGGAGGCCGTCCACATGGGTTCGACATAGGAATCATAGTCGAAGAAAGTATTGTTGTCTACGGACAGCCAATCAAGGATTCTAAGTTTGGATTTGACCCGGATGTTAAGTTTCTGAAAGTCCTCTTTCCCGACTTTATAGATTCCGTCCTGGGTCTGATAACGGCCAGAGAGAGAATAGGTGAACCGGTCGGAATTCCCTTTGATGCTCAGGTCATGAGTGACAGCATGGCTGTTCCGCTGATAAATATCGGCTGCATAATTCTCGCTGGCGTAATAGATATACTGCCCCTTTTTCCCAAGTCCGCCGTATATATTGGTCTCTCCGGCTTCCCTTCTTTCACGGAAAGAGTCCAGATAGTTCCCGCTTTTAAGCGTGATGTCGAATTTGTTGATCGTGGTCGGATTTTTTCCGGAACCGCCCGGTACGCGGGTCTGGTTCTGGAAGAATTCCCAGAACGCCTCTGTCCATTCCAAACCATCCGTTACGATATTGTCTTCCCATTTCACAATTCGGGAATTGAAGGAGTACGCACTGGAATAGGTGATGGAGAATTTCTCGTTCTTGGCATTCTTTGTTGTCACAAGAATCACTCCGTATGCTCCTTTCGCACCGTAAATTGCTGCAGAAGAGGCGTCTTTCAGAACGGCGACTGTCTCAATGTCTGTCGGATTGACGGAAGCAAGATCTCCTTCGACACCATCTATCAGTACCAGTGCGGAGCCGCCTGTCCCAATAGAATAAGTCGTAGGTGTTTTCCCAGAATTGGCAAAACTGGATCTTCCTTGATACGAGGTGGCATTTCCGCGAATGTAGATCTCGCCGGAATGGGTCGGTTTTCCGTCCACTTGGATGATGTTCAACCCTGCAATCTCTCCCTGGAGGGACCGGGCGACATTCGCATTGGACCGGTCTTCGAGGATATCTCCGGAAAGGTTCTCGACAGAACCTACGAGCTGGGCTTTCTTGAGGGTGCCATAGCCGACAATAACAGTTTCTTCCAAAAGCTGGTTGTCTTCCTCGAGGATGAACTGAATCGCTCCGGACGCGGGAACGACCAATTCTTGTGTCTTGTATCCAATACATTGGCAGACAAGGATATCTCCAGAATTGACGGAGATGGAAAAGACCCCGTTCCCATCGGTTTGAACACCCCGTGCTGTCCCTTTAACAAGAACGGCCGCTCCCGGAATCGGAGAACCATGCGTATCTGTAACCGTTCCTTTTTTTGCTGCCGGTTCATGCTGTTGCTGGACCGTTACTTTTCCTTCAGACGCAACCGGGCCGGCAAATACCGGTTTCTCCTCTTTTTGATATAATCCGATCATGCTGTCGACGACGACCCATCCAATACCGGCATCCGAGAAAACCGAGGATAGAATGGTGTCAAGTTCGGCATTCCGCAATGATACTTTGACTCCTCCCATCTGGACATTGCCGACTTCTTCACTGTAAGAGAAGGCTACACCGGTCTGTGCTGTGATCATTTCAGCTGCCGTGCTGACTTTCAGATCTCCGCTGGATATCTTAACGGAGTAGACCTGTTGCAGCAGATGGGGATTCTCCTCTGCCGCCGCGTTGACCGCGAAAGCAATGAGCAGTCCGGCCAAAACAAGTTTGATGCAATTAGGCTTTCTCATAAAAAAATGTGGTTATTCGATGACAAATTGGAATTGATCATAGGATGCTGTCCTGTATGCGAGGTGTTTGGTCAGCGGTGAAATGCCGAAAAGCGGAGAATAAGTGCGGACTCCGACTGTTTTTCCGTCGGGTTTGAATTCGAGGATGCGAATCCATCCGTCTCCTCCGTTCCCCTGCCAGCCTCCACCGAGGAACTGGACATTAAACATCATTTGATAGACATTATTGCCATACAGGTTTTTGTCTACCCTCCACGCGACACTGTCTTCTAAATCTCCCGTCGGTATTCCTGTGTGTCCGCAGATGACAAAACGAATGTTGGATTCTTGTGAAATCAGTTTGTCCCAGAGTTCTTCTCCGCTATAGTTTTTCGGATCGCGGCAAATGGGGAATCGGGTCTCCTTGGGCATTCTTTCTGCTGTTCTTTCTTTTAGATAAGAATGAGTCAGCAGCAATACAACATCGTCTTTATATTTATCTGACCGGACGGTACTCCGGATCCATTCGACCGCCTCTTCACAAGGAACGTATTCCGTACAGATGATCAGCAGTTTTCTGTCCCAACCGGGAAGATCGAATTCAAAAGCCGCATTCTCAAGATCCATTCGCCCTGTCCTGCTGGGATACTCCGTGACCAGACAGGCTTGGAGCGCGCTATTCCTCGTAACGGGAAAGTAGTCCGGGTAGTGCGTGGAGGCATTTTCATTCCCTCTGAAACCATAATCGTGGTTCCCGAGCGCAGCGATGAAGGGAACTTTTCCGTCTACCCTTTCAAGTGCCCTGCTCAGGGCTTCCCACATTTGAACGCTGTTCTGGTTCTGTTTTTTCGGTGCAATATAGTTGCTTTCATTCCGGTCTACCAGATCTCCAGTGCAGAGCAAGGCTTTGATATTCAAATTGTCGACATTGTCGGCGACCCAGGCGGTCGTCAATTCGAAAATCGGCTGATTGATATCATATTTCATGTAAGCCTGGGGATCTCCGAACAATATCAGAGTTGACGATCCGGGATCTTCCAGAACAACCCTGTCAGCCCTGTTTTGGGCAACTGACGTCAAAGAAATGACGGCAAGAAAGAAAAGTAAAACTCTTTTCATAAGACAGATTATTAGTTGGTGTTATAGTGTAATTCGTATCCGGAGACGGTCTTCAGAAGCATCAGGACCTGATCGGGAGAAGCATCTTTTTTATAGCTCAATGTGAAGCACCGTGTATCTTCAGCAATTGTTTCCGGCAAATCAATCTGAATGTTAAAGTCTTTGGAGATACATCCGGCGATTTCGCGTACCGTCATACCTTTCATCATTGTTATCCCATATCGTCGGAGCAGAATATCCTCCACGGGACTTTCGTCGATCTTCACCGTCTTTGATTTTTCGTCGTAAATGAGATGTTGCCCGACGGTAATCTGGTATGAATCTCCTCCGGAATTGGTCTTCAATGCGATGGCGCCTTCGGCAAGTGTCGCTTCGGAGTAGGATTCACTCGCGTAATCCCTGACATTGAAGACTGTACCCAATACCCGGATCTCAAGGGAAGGAGTTTGAACGCGAAAAGGATGTGAAGCATCTTTGGACACGACAAAATCGGCCATGCCGTTGAGCTTGACATCGCGTTTTTTCATAAAACGGGATTCATGGAAAGATAAGGATGAATTCTCACCAAGAAGAACCTCTGTCTCATCCGGCAGTTTAACTAAACGCTCTTGCGTCGCAAGATTATCATAGCGAATCAGATCTCTTGAATAGAATGCCTTCGCGATGAAAAACAGGGATACAAAGGCTGCTGCTGCCACAATCCCTGACAGAAAATAAGTTCTTCTTTTCCTGCGTAACCGGGCAAGAATGGTTATCGGGTTACCCTGCTGTGATTTTCCTGTCGGTTCGAACCGAGACAGAACTCTGATGTCATTGAAATACCTTAGGTTCTCCGGGGATTTCTCGACCCATTCCAATAAAGTGCGGTCCTCCTCTTCCGTGGATTCACCGTAGAGGTATTTCCAAATGACCGAATCTATGTATTCTTCTTTCATCCTGATAATCCTTTTATTATTATACGGATGAGAGAAGAAAACTACCTATCCGGCTTAAGAAAGAGTATCAAAAAACTGAAGGAAATAGCCGGAAAGAATGAGCATGAACATCTCTTCGGAGAGGTGTTCCCGCAGGAACCGTAACGCTTTGTAGACCTGGTTGTCTACTGTTGAGACGGAAATCCCAAGGTCTCTGGCAATATCTTTATGCGGCATACCTTCATAGTAGCTCATCTTGAAAATTACCTGACATTTTTCAGGAAGTAGACAGACGGCTTTTTCAAGCGTCTCGATCTTATCGTTAAGGAATAATTTTCGGATGATTTCGTTCCGATCCGGGTCGCAAGACGCTGCTGCGATCATTTCCAGCCGCCGGGCATATTCATTCTTGAAATCAAGATCTGATTTCCGGTGCCTTAACAGGTCCATTGACCGATTATACACTGAGCGAAGCAAGTAGGGACGGAGCGTCTCTACGGGAAGAATCGTTTTCCTCTTCAACCACAGCTGACAGAATACATCCTGAACGACATCCGGAGAACGCATAGGGCCGACGTTGACGTTCGCGTAACGTTCACATGCTTGGCTGTGCCGCATGTAAAGTTCGCGGAACGCCGTTTCGTTCCCTTTGCGTAACTCGTCGATTAATTGGATGTCGTTATTCATTCCCATACCGCAAAGATAGCTTTTTTTAGAAGAATAACGAATGGAGCTACGTTTTCCGCCTACAGTCCCAGCTTTTCGCGGATGGGGGCGGGGATGGCGTCCTTGTGGACCATGATGCTGATTGCACGCATCTGGACATAGGCTCTCGACATGAAGAGATAACCCTTCAGGTCGCCGTTCCCTTCGCCCCAGGAGTTCTTGGTCTTGTAGAAGAAATTGCCTTTCTGGTCTTTGAAAAGGCCGGTCAGGTGCATCAGGTGGTCATCGACGGTCTGGAATCTCTCGAAATCGTTCTGACGCATTTCCTGGGTGACGGTGCGGTCGGGGTAGGCTTTTTCCAGTTTGATCGCCTCGTTGAAATCCTTCGGTTCCGGGCAGATGGCAATGCCGCGCCCGTGGTTGAATTCTCCTTTTTTGAGATCACCGTCCCAGGCAACCGTGAAACCGTTCATGAGGGCATTGTCGATGATGTCCATAAAGTCTTCGAGCGGGACATTGTAGAGGGTCTCATGGTCCCAGTTGTCCGGAATTTCGAGCGGAACTTTCTGATAGAAGGGATGGTGGCTGAAACTCGTCAGCTCGATATAGTCGCTCATGTCGTCGAATCCGAGCTTTTCCGCGAAACTCTTCGGCGTGTAGGCCGCGCCCTCATAGGTAAAGGTTTCGGGAACTTCCCCAAGGTAGATATCGAACAGACTTTCAATCAGCTCGTTATATTCGGGACTGAGATTCTTCAGTTCGACCGAGGCTCCGGCAATCGCCTTGAGATAGGTGGAAAGTTCTCCGTGGTTGTGGGTGGGGGAGTCATAGGAGATGCCGTCATAGACGCTCTCCGGAACGATCCCGTACTTTCCGATGGCCTTTGTGGCCATGTGTGCGATGGATCCCGGATTGATATTTCCTCTGCCTTGGCGCAGGTAGTTGTCGAAAATGCGGTCACGGTAGTTCCCCCGGACGACGAACATCTCGGAAAGATCGTACTCTCCTTTCCCCTGGCGGATCAGTTCGGCCTCAAGGAAAGAGACAGTCGCGAAGCACCAGCAGGTTCCCGTGCTGGCCTGGTTTTTAACGGAAGTGACCGGAATGTCACGGACCGGAGTGAATTTGTAGAGGGTCTGCGTCTGTGCAAAGGCGGCTGTGCTGACCGCAAGGGTGAGGAGGAAAAGGAAAATTCGTTTCATAGGGATCTATTCGTAAAAGTTGTCCTGACGGAACTGTGAATACATGGCGGTCATCCGGTCCAGATTCCGAGCCGTTTCGAGGTAAGTTTTTACGGCATCGCCGACAGGTTCCCTGCCGAGGATGGATTCGAACCGTCCGTCGGAAAGGATCTCCTGCATGCTTCCATTCCTGAGACCTTTCCGTGATATCTCGGTTTTGAGCTCGCTCCAGCGCTCAAGATTCTGTCTCTCAATGACTTCTTCATCAGGCAGGTTGATCCGGAAGAGCCTCTTTTTCTGCTGGAGGAGTTGGTTGTGGTCGATTTCGAATTGGTTGAGGTCACGCAGGTGGCTTTCGGTATGGACCCCTGCCGGAAGGGCTTCGGGAGGCATGGAAAGCAGGGTCTGGAGCGCGGGACCGTCGATGTCAAGTCTGCTTCCGTCGGTGTATGTGATTGTGACGGAGGATAGCTGGATGCGCTCGGCGTCGGGATGGTAGGCGACGTTCCGCCAGAGAGTTGCGGCTGGCCAGGCGGGAGGGCAGGGACCTGTAAACTTACCCGTGAAAGTCGGCCGGTTCCTGGCGGTACAGGTCAATTCATTTCCGGCTTTGTCGAGCAGTTTCCCGGTCCAGACAAGAGTCTGGATGCTCTTGGGAGAGAGGTTCGTAAACTCCATCCGGTAGTCGCATGCACCGGAGGTGCCTTTTGTCAGGCCTGTTTTTGTGATCGCGAACAATTCTGCCGTCCGCCGGGTTTCAGGGGAGAGGGTCTGGGTCCATCCCCGGTATCGCTCGCGGATCTCCCGGTATCGGTTGACGTCTGCGTCCATGAATTCCCGGACATGGACATTGAGAATCGAGTCCGGATTGTTCCGGATGCCCAGGATCCTGTCCCAGCAGTGCACGGCGCCCTGCTCGGCCGTCGCGAGAAGCCCCTCAAAAGCGGACTCATGGGCTTTTTTATAGAATTCCAGCGAATCGGACAGCATGAGGGACGCTTCGGCGATTTCCCGGTTGATGCCGACGATGAACGAGTTGTCCTTTACAACATCTATCGGGACAAAATAGCTTTTCCCTTTTTCTTTGGCGATATAGGTGTCATATCCGGGCGCCCGGTTGTAATTGGCCAGGCTTGAGACAAGGAACCGTCCGCCCTTCTTGAGTTTCTTTTTCTTCGCCTTGGAATAATCGTACTGAAGGCGTCTGTCCGTGGGAACGGTCAGCTTGGCGGGGACTTGGTAGATAACGGAATTGGGTTTGATATCAATGTAGACTTCTTCCTGGGCCCTGCAGAGCAGCGCAGGGAAAAGCATGAGCAAGAAGATCAGGATTTTTTTCATTGTCGTTAAGGTTATTTCATATTGAACTGATGCTTCAGCCAATCCATGGCCTTTTCAGTCTGCCAGGGATAAAGCCAGTGGCCGGTGTCTTTGGCGAGACAGAGGGTCTTTTCGGCTGGGATGACATTGTACGCGGAGAAGGTCGAAGAAGGGCAGCATACGATATCGTTGAATCCCCATGCGTAGAATCCCGGAACTTTTAGGAACCGGGCGAAGTTGACGACATCGTAGTAG
>ODAI011012557.1_pt1 | contig 12409 bp, 9 predicted proteins | sample 1539321 | NCBI WGS metagenome assembly ODAI01 (sample SAMN02144231, study PRJEB22623) | gut metagenome | biome: sheep rumen | host: Ovis aries | place: New Zealand
TGAGAATAGTCCGGGGTAACGAGGAATGGCTGTCGGTGCTCGACTTGATGGGCACTGACGGCTACAGCGAGAGCTACGCCAGCGTGCGCCGCCGTCTGGCTATATACCACATGCGTGACAGCAACCATCAGTGGACGAGCGACGAAGCTGCCTTCAAGGAGTGGTATATATGGTGTATCGTCACCGACACAACGGCTGGCGAGGGAGCGGATTCGCGCTATCGGCCTTACGAGAAATATCCTAACTCATGGATAGACTTCAGTGAGGCTCATAACCCCACAGACAACAATGATAACGTAAACTATCTGCTTGAAATCCCCGGCGTTAATTTGGGGAACGTGACGGGCAAGCTGCTTGTCGTGGAGTGCTGGATTGGCGTAAACAGCAGTACGAACATCATGCCTATACCAGGCTTCAGCTACGAACTGAACATCGTCAGGCTGAACATAGAAATCACAGTTGACATCATCGACAAACTCATATTCTGGTATGTAGAGGAGAGTGACTCTAACGGAGATGACGGTAATTCTGTCTATGCGTATGTTCTGCGGATGTATTACGACCCTTCTGCCTTTAGCCTGCCGAAAGTCCTCACTACTAAAGAGGAATTTATCGAGTTTATGAGTAGTCAGTATGACAGCCTAAACATTTCGATAGGAAATGTAACGATCAATCTGCTTGACAGCTCCTCGTATGGAGAATTTAATGACGACCGTAAACACGGCGCAACGAATTTCTGGGATATGTCTTGTGTCCTTCTGGATGATGTCAGCGACAACTACTATGGCCAGATAGCGACTGTGACAGGTAAGCGCAAGAATACGGGCGCAATTCCCGCACAGACGAAGCAGATATGTATAGCATGGAACGAGAAAGATATTCCAGATAGTAACAATTAAAAATCAAAAGCAATTATGGGAACATTAGAAATCAAGAGCGTGATGACACGCAAGGAGTTTGAGTACATCTGCGACGGCGCACCGTATTCGCTGTCGGGCAATTTTGAGCAGAATGCCACGACTGGCAAGCTGATGTCGCTTTCGGCTAACGTCATCGACGAGTTGGGTACACACCGGGGCACGGTTCGCGGTTATGTGCGCGGCACCGACAGCACGCTGCTCTATGACTACAACGGCATGTCGTCGTCGACGATGGCCATCATCTCGACGGCCATGACGGAGCTGGAGCAGATGATTAACAGTACTAACGACAGCGAGAAAGGAGGTGAGGCATGAATGTGAAGTGTGATTTCCGGCGTATTGCAGTCGAGAACATTGAAGGCACTACGGAGTTCATCGACCTGTCAAAGCCGCTGGGCAACGCCCTCTACATGCAGGGCAAGGACATCGTGGAGTGCGAGCTTGGCCGCGACATCTGGCACAAGGGCGAGGTGGAGCTGACCGACGAGCAGGCGGCTGCCGTGAAGCGGTTTGCGGCGGGGTATTCCTACGTCGTGCGTACTGCCATCGAGAAGGCGGTTGAAGGAGTGAAAAGTGAATAGTGAAAAGTTTTGAGCTATGGGTATGGATTGCAATAACAATGGTGTACTGGCCTACGTCGAGGGCAACGACGTGCTGCTCCGCCTCAATATCTCCGAGCGTACGCCTGAAGGCGAGCAGGCCATCGACCTGGAGGCATGCACCAGCGTGAAGGCCTCGGTCAGCAAACTGCGTGTTTTGGCAAACACAAAAAAGATTATTGATGTCGAGACGGGCATCAGTAAGGACGAGACGGGAGTGCTAATAGTCCGACTGCCAAGGACGCTGGCACGAGGTTTCTACGGTCTCGAAATAGTCATCGAACGCTCCGAGAACCAGGCGCGCTCGTTTGACCTGCGCTTTGCCGTCGTCGCCCGCGACTCCGAGGCTAACGTCCCGCTGACGGCTATCGACGGCGCGCTGACGGCATCGCTGCACGTCACGATGCAAGTCGTCCCGCAGGCCGTCGTCTACGGCAAGAACGCCTACGAGCTGTGGAAGGAGCTGCCCGGCAACGAAGGCAAGCCATTGCAGGAGTACATCGACACCGTACTCGACATGAATGGCGTCATGGCTCGGCTGGCCGAAGCTGAAGAGGAGCGCGTGCAAGCCGAGGATGCGAGGGCTGAAGCAGAGCGGCAGCGTGTAGAGAGCGAGGCGCAGCGTAATACTGCCGAGGGTGGCCGCGCGGAGGCTGAAACCAATCGCAGCAATAACGAACGCCTTCGGGCCGCCAACGAGACCAACCGTCAGGAGAACGAGGCTGGCCGGCGCGAGACAGAGCGGTCGCGTGCGGAATCCGAGGCCCAGCGTGCTGCCGCCGAGAGCGCGAGAGAGACCGCCGAGCAGAGCCGCGAGCAAGCCGAGCAGAACCGCGAGCAGGCTACGGCGACGGCCTTGCAGACCGTGACGGCGGCTACTTCGGCGGCCAACGATGCTGCCGCCGCTGCCACTGAGGCGACAGAGGGTGCCGAGAAGGTGGACGCACGGCTCAGCACTGGCGGCGGTGCCGTGCTGCTGACGGTCGTCAACCGCCGTGGCGTGGCGAATACCAAGGAGGTCGGCTTCCGTATCTCCAAGACCTACGAGACGGTCGCTGCCATGAACGCCGACGCTGCCAACGTCGAGGAAGGTCGCTTTGTTATGATTGCTGGCGACGTGGAGCAGACGGACACCGGCAAGCTGTACGTCAAGGGTGCCACTGGCTTCACCTTCCTGACAGACCTGTCAGGTGCGCAGGGTATCAAAGGCGACCCCTTTACTTACGCCGACTTTACACCCGAGCAGATTGCCGAGCTTCAGCGTCCTGCCAAGGAAGCAACAGACGCCGCCAACGCAGCAGCACGGAACGCCAACGAGAAAGCGGCGCTGGCTGGGCAAGAGGCTACCGAGGCGGGCCGCGTGAATGCCACGGTCAGCGGCACGGTGCTGACAGTCACTGACCGCAACGGCGTCAGCTCGTCGGTTGACACGAAGGGCGAGAAAGGCAACGATGTCGCTTTCGAGATGGCTAACGGTCATCTTATCGCGGTGAGCGACACCTACGAGCTCGACAGATTTGGAATTGAGAATAAACACTTAATCATCACAATGTAAAAGATATGGCAAGAGTAGATCTGGGAAGAGTCGTAGGCCTGAGCGCCTACGAAGTGGCCGTAGAGAACGGATTTGTCGGGACGGAAGCGGAGTGGCTGGCCTCGCTGAAAGGCCCGAAGGGCGACCCGTCGTCGGCCGACATCAATCTCAACGGGAGTGTAATAACAGTCACCAACAACGCAGGGGAGAGCAGCAGCATAGACCTGCTGGCATCGACGGACGAGCGCGTGCAGATAGCCGTGACGACAAGCGTCGAAGGTGCAAGTGTGAGTGGGCTGGTGATTAACGCCTACTTCAATGACTCGGCGACGCCCGCCAAGACGGCCACCACGGACCAGAATGGCATGGCGACGCTTACCGTGCCTAATGGCTATAAGTACCGACTTGTATTTCCTTCAGTCCCGGGCTGCAAAGACCCTCATGACGTCGTACATACTGCATCGGTGAGCCAGCGTAGCGTGGAGGTGGGGTATAAGGCCGCAGATCCCGCTGACGAAGGTGAGCGCGTGGTCGTGGTGGTAGAACAGAAGTCGGGCAACGGATACTCGAAGGTCGCCGGTGCTACCGTGACCGCGACCGTTGACGGCGTGGCAACCGACTACACGACCGATGCGCAAGGCAGGCTGGAGTTCATTGTACCCTATGGCAAGAGCTATACGCTGACGGCGGCACGGCGCGAGGGTTGGTATATCCCGCAGAACGGCTACACGCTCAATCTCACCGCAGATCAGTCTGTAAGGGAGGTGCTGTTCGAGTTTCGCAGCTATTCTTCGGGTCTTACCATTATGGATACCAGCGGTGACGACTACACGCTGGAAGAATGGGAGTCGATGGTAGAGGCGGAGACCGTCACCAACGCCGACGCGAAGTATATCAAGGTGAGCTCGGCGGCCCTTGCGAATGCGGGCGGCGTGTTCTGCGTCGAGATTGACATGGTGCGTGAGCGCACGCAGGGAAGCAATCTGCAGTGGGGCCCATTGGGCATACTGTTTAACAACATACCGTTAAATGGCAACAGTTCGTCGGCACTGTACTACTATGATGGCCTGACGGCGTCGCGGCTAATCCAGAAAGAGGGCGACGACCGCTCGCTGGGTACGCCTGCCGTAGACCGCTGTCTCGGCGTGAGCCGCGTGGTAGCCGAGGGGACAGAGCGCGAGCACACCATGCCGGGATTCCTGGGCTCTATAGGCCAATGGGCCGTATTATGGGCTAACGTCGCTGAGTTTGACGACATCCTACGCTACGTGCGTCCGGAGGGTACTTACCTCATGGCTTCATGGACCACGCAAAAATGGTCAAGTACGCAGATCAATGTCAACTACGCATGGTATTGGACGTCTGTTGCAAGCAGCTACAACAAGAACGACAGCTACGTTGTCCTGCCGTTCTTCGCGTGCTGACCCCTTGAACTCTTTTTCTCTTCGTCTCTTTCTGGCGGCGCAAGCCGCCGTGTCTGAGCGAAGACTCCTCTCTTTTGGCCGCAATTATTGCGGCAAACGGGAATTAAAAAAATAGGCATCGGACAAACCTTAAAAAAGTGACAAATAGATATGCTGAGTGAGAATCTGCAGATTTACCGTGACACCTACGAACTGTGCAAGCGACTGTGTTTGTACGCGCAGAACGTGCCCAAGCACTGGCGGTATGGTGAATACGGGCGTGCGGTGAGCATGTCACTGGACGCGCTTGACCAGATATACGTGGCCAACAGCAACCAAGAGCAGCGACCAGCAGCACTGACACGCTATCTGCAACTCATTGGCGGCGTGCGTAGTCGCGTGCGCCTGTCGAAGGAACTGAACTATATCAGTGCTCGTGAGGTTGTAAACTTGATGTACCTGATAGACAAGGTCTCGAGACAGGCAACGGGATGGCGCAACGCTTCGCATCATGGCCAGAGCCGGTAAGCCACGGCGAACCGGGAGAGCCGCACCCCTGAAAGAGGTGACACGGACTGTCGCTTTCGCCCCCAAAAAGGGATAAGCAAAGGATTTGAAAGAGTAACCAAGAAACAGCTAATTACGCAGAACAATGTCAACAACGCATGGAATTGGACGTCTGTTGCAAGCAACAATAACAAGAACAACAGCTACGTTGTCCTGCCGTTCTTCGCGCATCACGCAGAGGGAGCACGTCACAATAGAGGATGTGTTCGATGCCTACTATGACTGTCGGCGACACAAGCGGTCGAAACGAAGTGCCGTGGAATATGAACTGAATTACGAAATGGAGAACTACCGACTTTGGCAGGAGCTAAACGCGATGACCTACAAACCGGGCACGTCAACGGCGTTTTGCGTGACAAGGCCGAAATTGCGTGAGGTTTTTGCAGCTGGATTCCGTGACCGCGTGGTTCACCACCTGCTTATAGGTCGGATTAACTGGGCTGTGGAAAGTAGGCTGTCGGACTCGGCCTGTGCCTGCCGGGAGGGAAAGGGTACACTGTATGCCGCCCGTCGGCTGCGTGATATGATGAATGCGGAGCCCGTCGACTGGTACGTCAAGGGGGATATACGCGGGTTCTTCATGTCAATAAGGAAGGATATTCTGCTGCGGCTTGTGTGCGACGTCATTCGGGATGTCGTCAATAACGATGTAGACTGGTGGATGTGGCTGGCCGAGGTGGTCGTGACGCACAGGCCGGAGCTGGACTGCGAGCTTCACGGCAATACGCGACTATGGGATGGACTGCCGGACAACAAGACACTGTTCAAGACTGGCGGCGTCGGCGTGCCTATAGGCAATCTGACGAGTCAGGTGTTTGCGAACCTGTACCTTGCGGAGTTCGACAAGTGGGTTATTTCGCGGTTGGGCAGCGACATGAGGTATATACGTTATGCTGACGACTTCGTGATGATACACCCTGACAAGCGCGTGTTGCTTGGGTTGGTGAACGAGGCGCGGGATTGGCTGCGGTGTGAACGTGGACTTGCGCTGCATGAGCATAAGGTGACGATTCAGCGCGTATGTCGCGGCGTCGGCTTCGTCGGCTGCCTCGTTAAGGGCGGTGTTATCCATCCCGGCCGTCGGCTACGTGCCAATGCGCTTGGTGTCTCGCGGAGATGGGCGGGAAAGCCTGAACACAGCGCCGAGGAGCGGGTGAAGCTGAGGAATACATACAACAGCTACAGCGGCCTGCTTCGTCACCTTGCGTCCTACCGGCTGCGACGTAAGATGTGGCGGTCGCTTGGCGATTACAGGAATCTGAACAACATCAACATGAATAAAATTAAAATCACAAGACAATGAGAAGGTTTATCAAGACTGTTGTACCTGCCGACGGGTACGAGGAAGTGAAGAAAGTCGGCGAAAAGCATGTAGTACACCTGGACGGCGTGGCTGACGAGACAACTCAGTCTATCGTGTGCTATGAGTGTATGACTGACAGCGAGCCTGACATGGCGGTGCTCGGCGAGGAGCTAAAGGTCTGGAAGGCATACATCGCTGAGCGCGAGCTGGAGACGGCTAAGTCCGCGAAGCAGGCGGATCTGGATGCTTATGACCAGAGCGATGCTGTCAATGGCTTTGACGTCACGATTGGCGGTCAGACGATGAACCTCTGGATAGACAGGGAGACCAGGGCCGACTATAAGTCGTCCATCGAGGCGGCTGAGCTGCTTGGCAAGACGGAAGTCCACCCTGTATTCAACGGCATCGAGGTCACGCTGAGCGTCCAGATGGCAAAGATGGCTTTGGCTCAGGTGCAGCTGTATGCCAACCAGTGCTTTGGTGTGACTGAGCGGCACAGGTCAGCGATTCAGCAGCTGAAAACCGTTGCCGACGTAGAGGCGTATGACTTCACAACCGGGTACCCGGAGAGACTAACATTCAGCGTATGACGATACTTGTATTGATTTCCCTCGCCCTCGCCGTCGTCGGCGTTGTCCTGATGTCGCGCGGAGGGCTTCCTGAGAGCGTCAGCGGAATGGTATTTGCCATGCCTGCGCATAAGCGGTGGGTGTGGTCGGGGTGGCTCGTCGCCGTGGCTTTGACGGTGATGGTTCCGTTGATGACGGCGCTCGACGATGCGGCGTGGCTTGGCTGGCTGACCGTCGTCGGCCTCGTAGGTGCCGCCGTCACGCCTATCATAAACAGCGACACGCTGCTGTTGCATGATGTCTGCGGCGTGGCTGCTGGCGTACTCTCGCAGGTCTGCGTGGCGGTGCTGTGTCCGTGGTGGTTGTTGGTGTGGCTGGTATGGCTTCCGCTGCTGGCGGGGGCGATGGCGGCAATGAACGATGCCAAAGACCCACCGTGCCTGCTTGGAGGGCATGGTGTGCTGGCTGCTGAACTGACGTGTGCGGTGACGCTGTATGGGAGCTTAATGTGTTCTTAGAGACTATAAGGTAACACCTTAATTTAGTATTACCTGAATTGTGTCATCAGCGAAGCCCTCGATAGTGCGAATAAACTCCCACCCGTACCAGTCTCTGAGGTATGTGGCGAGTCGAGTTTCGAGGTGATTAAATTCCATGCGTAGGTAAGGACGATACGCCATGCCTAACGATCGATTCCATCGGGTGTAACGCCGACGGTGGTCAGCCTTTCGTTGGCGCTCAACATCATCAGCTCTAACGCCGGCACCGACTCCCATCTCCGCAAAGCGCATATAGCGCAAGAAGGAGTATTCTAACGTAACGTTTCCGGCGTTATCGTCACTTACTATTCTTCCCTGGAATGAGCGTCGTCCTTCTCCAGTTGAGTACCATTGATGATGTTCCTTACGATACTGATTGACCAGCCGGAATCCTGGATAGATTTCGGTTGGCCACACGTGCTGTGTGACCTGTGTCATGCCAAGTTGTTCCAGTGTCTGACGATGAAACGTTGACACGGCTCGTTTTAACGGCCATTGTGGATTGCCTTGATTCTTCTGTGCCATAACTAAATAACGTTCTTTTGGGACAAAGTTAACTATTCTGTAATTGCAACTCGTGACTGCCACAAGTCACATCATTAGAGCACGGGCAATTATCTTTGTAATTAAAACAAACAAAAGAAATGGCACTCAAAGACGTAAGAAGCACCGTTACCATTACTACCAATGCCGTAAAGGCGATTGACGATATGAAGAAATTGCGCCTGATTACGGGCGAATTGGCGCAAGAAATATCGAAGCTGGAGGCTAAGGGGAGGTTGACTAACGCCGAAAGCGCACAACTTTCAGACTTAAAGGAAGCCCATGAGGATGCCATGCGCCGTATCAATGAAATGAAGCGGGGCATGACTCTAATACGTGATGTCGCTAATAATCTAACAAGCAAAACTGGTGCAGATATAAATCGAGCTATCAGGGAAATTAGCCGAGAATTTAACAAGACAAACAGCAGCACAGATGAAAGTAAACAGAAGCTGCAAGAGCTTTCCAATACGCTTGCCAAGCTGAAAGAGGACAAGAGCATCCGCCAGGGACTTACTATGCCGCTGGAGGAGGCACAGCAGCAGCTCAACAACCTCGCCAACACACCTACCGACAAGCTACGCATGGGTCTTGCCGCCATCCGCAAGGAAATGGAGAAAGAGCCAGAGAACACGCAATGGTCGGAATACTTGAAAAGGGCCGAGTCTAAATATAAGGCTCAGATAGCCATCAATGAGCAAGGCCCCGTAGGCAACGCCAATATTCCTGGCGCCTTCCGCGACGACGCAATGAATATGAGCAGCAAAGACCGTCAGCAGGCTCTGATGCAGATGCAGGCCGAACAGCAGCGGCTGCGCTCGCTCTTCACCGCTACCGACGGTGCAGAGGGCTTCGAGGTGTTCAATCAGGATGCGCTCGACCGCCTCCATCAGGTCAATAAGGCTGTCACCAACCTGACAGAGGCAGAACGTCACTACGCACAGGAAAAACAGAAAAGTCAGACTGCGTTTGACAATTCCAACAAGGCTCTTGACGTAACACAACGCCTGCAGCAGGGACAGAAAGTGACGCTGCAAGAGCTGATTGAGACGCAAAAGCACTACAACGCCGAACTACAGAAGTTCCAGGGGGCAAACCTCTCGCCTGGGGACGAGCAGATAGCCAACGCACTGAAAACCCGTCTGGAACAGGTAGAGACTGCCATGCGCGACATCACCGGCGTCGACCTAAACAAGGTCTTTGCCGACCTCGACGGGCAAAAACTCTCCACCCTGGAGCAAGCCCTCAAGCAGGTGAAGGAGCAGGCCGCACAAATCAAGGTGGGCGACGAGACGCAAATCAAGCAGACCGCACAGCAGATAGAGGTGCTCGAAGCAAAGATTGCCGAAGCCAAGCAGAGGCTTGGCGAGGGTATCGCCGACGCGCTCGACTTCGACAACCTTCAGGACGTGCCCACCGAGAAGCTGGAGCAGGCCCTCAAGCAGTTGGAACAGCAGGAGAAGCACCTCATTGGCACCGACACCGCCGGCGCACAGAAAATGGCCGAGAACAAGCGCAAGGTGCAGGAGCAAATCAACCGCAACCGCCGCGCCGTGCAGGACTATGCCAACGCCGAGAAGGTGGCCGCCAACACCGGCAAACACAACGTCACCGAACTGAAAGCCGCCTATGAAACCCTGCAGCAGAAGCTCATGGGGCTGAACACCAGCGAGAAGGAGGCTATCAATACCACTCGTCAGCAAATGGCCAAACTGAAAAAAGCCATCAACGAGGTGAACGGCGAGGCTACAGGATTGACGAAAGTGTGGAAAACAGCTGTCCGTAATATCGGTGCCTATGTCGGTGTGTTTGCTGTGTTTAATAAAATCAAGTCTACTCTTACTGATTTGGTGCGTAAGAACATTGAATTTAGTGATGAACTGACCAATATCCGTAAGGTGTCACAGCTGACCGAATACGATATTAACAGGATGGCAGTGTCGCTCTCAAAAATTGATACGAGAACGAGTGTGCACGAATTAAACAACTTGGCCTATGCGGGTGCAAAACTCGGTATGGGAAAATATGGAGCCGAAGGATTGGCCTCCTTTGTTCGTGCTGCCGACAAGGTAAACGTAGCCCTAAAAGAAGATCTCGGTGACGATGCACTCACGGCAATGTCGAAGCTCGTAGAGGTGATGGGGCTCATCCCGAAGATGGGTATCGAGAAGTCGATGGATGCCGCAGGCTCTGCAATCTTTATGCTTTCGACCAGTAGCACCAGCACGGGTGCCAACATCATCGAATTTTCAAAAAGGCTGATGGGTCTGGCTAACGTGTCGCACGTCACGACCGACGAGCTTTTGGCTCTTGGCTCTGCCAGTGATGCAATGGGACTGATGCCTGAAGTCGCAGCCACGGCCTTCAATAAGGTGTTTACGTCCATACAGACCAACACCAATGGAATAGCAAAGGCACTCGGCGACACGAATGGCGAATTGCAGTCGCTCATTGACAAAGGACAGACAATGGAGGGTATCGTCTACGTCCTCGATAAGATGAACTCCATGTCGGTACAGGAGATGCAGGGGCGCGGACTATTCAAGGCTCTTGGTTCTGACGGTGCCCGACTGAACAACGTCATTACCACGATGGCAGATCGTGTGGATATGCTGAAAGACCATCTCGACATTTCCAACGAGGCATTCAAAGAGGGGACAGCCGTTCAGATTGAGTATGCCATGCAGATGGAGAGTGCCGCTGGCTATGCCGACCGTGCCGCAAACGTATGGGAAAAGGCATTTGTCAACCCAGAGGGCGTTGACTTAGTGAAGGAACTGGCCGTAGAGTGGTATAATGTGTCGCGTGAAATGACCGGCAGTGCGTCTACAATGACATTGATTAAGAGCACGCTTAATATGCTGGCCACGGTTATCGGGACCATAGTTAAACTGCTCCCTGTACTAATCCGTCTGATGATGTTCTACGGTGTAGGCGCAGCCATTCAATATGTGTATAATCAAGTGAGAGTGCTTAATCAGGCATTGCTTTCGGCATCGGCATCTGCCGGTAAACTCAATGCTGTCTTGAAGGCTAATGCTTTCGCTTTTGCTTTCTCGGCTGCAATGACGCTTGCCACATCGCTCTATGACGTAGCAACTGCCGAAGACGAAGCAAAGAAGAAAGCTGACACGTTGAATACAGCCATAGCAGAAGCCGAGGAAGAATATAAGAGAAGCAAAAAGTCACTGGACGAGTATATCGAAAAGCTGAATGATTCAAGTCTGAAAGAGGATGAGCGCCGAAAGATTCTACGCAATTTCAACAACGAATACGGCACTTATATCAATAAACTCGGTCTGGAAACGTCAGAAGTGATTGCTCAGACAAGTGCTTATAATGCCCTGAATGAAGAACTGCAAAAAAATGCCCGGTATAAAATGATTCAAAAGCTCAACGACTCCTATGTAGGAGAAGCTGAGAATGTTGAGTCAGCCGCTCTCGGTCGCTTCCTGTCTGTCGCACAGCAGTATGGTTTTGACGCTACACCTATCATTGAGAAAAGGGCTGAACTCGGAGCAGATGATCTTCTGCAGATGGTTTACAATCAGCTTTACAATAATCAGCTGCAATGGTCATCTACTAATAAGTACCAATACAAACGTCCTGGCAGCAACGCAACTTACTCTACGTCGCCGGTAGACTGGGTGGCCACTGACAGAACAAAAGATATATACAATGCTATTACTGGTCTCGTTCCTGCAAGCCGTGAGACGAAGGCAAGAAAAGAACAAGTTGAAGATCTTGTAAACAAATATGGACTAAGCGGTTACGACCCCGATGAAATGACGCTCGAATTGGCTCTCTCTCAACTCAACCGCCTATCTAAGGTGTCGCTTGATAATCTGAACAAAGGTCTTGCAAAACTTCGTATTGAATGGGGCAAGTTGTCGGCTGAGCAGCAACAATCTGACGAACAGGGTATCAAACCCGCTATGGACAAGTACGAGGCGCAGATTCGCAAGATGACCTATAAGCCAGGGCCAACTGACAAAGAGATACGCAATGCTCAGCAGGACGAAAAACAGGCCCTCCGCAAAGACCTCCAGGACGCACAGCGCGAGTCGGATGCCATCATCGCCAAAATCGAAGAGTGGTATCGTCTGCAGGAAACGGTCATCACCGACATGCAGACCGACGGCAAGCTCACCAAAGAGCAAGCCGACCAGGCCGTGCGCACGCTGAACATCGCCAAGAACACCGCACTGCGCGATGCCCGTCTTGCCGTCAGCGGACGCGACACGAAGGCATGGGAAACGACAAAGCAGCAAATCGGAAACCTCATGCTCGACCAGGGGCAGTGGTCGCAGGAACTGCTGCAGCAAATCCTCGGCGTCTCGATGGATGCCATACGCCAAAACCTCTCACGCATCGACAAGGGCGGCGGCAAGTATGGCATCACCACCTCGTCGTTGAAGGATGCCGTCGACAA
>ODAI013054268.1_pt1 | contig 12409 bp, 10 predicted proteins | sample 1539321 | NCBI WGS metagenome assembly ODAI01 (sample SAMN02144231, study PRJEB22623) | gut metagenome | biome: sheep rumen | host: Ovis aries | place: New Zealand
TAAGAACAACTAACGATCAATTTTCGAACAGCGCGTTCGAAAAAATGATATGAGACGGTTGAGACAGATGTAATGTTCACAAATTAAGCAAATTAAACAAAAAGTGTCTCAAGAGTCTCATGCAAAAAAATGCATTGAGAAATGTGAGAATTCTCAGAATTCTTAAAAATCTCATGCAAAATTTTTGCATGGCAAAGTTGGCAAAGTTGACAAACTTGCTGCGAACTTGGTCAAGATGGTCAAGTTGGTCATGCAAATTTTTATAAGCCGGCATAGGATGCCGTGGCAATGGAAAAAGAAAGACAAAGAAAAATAAAATAAAAGAGATATGCAAGTATATCACGGAAACATCTTGACGGTAGATGCAAAGAATAATGTCTATCAGTATCTTGTAGAAGATGCGGGCCGGATTGTTTATGTGGGCGATGAATGTCCGCGTGAATATGCGGACGCTGCGAAAATAGAATTGGGAGAAAGAGCACTCATGCCTTCCTTTGTAGATACACATCAACATTTTGCATCATTTGCGATCTTCCATTCGGGCTTGAATGTAATGGATTTTACATCCAATAAGGAGATGCTAGTGGCGATAAAAGAATATGTCGCTAAAGCAGAAGGAAAGAGTCTGTTGGCATTTGGTGCATCTCCATATTCAGTTAAAGAGAGAAGGCTGATTAACCGTGAGGAGTTGGACAGTGTATGCCCGGACAAACCGATGATGATGGTTAAATACGACGGACATGCATGTGTGGTGAATACTCCGTTACTAAAGAAGCTGGAAAAGAAACTAAGCAAACTGCGTGGCTATCACCCGGAAAGCGGCGAGATGAACCAAGAGGCATTCTTTGCCGTGTCGGATTATATCTCCAATTCTGTTTCTATTCCGAATATGATTCGCAACATGCAGAAGGCTGTGGATTATGAGGCATCCAAGGGAATAGGAATGGTTCATACAGTCAGTGGTGTCGGTTTTCCGATGAATGCAGATATTACGATTGAGAAATTGTTTGCTAAGAGTGTACAGAACGGTTTCCAGATACGTGTCTTTCCTCAGTCGATGGACACCAGTGTAGCCACGAGTCGCAAGTTGCCGCGAATAGGAGGATGTTTCGAATGTGCATTGGATGGTTGTTATGGATCGCAGGATGCGGCTATGATAGAGCCTTATGTGAATGACAAGAGCAACAGCGGCGTGCTATACTATTCGGACGAAAAAGTGATCGAGTTCTGCAAGAAAGCCAATAGGATGGGTCTGCAGATAGAGATGCACGCAATAGGTGACAAAGCGTTTGAGCAAGCGACGATGGCATTGAAAGCCGCTTTGGACGATTGTCCGAGAGAAAATCATCGTCATGGCATTATTCATGCTTGTCTGCCGACCCAAGAGGGAGTAGATATATGCGCGAAGTATCATATCAACCTGCTTATGCAATCGGCTTTTGATAATTGGCGTCAGGAGCCTCCGGAGTACACGGAGAGTATCTTGGGTAAGGAGCGTAATTCGCGGCTGAATCCTGTAAAGACATTTGTGGAAAAAGGCTGTATAGTAGGTCAGGGAAGTGATGCACCATGTACCGATCCTGACCCGATAGATTGGCTATACAGGGCTTGTAACCATACGAATCCGAGTCAGTCAGTTGATGTCTATACTGCATTGCGTATGTTGACATACAATGGATGCTATGTGACGTTTGACGAAAAAGAGCGCGGAACTTTGGAGAAAGGGAAGATTGCCGATATGGTTATTCTCTCGGATAATCCCTATAAAGTAGAACCGCAGAATTTGCGCCAATTGAAAGTGGAGAAATTGATTCTCTCGGGCGAAGAATACAAACCCCAGAACCAATCGCTTGGAGCCGTGATATGGAAAGGAATATCAAATAATCAAAAATATTAACATCAAAATATACTCACTATGGAAGATAAAAATTATTGCATGAGTTCGTACTTAACATTCCGTTATGTAGAAGACCCCAATAAGCAGTTTAAAGAAGGTTTACATCATACTTTGGATATCCCTTACCCGGAAGAGAAAAAAGTATTAGTAAGAACTGCCGAAGATATAGCCAAAGCGTATAGGGAGATGTTTGCGGAAAAAGAGAAGGATACGAAGTTGGGTATTTTGCTCTCGGGAGGTATGGATTCCGCTTGTTTGGCTGCGTTCATGAAACCCGGAACAGATGCATATACTTTCCGTTTTATGGATGGCACTTTCTCAACTGGAGACATGGAGCGCGCAAAACTTTATGCAGAGAAGTATCATTTGAATCTACATTACGTGGATATCAACTTTGATGTGGTAAAGAAAAATCTTCCGGCATTGATGAAGAAGAAGGGTGCTCCAGTTCATTCCATTGAACCGCAAATCATGGAGGCAGCTCTTCAAGCCAAGAAAGACGGAGTAGAGCAGTTGGTGGCAGCCGATGGCAGTGATTTGGTGTTCGGAGGAATGGATAAGATGTTATCGAAAGATTGGGATTTCGATGAGTGGGTTGATTTCTATACATTCTTGGATCCGAAGAAAGTTCTCAAAGAGCCGGTATCCATGGCGCATATCTATGAACGATATCGTTTGCCAAATAACAAGATAGATTTCATGCGCTTCCAAGATGAGGTCTTTGCACATGAGTCGAGTGGTTCGTACTGCAATGCGGTTATAACTGCCGGCATGAAGTATGTACCTCTCTTTGATCCCTCCGGCATGGTGAAAATGGCAGATCCATTGGATTTGGAACGAGTACGCAGAGGAGAGTCCAAATATCTCATCCGCGAGTTATTCCATATGTGCTATCCTGAAATTCCAATTCCGGAGAAGGTTCCAATGCCGCGTCCTGTAGATGTTTATTTCAAGGATTGGCAAGGACCGACGCGTCCGGAGTTCCGCAGGGATATAGACATGGCTTCTCTAACGGGTAACCAAAAATGGTTACTGTATTGTTTGGAGGAATTCCTCAATATGGTGGAACCTATTAAAATTGGTTATACAACAGGAGTGTATGACTTGTTTCATATCGGTCATTTGAATTTATTGCGTAAAGCAAAAGCACAATGTGATTATTTGATTGTGGGTGTTTCTACCGATGATTTGGTGGAATATAAGGGGAAACGTGCTGTGATACCTTTTGAGGAACGCAAAGAGATAGTGGCTGCCATCAAGTATGTGGATGAGGTAGTTACACAAGAGAATATGAATAAACTCGGTGCGTGGAAGAAATATCATTTTGATGTGATGTTCGTTGGGGATGATTGGAAAGGAACCGATAAATGGAACAAGATAGAGAAAGATCTTGCAGAAGTCGGTGCTAAAGTGGTCTATTTCCCGTATACAAAAGGCACGAGCAGTACACTAATAAATGAGACACTGATACGTTTGCGTGAAGAAGACAAATAATGGAAGATTTATCTAAATATAATCCAGAAGGTTCCACTCTCCGCAAAGCACAATTGCGAATGTTGGAAATGTTAATAGAGATTGATAGGATTTGCAGGAAGCATGATATCCAATATTGGATAGATTTTGGCACACTTCTTGGCGCGGTAAGGCACAGAGGTTTTATTCCTTGGGATGACGACATGGATATAAGCGTATACGAAAAGGATTATAAGCATTTGCGGGAAGTCTTAATAAAAGAATTACCTGAGAATTTTGTGTTTCAGGACACATCAACTGATAAATATGCATTTTTTACATATGGACGTGTAAGGGATAAAAAATCATATTGCTATTATCCATTTTTTATTAAATTAAAGGAACAGGGACTTTGTGTTGATGTTTTCCGTTATGAAGATATTCCTTCTCCGAAATTGAAGAATTTTGTTGATTTCTTTTATCGTCGTGCTTATCATGAAATTCATCATTATGGTGATGTAGCCTATAAATCAAAAGTGGAAATTATACTGAAACGTTTTTTTGCATATCTATTATATCCTTTTGCATGGATAGCAAAGAAGATCGTTCAATACTTAGGAAGACAGAGCACAAAAGGGCTTATGGGAAGATGGGCTATTACTAATGCGGTCTATTGTAAGGATAACATATTCCCATTAACTGAAGTCGAATTTGAAGGACGTAATTTTTTTGCCCCGGGAAATTGGGACAAGCATTTAAAAGGTATATATGGCGATTATATGCAAATTCCATCTCCAGAGAATAGGAAACAAATATTTGATATGAATTTAGTTAAAATAGAGGATTAAAGCAATGAAACTGAGAAAGATACTATATTTGCCATATAACTTGTTGCGGTTTAAGGACTTTCACTATTCTGCGACGGTGAAGCGTTGTTTATTGATAACACCACGATGTGTATCCATTGGAAGAAACGTGTATATTGAAAAGAACTGCCGAATAGAGGGAGTAAGTTCGTATAATAATGTAACATTTAGTCCGTCCATAGTGTTTGAGGAAAATGTATCCGTGCAACAAAACCTGCATTTGACTTGTGCAGACCAGATAGTAGTTGGCAAAAATACTGCAATCGCTGCGAATGTGTCCATTACAGACATTCACCATCCTTATGAAGACATTAACACTCCGATAGAGCAACAGGATATTATCGTTAAACCCGTTATTATCGGGCAGGATTGTAAGATTTATAATAATGCGGTAATTCTGCCAGGGGTGCATATCGGCAAACATTGCACAATAGGAGCAAATTCTGTGGTGACGCACGATATACCGGATTATAGCGTAGCGGTTGGTGCGCCTGCACGAGTGATTAAGAGGTATAATTTTGAAACCCAGGAATGGGAGAAAGTAGAAGATAAATAAACAAGATATGAAGATTTTAGTAACAGGGGCCAATGGTTATATAGGCAGCCATGTCGTGGATTTGTTGATTAGCAAAGGACATGAGGTTGTTGCATGTGATGTAAACACCAACCATATCAACCCACAAGCACAAGTAATCAAATATAATGTGTTTGATTGCTCGGAAACGGATGATGCCTATAGTTTGTTAGGAAAGCCGGATGTGTGCATACATTTCGCATGGCGTGATGGATTTGTACACAATTCTCCCAAACAGATGTATGATCTAAGTTTGCACTATGCTTTTTTAACAAACTTGATTAGTCATGGCTTGAAGCAATTGGCTGTTATGGGCACGATGCATGAGGTGGGCTATCATGTGGGCAAGATTGATGAGAACACTCCATGTAATCCGCAATCATTATATGCTATCGCGAAAAATGCATTGCGGCAGAGTCTCATGTTATATTGTAAACAAAATGATTGTCAACTGCAATGGCTGCGTGGATATTATATTTATGGTGATGATTTGCGTAACCATTCTATCTTTACCAAACTGCTGGAGGCTGCAGAGCGTGGAGATAAGACATTCCCATTCACATCCGGCAAGAACCAGTATGATTTTATGCATGTAGACAAACTGGTTGAGCAGATAGTGGCCGTTATTCTTCAACAAGAGGTGGATGGCATCATTAATTGTTGTACAGGAGAACCCAAATCATTGGGAGAAGCAGTGTCTGAATTTATTAAGGCTCATAACTTAGACATTCAACTCAATTATGGAGCCTTTCCTGACAGACCCTACGATTCGCCATGTACATATGGGGATAATACAAAAATCAAACAAATCATGCAACATGCCTAAAGTATTAATAATATCATCTCCCTTTTTCGGCTACGAGCGAAGTGTAGGTCGTGCGTTTGAACAACTTGGCTATCAGGTGCGAATTGAAAACTATGACGAACCGATTCATCCCTTCAAGGGTTGGCTTCGTTGGCGGCATAAGTTCTCGCTCAACCGTGAGCGCTTGCGCGAGCAAAGTCGGCAGAAATATAAGGTATATATTGAGCATGTATTTGATGACTACAAACCGGATATCGTCTTTAGCTATAATGGCACGATTCTAAAGGACGAAACATTGGATTATTTTCGCCTGAAGGGAGCAAAAGTGATCCTTTGGATGTATGACAGTGTGCTGCGACCGGATAGAGCGATGTGCGAGAAGCATATAGATCATGCAGATGTGGTATGTTGTTTTGAGGAAACGGATGTTGAATATTTTGCGAAGCAAGGTAAAAAGGCTTATTTCCTTCCGTTGGCCTGTGACACCACGGTCTATTATCCGCAAAAGGCAGAAAAAGATATCGATATTTTATTTGTCGGAACGATCTATACAAGTCGGAAGCGGATAGAGATGTTGGAACGATTAGTACAACATTACCCCAATCTGAACATACGTATTTACGGGGAATACATGCCCTATTTCAAGAATCCGATCACATGGCTTTTCCGCAAATACCGAAAGATATTCCTCAATTACAATATTCCTCCGCAAGAGGTGAATGACCTGTACGCGCGAACGAAGATAGCACTCAATATTCATCATAAGCAGACCTTCAACGGAGCCAACCAGCGTTTCTTTGAGGCCAGCGGCGCAGGTGCTTACCAGATATGCGATGCCAATCCGTTTATCCGCTCTGTGTTCACAAAAGGTGAAATAGGAATCTACGAGAACGAGGAACAGATGTATGCGTTGATTGATTATGCACTGACGCATGATATGTCGCATGAAATAGAGCAGGCATATGAGGTAATCGTTTCCAAACACACGTTCTTAGTCCGTGTGAAACAGATGTTAGATATACTAAAGTTACAATGAGCAGATTACTATTCATACAATACAGGCCGTTTGGGGCGGTGATGAACGGAGGAGATCAGGGGACGAAAAAGAACCTGGATATGTTGGGGCGTGTAATAGGGAAAGAGAATATAGAGGTGTATTACTTGCACGACAAGGCCGGTAAGAGTTCTGCCGCGGAATATGCAAAGGGCGCGATGTTGATGCCGTTTGGCTATTTCTTGGGACTGACGCCGAAGAAGGTGGAGCAGATTGTCCGAAAGGCCGAAGGATTTGACTATGTTTTCATTGACCGAAGTCTGTTCGGTGTGATAGCTAAGGGACTGAAAGAGGCAGGTTACCAAGGACGCATCATCACTTCGTTCCAGAACACCGAGGTGGCGTACATGGAGGCGAAGATGCCGAAGCGCATGCCGTTCCGGAGTGTAGTCATCCGGTGCGCGGACAAGAATGACCGATGGAGTTGTGCTTATTCAGACAAGATCATTGCACTGAACGAACGGGACAAGGTCTCGTTGCAAAATTTGTATAATCGTACGGCAGAGTGTATAATTCCCGTGGCGATGGAGGATAAGTGCAAAAGCATGAAGCCGGACATGCAGATGATGACCGAGCCGAAAGTAAGGTGCCTGTTTTTAGGCGCGTATTTCCTCGCCAATACGGAAGGCATTGTGTGGTTCATGAAAAACGTGTATCCGCAAGTCCATGTGGAGGTGAAGATTGTAGGTCGTGGCATGGGGCAGTTGAAGGCGGAACAGCCGGAGCTGTTAAAGGGAATAGAGGTGGTGAACGATGCGCCTTCGTTAGTCCCGTACTTTGAAGAATCGGATCTGATGATCCTGCCTATTTTCTCCGGCAGCGGAATGAAGGTGAAGACGTGCGAGAGTCTGATGTACGGCAAGAATATTTTGGCTACGGACGAGGCGTTAGAGGGATACGAGATAGAAGAGGGCGTGAGCGCCTGGCGGTGTAATACGGCGGAGGCGTTCATCAATGCCATCCATGATTTTGCGCAGCATCCCCGTCCCCGATTTAATCAGGCGGCACGGCAGTGCTATTTACAGAACTATTCCAACGAAGTAGTGGAACAGAAATTCAAAGAGTTGCTCAACTGAGCAACTCTTTGTTTTTCTTGCAGTACTTGCTCCATAGCGGCCAAGTGATGCACGCAAGGCTGATGACGAGCGTGAGAATAGCGAACAATACACTCAGCCATTCCATGCGCAGGATAGTCGGCGTGAAGGTCATCGTGACGGTGTGTTCGCCGGCAGGGATCACCGCTGCACGGAGCACATAGTTGACACGTCCCAGCGCAATCTCCTTGCCATCGACGCAGATATGCCATCCATCGGGATAATATATCTCGGAGAAGACGGCTACGCGGTCTTGCGCCGTGCGGGCGGTGTATTCCAACTTATTCGGCGCATATGAGGTCATGGTGATCTCATCGCCCTCACTCGGCATTCCTTCGCAGGATAGGATAGGGCGGAATTTCTCATCTGCCACGGCCGTCTTACGCAGATCCAATGAGTTCAGCGCTGTGCACTCATCGTCCGGCGTCGGGGCAAACTGCACGTTGTTTACAAACCAAGCGTTGCCCATTGCATCCGGATTCTGGACTACACCCCGCTGCGTGACGATATATTTCGTATTCAGCATATTGAGCACATTCCAGTTCATCTTACTGATATGTTCGTCAATGAGATCCTGATAGCGGCGTAACTTCACGGCAGAATATCCGCCGATAGAATTCAGGCGATAACTCGTGCGGGCATCATTGAAGGTGTTTGTATTGAGATTGAGTACGCGGTAGCCGAGACTCTTGTCCTGCAGAATCTGTTCCTCCCAAGGCTGTATCTTGAAGTAAGACTCGCTCTCTTTGGGTTTGACGAAATTATCGTTATTGAAGAAGCGTTTGTTCACAGGAATCATGTCCGCTAAGATCAGTACAGCCAGGCCGGCAAAGAAAAGGCTGTTGGCTTTTGGCTTTTGGCTGTTGACTTTTTGCCATGCGTACCAGAAAGTGAGTGCGCAACCTAAAAGCACGAAGAGCAGGCTCCTCCATGCATCGCTCTTGACCATGGCTACGCGCTGGTCGAGGATGGCGTCGTAGAGCCATTGCGGTACTTGTCCTTTCCATTGCGCATCGTATGAGCTCGTCATGTCAAATGATCCGCCAAAGAGGGCTGCGAATAAGCAGATACCTGCGGTCACTCCGCCGGCAATGAGCATACTGCGACGCAGTTTGGACCATTCCACCTCACCGTTGACAATCTTTTGTAATCCCAAGAATCCCAATAACGGCATGGTGATTTCGGCGACCACAAGGATAGACTCCACGGCGCGGAACTTATTGTACATCGGGAAGTAGTTGAAGAAGAACTCCGTGAGCCACATCATGTTCTTACCCCATGAGAGGAAAATGGACATGAGTGTAGCGAAGAGCAATGCCCATTTATAGGGACCGGGCACAATGAGCAGGCCTAACAGGAACAGGAAGCATACTATTGCACCCACGTAAACGGCTCCGCTGGTAAACATCTTCTCCCCGTGGTAAGTAGGTGCCTGAGAGCAGAACTGCTCCGCATCACGTTTGGACACGCCCTGTTTGCGCATGGCTTGGCTGAGTTGGCTGTCTTTGCCTAAGTTGAATCCGCTGGCTCCGCCTTCCCAGTTCGGTATAAGGAGCGTCATGGTCTCGCCTTTGCCGTAACTCCAGTCGGTGGCGTACTTGAGGTCGAGTCCTTCGGCCGGTTTGTCCTGTGCCTGCTTGGTCAGTTCGCTATGTCCGCCACGCATGGTCTCCTTGAGGTACGAACTGTTCATCTTCATGCTCGTATAACGAGTGCCGTAGATCAGCCCCGCGCAGAATAGAAGGATAACCAGACAAATGCCCACATTTTTCCACTCTTTGTCCCTGCACGCAATGACGATCTCAGCGATGACCATCACACCCAGTAACATGCTGATATAATAGGTCATCTGTGGATGTGACAGGATGCCGTAAGGCGCGAAGATAAGGATCATCGGAACGGCGAGCCAGTATTTCTTTCGGAAGAGCGCATAGATGCCACCGATGATCGGCGCGAGGGCTCCTATCGCAAAGGCTTTCGACATGTGGCCGGCCGGAATAATGAGGAAGAAATACGAGGACATTCCTATCGCCAATGCACCGACCAGGGATAGCCACGGACTGATCCCAAAGCAGAGTAACATCAGGAAGAAGCCCGTGAAATAGAGGAAGATAGCCGCCCTGGGTTCTCCCAATATATTCATTACCACGCGTTTCCACCATCCGACGATATATCCGGATTTGAGGCTTCCGACAATCTGGAAAGTCGGCATGCCGCCGAACATGGAGTTGGTCCACCATGTGCAATCATCGTGTTCTGCATTATAGGTCAGCGCCTCATTGGCGGCGCCTTTCCAGTTGTTTACATCCCCGGCGTTCAGCACTTTACCGTCCAGAATGGGGCTGCAATAGGTGATGGCAAAGCCGATAAACACCACGATAGCCACCATATACGGGGCGAGTTTTTTCCAATCTATTTTCATTTTATTTAATCATTTTGCGGATTTCACAAAGTTCTTCTTTGACGCGGAGGAGGATCTCGAGGGCGGATTGACGGGAGTCGGAGTGCTTGGTGTTAGAGGCTAATTCCTTGCGAATGGCTTCTATGCGCGTGATCTTCAGTTCATCGCGGATATATTTGATACGTTTGATAAGTTCGTGATTCTCAAGCGTATAATACCGGTTTCCATGGCCGTCCTTACGCGGCACAAGATCATTGAACTGCTTCTCCCAATAACGCAGCGTGGTGGCAGGTACGCCTGTCATCTCCTCCGTCTCGCGCAGCGAGTAATATTGTTTCTCTATCTCTTTCAAGGGTCAGTTATTGGTGTTTCTCGGACCTGATGATTGTCTGTTATTTGCAGATTTTCAGCTTCTTACCATCGCGGATATTGTCGCTGGTCAATCCATTCCATTGTTTGAGTTGTTTGACGGTGCAATGGAATTTCTTAGCAATGCCGCCGAGTGTGTCGCCTTTTTTGATGGTATAATAGGTCACTCCGTTCACACGATACGCGCCGGTGATGGATGTCACCTTCGCCAAATCAATCTCCGCGCGGCGGTTATTGATCAAACTATCTGCCTTGTATGCCAGAATGTTGTTTTCCTGCTCAATGAACGCACCTACTTTCTCAGAGGGCAGGCAAAGCGCATATGGTGTTCCTCCGGGCAGAATATCCCGCGAATACTGCGGGTTCAGCCGACGCAGTTCGTCCATCGGAATATCCAGATTCTTGCTTACCTGATGCAAGTGTAGCCGTTGGGTCGTTAAAATAGTGTCCGTCAACATGGTCTTCTCAATCGGCGCCTTGCAAATACCGTGTTCTTCGCCATACGTCATGGCGTAGTTGGCGGCAATGAAGATAGGCACGTAGTTGCGGGTCTCTTTGGGCAGATACGGATAGATAGACCAGAAATCACGTTTTCCTCCTGCGCGGCGGATGGCTTTGTTGACGTTTCCGCTTCCGCAGTTATAGGCTGCGATGACCAGATTCCAATCGAAATAGATATTGTACATGCTGGACAGGAAACGACATGCCGCGTCGGTCGATTTGACAGGATCCATACGCTCGTCCACTAAGGAATTCACTTCCAAACCGAACAACTTACCCGTTCCCGGCATGAACTGCCAAAGCCCCGCTGCTCCTGCATGTGAACGCGCAATGGGGTTCAATGCCGACTCGATGATAGGCAGGTATTTGAGTTCGTAGGGCAGGTTATATCGTCCCAAAGCCTCTTCGAAGATCGGGAAATAATACTCGCTCATGCGCATCATGCGCGCCACTTGTTTTGGGCTGCGTTTGACATACCTTAATATAAACGCGCGCACGCGTTCGTTGTACGGCAGTTCAATGACGCATGGCAATGCCTGCAAGCGCGCCTTATAAACCGAGTCGGGCAGACTCGCGGTGTCTAATGAAGCCATACATCCCGTGGTATCAAGCCATTGGAGACTCCAATCCAGCGTCCGGTATTCGATGCCCGTCAGATTCTGCTCTTTCCACTGTGCGTAGTAGGGTAGAATAGGGATGACGGTGTCTTCGGCGATCTCAATGCTGTCTTGGATGACGAGACTGTCAATGCCCAGACTGTCTGCCTCTTGCGCGCATACACATACCGCGGCGCAGAGACCTAATAATATTCCAAAAATCTTTTTCAAAACTGTATAGCTAATTTTAATTCAGCACTCTTTTGTTGCTGTAAATCATAATAAATCTGCGGTTCTATATTCAGCGTCAGGTCAGGTGAGATGTCATAGTCAAATAACTGCGCATCCACGTACGCATCTATCAGACTCAGCGCATACACAATGACGGTCGCTAAAATGGAATAATCCCGGTATCGCCGGTATATATTCTGTTGGTTTTTGAGGGTGTTCATCCATGTGTTCTCTCCGCCAACGCGGGACAAAGTGTATCCGTCCGGCAGAACCGCGATATACGTCTTGTCGGCATCTTCCGTCACAGTACCGGCTTGTACATCTTTGTATAAGTCCAGATAGGCGGTTTTGTAGCCTGAATAGCGGTTTTGCATCTGACTGATGGCATAGCCGCATCCCATGAAAGCCCCATAAACGATTGGCAGTTTCCAATAGGAACGGTTGTAGAACTGTCCTGCTCCGGGGATGATCACACCGAGCCACACCGCTTTGCGGGCGTCCGGTAGTTTGGTCATGTCGATATAGTACTTATGATCCGCGTCGGAGGTGCTTGTTGTGTCCGGAATATA
>ODAI012052622.1_pt1 | contig 12408 bp, 10 predicted proteins | sample 1539321 | NCBI WGS metagenome assembly ODAI01 (sample SAMN02144231, study PRJEB22623) | gut metagenome | biome: sheep rumen | host: Ovis aries | place: New Zealand
CCTTGTTGGCGAAATGAAGCAGCACAATCACCAGCAGCAAAAGAGGCGAAAGGCAGATCAACGCCAAGAGCGCGATACAGAAGTCAAAAAAACGCTTGAAATAATTCCTATACATTTTTATATCACGTACTATTGACAGAGTTGTTAACACTGCAATAATTTTGTGCAAAATTAATAAAAAAAACACACCCGAAGAAAGATTTAGCGTTTTTTTACTAACTTTGCACCCTCAAAGGGTCATCATGATACTCTTTCGATACAATAGCTTGGTCAAATCATATTCTCCATCATGGCAAAGAAAATACTCATCCTATCGAATAACTGCGGTGGACTGGTTAGTTTCCGCAAAGAAGTGTTCGAAGCTCTACTACGGGAGGGTCATTCTCTTATTGTAGCTGCACCTGAAGATTACAAAACAGAAATCATCACAGAAATGGGATGCCAGTTTGTCAAGATAGAATTCAACCGGCAAGGGACGAATCCTTTGGCAGATATCATATTGACATACAAATACTTCAGGCTTATTAGGAATGTAAGGCCAGATGTGGTCTTGACATATACCATCAAGCCCAACCTTTACGGAGGAATGGCATGTCGCTTCACAGGCACACCGCAATTGGCCAATATCACGGGATTAGGCATTGCCACCGAAAAGCCAGGATTCCTTCGGAGTTTGACAACATTTCTTTACAAACTGGGACTTCGGAAGACTCGAATGGTGTTCTTTCAGAACAAGGAAAACCAAGATTACTGCCTCAGAAATCACCTGGTAGTTGGTCCTTCCCGCCTCATTCCTGGCTCTGGAGTCAATCTTGAGAAATATAGCGTTCAACCCTATCCTTCGGGCAATATCATCCGCTTCGTATATATTGGAAGAGTTCAAAGACGCAAAGGAATAGAACAGTTTCTAAAAGCTGCAGAAACCATCAAGGAACGTTATCCTCATACAGAATTCCACATCTTGGGAAGATGTGAAGAAGCCCGTTATCAATCTTCGTTAAACGACCTATCGCAAAAAGGGATTATTATCTATCACGGCTTGGTGAAAGACACTAGGCCATATCTCACTGACATTCATTGCACTGTTCATCCCTCCTTCTATCCTGAAGGAATGTCAAACGTCCTTTTAGAAAGTTGCGCCACAGGGCGTCCCGTCATCACAACCGACAAGGCTGGATGCAAGGAAATCGTAGATGAAGGGAAAAACGGATATATAGTACGGCAACAAGATACTGCTGATCTTATTGAGAAAATAGAGAGATTTATACGCCTCCCTCAATCTCAGAAAGAAGAAATGGGACAATATGCACGGAAAAAAGTGGAAAAGGAATTTAACCGTGCTTTTGTCATTGAAGCATACTTAAACGAAATTGAAAAGATACATTAAAACTAAAGAGGTCTTCGTGTGACCTCGCAGAGGTCATATGAAGACCATGTTGTACGGGCACCGTGTGTGAATCTATGGGGATTGACCTTGGTTTAGGCCATGGTCGTGCATCGTCAAGAGATAAGAAATCATCGGGTTCAGTGACGAAAAGCTGTCCGCATGAGATATGAAACACCCGGCGAAACTGCCGGAATCGGTCTTTGAAACACTGAAACAGTCACGTATGGGTACAATGGTGGCTGTCCGCCAAGAATCTTGCTTTGACGGATGCCGTTGGAAGTGACTATGCCGTTTTGTCGCTGAGGTATGAGCCAAGGGGCGGTGCCCTCGCCGGGTCGAGATGCTCGACCACGTCCATCCTGCACCCGCAGCACGGGCAGACGCCGATATCCCAGCCCGTCATCTCACAGACCTGGGCAAGCGTTTTCTTCCTGCGCACCTTTGGCACTGGCGTGCCCCCGAGCAGCTCCTGCGCCTTCCTGAGCTTGTCCCGGTTGGACGGCGAGAGCAGCCCGTAATGGCGTATGCGCACGAACGCGGGCGGCAGGACGTGGAGCGAGAGCAGGTGGAGGAAGTCGATGACGTGCATGGTCATCTTCCCATGCTTTCCACCGCGCCTGTAGTCCTTGTAGTCATAGGTCACCATCCCGTCGGCCGTGTAGCCGAGGATGCGCGAGTTGCTGATGGCCACGCGGTAGGCATACCTCCCGATGTACTCCAACACCTGCTCGACGCCCTTCGCCGGAGGGCGGCTGTAGACGACCCAGGCCTTGTCGAAACACCGCTTGCGTACATCCTGCGGGACGGACTCGCCGGTTGCCTTCAGGCTGCGCGTCAGCATGTCCATGAACTTGGCGCGGAACACCTTGCTCAATGCCTGCACCGGGAAGAGGAAGTCGCGTGCGCCCTTGCACCCCTTGAGGTGATGCCATGCGCCGTCACTATCCACCCCGCCCCCGGTGACGATGCAGTGGACGTGTGGGTGGTAGTGGAGGTTGCTTCCCCACGTGTGCAGGATGGCCGTCATCCCGCCCAGCAGCCCCCGCGCCCCGAAGAACTTGCGCAGCGTGGCCCACGCGGCCCTGAACATCGCGGAGTAGAAAAGCGCCTGGTTCGGCATCGCCAGCGGATGGAGGCAGTCGGGGACAGTGAACACCACGTGGAAGTAGCCCACGCCCGGAAGCACCTCCTCCCTGCGCATCTCCACCCATGCGGCCCTGTCGACGTTCTGGCACTTGGGGCAGTGGCGGTCGCGGCAGCTGTTGTAGCTGACGCGCCTCTCCCCGCACTCCGGACACACCTCGACATGCCCGCCGAGCCAGCGGGTGCGGCACACGCCCATCCTGGCGAGGGACATGGCCACATGGGCCTTCACCTTGAAGCGCGAGAGGAACTCCGCACCCCAGTCGCGGATGATCCGCCCGACCTCGAAACGCGGGCGCCTCACGAGAAGATGTGGTCGACGAGGTACACGCACTGCCGCCTCTCGACCCTCGCCACGTGGAGGTAGACCATCGTGGTCTGCACCGACTTGTGACCGAGCCGCTTCTGGACGGTCTGTATGTCCTCGCCCACCTCCAGCAGGTGTGTCGCATGGGAATGGCGCAGGCTGTGCGTCGAAAGCGTGGTGTCAAGCCCCGCAAGGGAGAGCACGTCCCTCAGCCTGCCGCGTATGTACGCGTTGTCGATGGGCCCGATGCATCCGAACTTCTTGAACACGAGGTTCATGCTCGGGTATGCCCTGCGGTATGCCGCGAGCACCTTCAGTGTCTTCGGGGAGATTGGCACGACGCGGTCCTTGCCGCCCTTGCCCTTCCTGACGTGGACCTGGCACCGGTCGAAAGAGATGTCAGTCCAGCACAAGCCGCACGCCTCGAAGGCACGCAGCCCGCAGTCGTAGATGACGGAGAACAGCGCCTTGGAGTACAACTCGCAGGAGCGAAGCAGAAGCCTCACCTGCTCCACGGAAAGGATTTTCGGAAGCTTCCTCTCCCGGCGGATCTTGGGAAGCGCCAAGCCGGCAAGGTCGGGATGCCCCATGGAGCGCAGGTAGCTCTTCAAGCCGTAGACGAAGTGCTTGAACTGGGAGATGGCCGGTTGCGGCTGGCGCGAGAGCATCCAAGCCATGTAGCCGTCGGCATCCTGCTGGGTGAACTCCTCGGGCAGCTTGCCTAAGTGGGCCACGGCCTTGTACAACGCGTGACTGTAGTCGGTGATGGTGCCGGACGCATGTCCGGTGATTTGCAACTTGCTCTGAAAGAGCGAAACTCTGTTGGTGAAGGATGGAACCTTGGCCAATGCGATGTCGGAGATCTTCTTCGGCATAATATATGGTTGAAAGGGGAGTTAACGGCTCGCCCGACGCGGGTGGCCGTGCCCCCTTTACAAACTTATAACGGAAGAAGAAAAATAATTATTAACAACACCGCATGAGCCGAAGGGCTTTAGCTTTTACGCTATGCGGAAATTAGTACAACAACAATATTCACAAGCCACCGCCATCTTCGCTTTTTCCTCATTTTTTAACATTATATTGCAAAGGAAACAGAATTTGACATTCCAAGCATAATTAAAATGACAAACACTTACACTTCAAAACGAGACCCCTATTGGGATTCACTGAAATTCATCCTTATTGCTCTTGTTGTCATCGGCCACATTATAGAAATAGGGAAACACTATAACCAATCATTACATATTTGTACATTATATCATTTTATTTATACATTTCACATGCCTCTATTTTTATTCGTTTCAGGCATATTTACAAGGGTGAAAGACAAGAAAAAGTATGTAAAAGGATTATTACAAATATTTGAAACATATATCATTTTCCAAATTATTTTCTCTTTTGACGATCTTATTAGAGGTGATTTTTCCGTATCGAAAGTATTATTCAGGCCTAATTATTGGTACTTAATGACATTGATTATTTACAGAATCTTTGTTCTCCTCACTCACTCTTTATTGGATAAGAAAAGTGTGAGAAACATTATAATACCCTTATCCTTTTTCCTCTCTTTTGTTGCCGGCTATTTTCCTTTAGAAGAATTCTTTTCTTTCCAAAGAACTTTTTCCTTTTTACCGTTCTTTTTACTGGGGTATTATTCTGATTTCAATACAATTAAAAACACTATTCTACGATTAAGCCCTATAACATGTGTTATTTTTCTTTTGGGATTGTATATTTTTCTTTACACAACAGGATTTCAGGCTGCAGGATATTTCCCCAAAGCTTACAATCATCATTTTACTATCTATAACAGAATTCTTCTTACTATATTGTCATTGATTTCCATAGGCGCTTTCATGAGAATTACCATCAATTTAAAGTTGAATGTATTTTTAGCTTATTGGGGGCAATTTACTTTGTCTATTTACATTTATCAAAATTTTACAAGAAAGCCTATTGCTTCAATATTATCTCATGGTTTTTTGAATTCAGACCTACTAACTCTATTACTCATATCATTTGTCATCATACTGACTATTACTTTTGCATCAACTTCAAAAATACTAAAATTCACATTAAACCCTATCAGCAAAATAATTATTCTATGCAAGCCAAACAGAGAGAATAGAACCGACAATTTATAAAAACGCACACCCTGACTTGTTACTATTCCAACTACGATTTAGCCCTTTCGCTAAAATATAATTCAAGAAAATTTTGGATACCGCTTTTTTTTTGTAATTTTGCACAAAAATAATGCATTCGGTGCATTTGGATAAAGGATTTTTAGGATTATTTTGGTATTATGAGCTGCGGGATAATGTTTTAATCTGACGTTTTACCTCTTTCGCACACCTGTTTATCACCCCTAAGTGGCATTCATTCTACCAATTATGATAATACTCATACCTACAGGTATGAGGAGAATAGTTGTGCGAATTTGGTTTGTACAAAATTCAAGCTTTAAACACTATTCATACTCCTGAATAATCCGTCCAGATCGTACCGATATTCCCAAAACAGAAAAGCGATTAGTCAGCAGGCTTATGATATCTTTAAAAGAACTAAAGAAAATAGTAAAACAAAATAATAGTGAGCTGCCCAAAATAAAAGTAGCTTTATTGGGTGACTCTGCCACACAATTATTAGCTATAGCTTTACGTGGCATGGCCATCTCATGTGGTTATCAATTAGACCTTTTTGAGTCAGAGTATAATCAGATTGAAAGACAAATACTTGATCCGGACAGCGAACTATACAAGTTTGATGCCGAAGTTGTTATCATATTTCAATCTACCCACAAGTTAGGAATACTTCATAGCCAATTGACTCCAAAGCAACAGCAAAGTATTGCCGAACAGAGATTAGCATTTGTTTCTTCTTTATTTGAGATACAGGGATTAGCTACAAAAAAAATCATTTATTTCAACTATCCAGAAATAAACGACACTATTTTTGGCAATTATGCCAACAAGGTTGAGAGCTCTTTCACTTACCAAGTGCGCAAACTCAATTATGAGTTGATGAAACAAGCAGAAAGATATCCCAATCTCTATATTTGTGATATTGCAGAAATACAAAATAAATTTGGCAGAGATTTCCTCTTCGCACCCAACATATACACAAACACTGAAATGGTGCTTAGCTTGGAGTCTATTCCCTATGTCGCGTCAAGAGTGTTAGACACTATTTGTGCAATCAAAGGGAAGATAAAGAAATGCCTTATTTTGGATTTGGACAACACTATCTGGGGAGGCGTTATCGGTGATGACGGTATAGAGGGTATTCAATTGGGGCATGGGCTTGGTATAGGAAAGGCTTTTACAGAATTCCAGATGTGGGTGAAAAAACTACGCCAGCGTGGAATTATCATTTGCATCGCATCAAAAAATGATGAGGAAATCGCTAAAGAACCATTCTTGAAGCACCCGGACATGATACTCCGTCTTGACGATATTGCTGTCTTCCAAGCCAACTGGGAAACGAAAGTGGATAACATTCGTACGATCCAAAATATTTTGAATATCGGTTTTGACTCAATGGTTTTCATTGACGATAACCCATTTGAAAGGAATATCGTACGAGATAATATCCCCGGCATTACAGTGCCTGAACTACCGAGGAATCCTGAAGACTATTTGGAATATCTTTATAGTTTGAATTTGTTCGAAACTGCTAGTTATAGTAACGAAGACAACGACAGGACAAGGCAGTATCAAATTGAGGCAAAACGAGTTTCGCTCTCTAAAACATTTAAGAACGAAGCAGACTTTTTAGAGTCACTTGATATGCAGTCCACTGTTTCTGATTTTACAGATTTCAACATTCCTCGCGTAGCACAACTGACTCAGCGAAGCAACCAATTCAATTTACGGACAAAAAGATATACAGAGGCAGACTTAAAAATAATGGAAGAGGATCCCAATATCATCAAATTGTGCTTTACACTGGAAGATAAATTTGGGAATAATGGTCTCATTGCTGTTATTATTATGAAAGCATTGGACAAAGAGACACTCTTTATTGACACATGGTTAATGAGCTGTAGAGTTTTGAAACGTGGGATGGAAGTTTTCACTCTGAACACAATGGTAGACCAAGCAAAATCCGCCGGTTATAAAAAACTGATTGGTGAATATATTCCTACTCCCAAAAACAAAATGGTAGGAAGCCATTATTTGGACTTAGGTTTTACAAAAATAGAAGAATCTGATTGTCCGAAGTATGTTCTATACACAGACAATTATCAAGATAAGAAGTGTTTTATAAACAGAAAAAGCAAATAAGTTATTATGGAAAGAAATGTTATTCTAACACAGCTAAATGATATTTTTGTCGATGTCATGGACAACGATGATATCATCATTTCTGAATCCACGACATCTGACGACATCGAAGAGTGGGATTCACTTACTCATGTTCATTTAGTCGTTGAAATCCAAAGACATTTTAATGTAAATTTTTCCGCAAAGGAGATGATGAGTTGGAAAAATGTAGGCCAATTGGTTGATTCGTTGGCTCAAAAAATGCGATAAACTATATTCATCATGAAATTTTACCAAGACACACTTAGAACTATCAAACAAGAAGTCGATAAAAAAAAGGAAAAAATACGACATAAGCATTTTGCAAAGAAAGCATCAGCTTTATTCGATATGCATAGTAATAAGAACATTATTGTTCTTAGTTCTGATTGTGTAGGAGGGAGACTGATGAATGACTATCAGCTACCCGTCAATACGCCCACCGTCAATGTTTGGTTTTCCGACGATGGATTTCTAAAGATATGTGAAAATCCGACAAAGTATTTTCAGATACCAATAATAATGAACGGCCTAGATAAAAAAGGCCATTTTATAGGAATTGTTGATGATATTGTTTGTCATTTTGGGCATGAGACAGACCCTGAAAAAGCCAAGAAGAAATGGACTAGAGGGTGCAAGCAGTTCTACAGAGCACTGAAAAGTGATTATGAGATATGCGTTATTATGAACGATAGGAATGATTTTGATGATTCTTTCGTGAAAAGATTTGAAGCACTTCCATATCAACATAAAATATTATTCACTCACAAACCTCATCCAGAAATTCCTCATGTTTTTTACATGAAAGGAGAAGATTCCCTTCCTTATGTCAAGACAATGACACTATTTGAAAACTTTTACTCAACAAGAAGGAGATACGACAGGTTTGACTTTTATCATTGGTTCCTTGACATGTTGAAAGAAGAAAACAGATAATTATTATCCTCATCATCAATAACTATTGTTTTCCACAATGAAAGGAATTGTTTTGGCTGGCGGAAGCGGCACACGCCTATACCCTATTACCAAAGGGATTAGCAAACAGCTGATTCCTATATATGATAAGCCGATGGTCTATTATCCCATCTCTGTGCTAATGCTTGCTGGGATACGCGAAATTCTCGTCATCTCCACCCCAGATGACCTGCCAAGCTTTCGCAGACTCCTCGGTGACGGCAGTGACTACGGAGTACGTTTCGAATATGCGGAACAACCATCTCCTGACGGCCTTGCACAGGCATTCATCATTGGGAAGGAGTTTATTGGGAGTGACTCTGTCTGCCTAGTCCTCGGCGACAACATTTTTCATGGAGCCGGTCTTTCAGGTCGTCTCATTGATGCTGTGAGAAATGCAGAGCAACTAGACGAGGCGACAGTCTTCGGCTATTGGGTCAACGACCCTCAACGCTATGGTGTGGCCGAATTCGACGCTCACGGAAAGTGCCTTTCCATCGAAGAAAAGCCTGCTCACCCCAAATCCAACTATGCTGTAGTAGGTCTCTATTTTTATCCTAATGAGGTGGTGGATATTGCACAGCATATCAAACCTTCTGATCGAGGTGAACTGGAAATCACAACAGTCAACCAACGTTTTCTTGAAATGGGCCGCTTAAAAGTGAAGACCCTTGGACGTGGATTTGCATGGCTCGATACAGGCACTCACGACTCATTGGCAGAAGCATCTGTTTTTGTGGAAGTGATAGAGAAACGACAAGGTCTAAAAATCGCATGCCTTGAAGGCATCGCCTACCGTAAGGGATGGATCAGCCGTCAGAAGATGAAGGAGTTGGCACAACCTATGTTGAAAAATCAATATGGTCAATATCTTCTCAAAGTCATCGATGAGATAGACCGTACAGGAAAAAGAGACATAGAATAACGTAAATATTGATCAAATGAAAAGGGAAAAGAAGACTTATTTAGTGACAGGGGCTGCCGGCTTTATCGGAGCAAACTTCATCAAATATCTTTTATACCAAAAATATGTTGATTCACCTATTCGAATCATTGTACTCGACGCTCTAACCTATGCCGGCAATTTTGGCACAATCAAAGATGATATTGATGACCAGCGGTGCTTTTTTGTCAAGGGCGACATCCGAGACAGGGAATTAGTTGCGGGTCTGTTCGCGAAGTATGACATAGACTATGTGGTCAACTTCGCAGCAGAAAGTCACGTCGACCGTTCTATTGAAGATCCTCAGCTCTTTCTTTCCGTCAACATTCTCGGTACACAAAATTTGCTTGACACAACACGACGGGCATGGGTGACAGGGAAAGGTGACGACGGATACCCTATTTGGCAAAAAGGAAAACGGTATCATCAAGTGTCAACAGATGAAGTCTATGGGTCTCTTGGCGACAAAGGCTTTTTCACCGAGGAGACACCACTTTCTCCCCACAGCCCATACAGTGCCTCGAAAACTTCTGCCGACCTGATAGTGATGGCCTACCACGACACATACCACATGCCTGTCACCATCACCCGCTGTTCCAACAACTATGGCCCCTATCATTTCCCAGAAAAGTTAATCCCTTTGATCATCAACAACATTCTGTCAGGAAAGCCACTCCCGGTATACGGGAAAGGTGAAAATGTGCGCGACTGGCTATATGTGGAAGACCACTGCAAGGCCATTGACCTCGTGGTACGTGAGGGGAACGACGGCGAAATCTATAATGTCGGCGGACATAATGAAATGAAGAACATTGATATCGTGAGACTGATCATCAAGACAATTCACGATATGATGGAAGCCGACAAATCACTTCGCAAGGTCCTAAAACTCCAGCTGCTAGATGAACAAGGAGAAATCCGCTACGACTGGATCAACGACCATCTCATTACCTTCGTGGCCGATCGGCTAGGCCACGATCAACGTTATGCTATTGACCCGTCAAAGATAAAAGAAGCCCTGGGTTGGGAGCCTCAAACACCCTTTGCCCAGGGAATTACAAAGACCATTCGCTGGAATCTCGATCATCAAGGATGGATCAATGAAGTAACAAGCGGGGAATATCAAAACTATTATGATAAAATGTATGGTTCAAGATAAACCTTTCATTTAATAGCCAATAATTCAATATATAACACCCTCTAGTTTACGATGCCATCAAAATTAAGTTATATGGACACCAACAGGATTACTGTCACTTCTCCCCTGCTTCCAGACCTTGCTGAGTTTAGCAAAATGCTCCAGCAGATATGGGATAGCAAATGGATTACCAATAACGGTTCATTCCACAAACTTTTGGAAAAAGAATTGGCCGCCTATTTGAAAGTACCGTTCGTCAGCCTTTTTACCAACGGTACCCTTCCGCTCATTACAGCACTGCAGGCACTACGCATCACGGGGGAAGTCATCACTACCCCCTACAGCTTTGTAGCTACTACTCATGCCCTCTGGTGGAACGGCATTAAACCTGTCTTCGTCGACATCGACTGGAAGACCGGATGTATTGACCCCAACAAGATAGAATCGGCCATCACGCCTAAGACAACAGCAATCATGCCCGTGCATGTCTATGGGAAACCTTGCGACATGGAGGCCATTCAGACTATCGCCGACAAATATGGCCTCAAGGTGATTTACGACGCTGCCCATGCATTCGGTGTCGAGGTCAACGGTAAGAGTGTGCTCAATGCAGGAGACATGTCTACACTCAGCTTTCATGCCACCAAGGTTTACAATACGGTAGAAGGCGGTGCCATGATCATGCAAGATGAGAAGACCAAACAACGCATTGACTACTTGAAAAATTTCGGCTTTGCCGGAGAGACAGAGGTCATTGCCCCTGGCATCAATTCAAAAATGGACGAGATTCGCAGTGCATACGGACTGTTGAACTTGAAACAAGTGGACAATGCTATTGAGGCACGCCACCAAGTGGCCATCCAATATCGAAAAGCATTGAAAGAAATAGAGGGTATAGAGTTTTGGAATGACATCCCTGGAGTACGGCACAATTACAGTTATTTCCCCATTTTCATCGATTCCAAGAAATTCGGAATGAACCGTGATGAACTCTATTTCAAGATGCGGGAGAAAGGTGTGTTAGGCCGCCGCTATTTCTATCCACTAATCAGTGATTTCTCTACATATCGTGGACTGCCAAGTTCTGCTAGAGAAAATTTGCCCGTCGCTCACCGCATGGCAGAGCAAGTGATATGCTTGCCTATGCATCATCAATTAAGCGAAAATGACATCGAGAGGATTCTTGCCATTATAAAAGATTGCTCAAAATGAAAAGAATCATGTTATTGGGAGGGTTAAGATACCTTCTGCCTGTTATCAAAGCTGCTCACGAGCAGGGCTATTATGTTATTACAGCAGACTATTCACCTGAGAATATCGCACACAAATACAGTGACGAATATTGCAATGTGAGCATCATCGACAAAGAAGCTGTTTTGAGAGAAGCTCAACGGCTAAAGATCGATGGCATTATGTCTTTTGCCTGCGACCCAGGGGTCGTCGCAGCTTCATACGTCCAAAACACGATGCACCTGCCTTCTTTTGGTCCGTTTGAATCTATAGAAATCCTACAAAACAAGGATAAGTTCCGCAACTTTTTGGCCCAAAATGGTTTCAACGTACCTTTAGCCAAAGGATTCGATAATATTGACGAAGCACTGTCAGAGTCTTATTGGTTTCCCTGGCCTGTCATCGTCAAGCCCACCGACTCTGCCGGGAGCAAAGGGGTCACAAGAGTAGACAGAATAGAAAACTTAAAACCTGCACTGGAATATGCCATGAAGCATTCTATTTCAGGGCATATCATTGTCGAGGAATTTATAGAAAAGGCTGGCTGTTCCTCTGATACTGACAGTTTTTCCGTCAATGGAGAGCTGACATTTGTCAGCTTTTGCGCACAGCGATTCGATCCCGACGCATCGAACCCATACACACCTGCAGCTTACTCCTGGCCCTCAACTTTTTCAAAAGAACAAGAAGAATACCTCACTAGCGAAATACAACGATTGATTCATCTGCTTCATCTAAAGACAGCTGTCTACAATATTGAAACGCGTGTCGGCACCAACGGAAAGCCCTATATCATGGAGTTGACACCAAGAGGTGGCGGCAACAGGTTATGTGAAATGCTTCACTACGCTACAGGAGTAGATATGATTACTGCCATCACTCGGGCTGTAGTAGGCGACCCAATAGATGACGTCAATCAGAAGCCTGATAACGGGCACTGGGCTGAAATTATCCTACATGCAGACAATAAGAGCGTGTTTTATCACCTAGACATAAGCA
>ODAI012567081.1_pt1 | contig 12407 bp, 10 predicted proteins | sample 1539321 | NCBI WGS metagenome assembly ODAI01 (sample SAMN02144231, study PRJEB22623) | gut metagenome | biome: sheep rumen | host: Ovis aries | place: New Zealand
CTCGGACTGCATGAAATCGGGGACATTGTAGGGCTAGAGACGCAGGTCGTTGTGCGAGGTGTCCTTCTGCGGAAGCAGGAATGGCTTGTCGAAACGCCCGTCACCGGCATAGTGCGCAAGGTAGAGGCGGGTATAGCGCCCGTCGATGCGGCGGCTGCTGAACACTATCCACTTGCCCTCGGAAGACCAGGAGTGGTAGCTCTCGGTGTCGTCGCTGTTAAGCTCTTCCACCGGTCCGGCCTCGCCCGTGGAGAGGTCGAGCATCCAAAGGTCGGCCTCCTTGTGCCAGATGGGGAACGTGCCGAAGGATGAACGGGTGAAGAGGATGCGGCCGTCGCGGACCCTCGGGAACGAGACGGAGCCTTCGGGATCCTCCCACAGGACCTGGGGCTCTCCCACGAAACGTCCGTCCTCGAAACCGATGGACATGAGCCTGTAGTGCACCTGCCCGCGGTTGTTGACTATCTCCTCGACATTGTCAGCGGAGCAGTAATACAAAGTCTTGCCGTCCTCGGACCAGGCGGGGAAGGTCTCCAGCGACTCTTCACCCAACATGGAAGGATAAGTATAGACGGAGTCGGTCTGGAGGTCCATGAGGATCATGTCGGACCTGGTATCGTAGACTTCGATGGGCTGGCGGTCGCTGATGGTGAAACTCTGATGGGTATTGTTGGTGGAGAAGGCGATGTAGCGCCCGCCGGGGTGCCATGCGGGATACGTGCCCTGGCGCTTGGGGCCGAGCGTGGCGATGTTCTGCAGGCGTACATTGTCCCCGTCCACGAAGACGGTGCCTCCGCCGGGGCCTCTCGCGTGAAGGATCATCCTTGACGGGTCACCTTTGTAAAAGGTATGGCAGTTCATGCATCCGGTGACGCTTCCGGCCTGAGAGGAGACGATGTCGGTCTCCTTGTAGGAAGCCAGCTCGCGCTGGGTGATGGAGACCGACGGCCAGCTCTGGTATCCCGGAGCGATGAGACGGTACACTATATAAGGGTCGATGGGGTCCTTGGAGCGGTAAACGGGGAAAGGCTTGTAGGTCACTCCACGCTTGTCGCCCTTTTTCCAGGCGCTGACGGTGATCCACTCCACTCCGTCTTCGACCTTCCTGGACTCCTTGAACCTGCGTCCGTCGGCCATCCTGAAAGTGAGCTTGGCCATCCCTTCGGGGACGGTCACTCCGACATAGTCGGGGAAGATGGGAGGGTACCCGTCACGGCTGTCGAACGCTGAGGGACGGCCGCATGATGCAAGAAGGAACCCCGACAGGACTGCAAAGGCTATATTCTTAAAGTATGGAACCATTGCGATACTATTTTTTACAAATTTAATCAATTTTCCATCCATTGAACCATCATTGGACGGAATTGACGGGTTTTTGAACGAGTCTTGCGGCATTTCTGCCTATTTTTGCGACACAACGAAATCCATAACGACACCTCTTTATGAATACAAGACTCATCCTGCGCACAGCGCTCGTTTCCGCAGTCGTCCTGCTGTCCTGTTCGGCAGTGTACGGCCAGAAAAAATCCAAGAAAATCGACGTCGCCCAGGCACTGTCGGGGTACTTCACCCTGGCCACCGACGAGGCTGCGACGCCCGACACCAAGGGCTTCATCCGCCGCTGGCTCCTGCTCGAGCCCATCAGCAAGCCCAACCGCACCAACACCGTCTTCACGGACAGCTACATCCGCGATGCCTTTGCGAACGAACCTTATGAAGGCATGTTCACTACCCTGCCCAAGGACGGACAGAAGGTGAAGGTCACCGTCGAGAAGCAGGCACCGGTCAATCTCACCGCAGGCAGGCCGATGATGCCCACGACTCCGGCCGAGCCCGTCTTTGAAAAGGCTACGCTCACATGGCACGCCCTCGACAGCAAACTCTTCAACGTCAAACTTTTCCGCTTCGCCACAGGTCTTGACAAGGAGCGCTACGGCGCCATCTTCGAGGCTTACACCGTAGTGGAGTGCGACGAGGATATCGAGAACGTCCGCATGGCCGTCGGCTCCAACTCCGCCTCCATGTGGTGGCTCAACGGCGAAGAGGCCGTCATCCTGTCCGGCGACCGCCGCATGGTCGCAGATGACTGCATGTCCAAGCGCCTCACCCTCAAGAAGGGCCGCAACATCATCCGCGGCTCGGTCATCAACGGCCCCGGCATGAGCGACTTCTGCCTCCGCTTCATCGACGAGGACGGCAAGCCCGTAAGGAACCTGAGGATCTACTGCAAGTAAAACCCCTAACATGACTTCCACCATGAAATCGAGAATAGTTATCATCGGGGCAGTTGCCCTCGCATCCCTTTTCGCATCCAAGACCGTCAGCGCCCAGGTTGGGGCTCCCTACATCCATGACCCCTCCACCATCATGGAGTGCGACGGCAAGTACTATACTTTCGGTACCGGCGGTGGCGGCCTCATCTCTGAGGACGGCTGGAACTGGCACAGCGGTGCAGTCCGCCCCGGCGGCGGCGCAGCCCCTGACGCCGTCAAGATCGGCGACCGCTACCTGATCGGTTACAGCGCCACCGGCGGCGGACTGGGCGGCGGACACGCAGGCCGAGTGCTCACCATGTGGAACAAGACCCTGGACCCGGAGTCCCCCGACTTCGAGTACACCGAGGCCGTGGAAGTCGCCTCCTCGCTCGTTGACGAGGACTGCGACGCCATCGACGTAGGCTTCCTCCTCGATCCCGTCACCGGCAGGCTCTTCTGCACCTACGGCACTTATTTCGGATTCATCCGCCAGGTCGAGCTCGATCCCAAGACCGGCCACCGTCTCGAAGGCAATGAAGCCATCGACGTCGCCATCGACTGCGAGGCATCGGTGATGATGTACAACAACGGCTGGTACTATCTGCTGGGCACCCACGGCACCTGCTGCGACGGCGTGAACTCCACCTATAATATCGTCTGCGGACGTTCCAAGAGCCCCAACGGACCGTTCATCGACAATGTCGGACGCACCATGATCGAGGGCGGCGGCAAGATGGTCGCTGCAGCCGAGGACAGGCGCTTCGGCGCCGGCCACTTCGGCCGCATGGTCCTCGAGGAGGGTGTCGAGAAGGCATCCTTCCACTGGGAGGCCGACCTTGACCTTAGCGGCCGCAGCACCCTCGCCATCCGTCCCCTTCTCTGGAAGAACGACTGGCCCGAGGTAGGCGACCTCGTAGAGGAAGGCACTTACGAGATCGAGTCCGTCCGCAGGGGCTATGCCCTCGAGCTGGCAGTGGACTTCGTCCGCGCACAGGGCGGCATGAGGGGATTCAGCCGCGGTGCCGACCAGCCCATCGTGGTCATCGAGAACCAGAAGCTCGAGGAAGTATCCGCCGACTGGCCGGAGAAAACCGACATCCGCATCAGCGACTACATGAACCGTCCTCACCAGAAGTGGTCGTTCGTGGCCGTTCCCGAGGCCGGCGGCTATCTCGGAGGCCCTTACTTCAAGATCGTCATCGAGGGTACCGACAGGGCCCTGACCGCCACCGAGGAGTGCGAGCTCGAGAGCGCACCGTTCAACGGCTCCGACGCCCAGCTCTGGCGCGTCGACCAGCTCACCGACGGAACCTACCGCATCATGCCCAAGGCCATCCCCGGATGCAGCGAGCCTCTCTGCCTCGTATCCGTGGCCGACAGCACCCCTACCCTTGCGAAGTACAACTTCAACAGCGACAACTGCAAGTGGAACCTCAAGCACTTCAAGGCTTTGAAATAAGAGTGTAACACAACACTACGCTCCACAAATCATCATTCAGAGGCGGCTCCTTCCGGGGCCGTCTTTTTTTTTCGCAGGTAATGCAGTATTTTTGCATCAATGCCGTTTAAGGGTCAAACGCAAAACTCTTTACACCATGAAAAGGACATTCATCTTTATCGCCGTATCCCTTCTGGCGCTCGGGAGCCTGAGCGCCTGCGACAAGCAGAATCCCGACATACAGGACGATCCCGAAGAGAATGTCGGGGACAAGCCTTTCGAGCCCATCGTCCTGACCAAGGCGGAAATGGAAATCAGCCAGGCTGCGAACCAGTTCGGATTCGACGTCTATCATAAGATATACAAGGACAAGGACATCTTCATGTCCCCGCTCAGCATATCGCTGGCCCTCTCCATGACCGCGAGCGGCGCCTCCGGGCAGACCGCGGAGCAGATGCTGTCGGTACTGGGGTTCGAGGGACAGTCCACCGCCGATCTTGGAAGTTACTACCAGAAGATGGTTGCCGCCCTTCTCGAAGCCGACCCCAAGACCACTTTCGAGGTGGCCAACTCCATCTGGGCCAACAATGATGCGATACATGTGCTCGATTCCTTCAAGGACGATGTAGTCAAATACTACTCTTCCGAAATCCATTCCGCCGATTTCTCCCTGCAGTCCACCGTCGACAGGGTGAACAAATGGGTGTCGGACAAGACTCACGGGAAGATCCCTACCATTCTCGACGGGCCTGACCCCGACCTGGTCATGGCTCTCATCAATGCACTGTATTTCAAGGGGAAATGGGCTTTCGAATTCGATGAAGGAACGAAGAAAGAAAACTTCAGCAAACTGTCCGGAGGCAAGACCAAGGTGGACATGATGACCGTGAAGGAACAGCTCCGCTACAGCGTACAGGACGGATTCAGGATGGTGAGCCTGCCTTATGGCAACGGTTCCTTCACCATGGACGTCATCCTTCCTCCGGAGGACGAGAGTTTTGATAAGGCCGTAGCACGTTTCGACGCCAAGCTCTATTCCAGGCTCATCCACAGCTCGTACGGGACAGCCAACGTCAATCTCAAACTCCCGAAATTCACTTTCAGCTATGATGCAGACCTCACCCGCACCCTGATTGACCTGGGCATGGAGCAGGCATTCAACGAACATGCCGATTTCTCGGCCATGGCCAAGGAGCCCCTGTGCATCTCCAAGGTCCTGCACAAGACCTTCGTGGATGTAAATGAAAAGGGTACGGAAGCCGCCGCAGTCACTTTCGTAGGGATGTTTGCTACGGCATTACCCAATCCTCCGGCACCGCAGAACGTCGATTTCTTCGCCGACAGGCCGTTCATGTTCGTAATCAAGGAGAGCAGCACCGGCGCAGTGCTTTTCATCGGACAAAAGGTTGGTTGATGAGGGACGAACGGCAGCTTTCGGAGCGTTGCGCGCGAGGGGAAAAGCAGGCCTGCAGGGAGCTGTACGACAGCTGTGCAGGCCGGCTCCTGGCCCTTAGTGCCCGTTACGTAGGTTCGCAGGAAGCCGCCGAGGATGTCATTCAGGAAGCATTCATAAAGGTTTTCTCCACCATCAAGTCGTTCAGGTACCGCGGAGAAGGATCGCTCTATGCTTGGATCCGCAGGATAGTGGTCAACCGCAGCGTAGACTATCTGAGGGAGCGCAAGCGGACCGGGATGGTCAGTCTGGACGATGCGCGCATGGAGGATGGCGACAGCCTGGACAGTTCGGAGGTCGCCTCCATACCGGAAGATACGCTGGCAAGGATGATAGAAGAGCTCCCGGACGGCTACAGGACGGTCTTCAACCTCTTCGCCATAGACGGATACTCCCACCGCGAGATCGGAAAGATGCTCGGCATCAAGGAAAAAACCTCGTCTTCGCAGTTTTTCAGGGCAAGGGCCCTGCTGGCAGCAAAAATCAAGGAATACATAAGGAACAATGGATAAAAGGAAAAATAAAAACGACTGGACCGACGCGGTCCGCCAGCGGCTGGAAGGCCGCGAGCTGACGCCTGGAGATGCGCTCTGGGAGCGCATCGACGCGGCGGCAGGCGCGGGGCAGGCGCCGCACAAGGTGCGGCCGCTGGCCTGGGCCGGCGCCCTCGGCGCCGCCGCGGCAGCCGCCCTGGCGGCCGTGCTGCTCCTGCGCCCCGCAGGGGCCCCGGAGCCCGGCCGCATCGACGTGCTGCCCTCCCCTTCATCTTCTCTCGCAGAGGTTCAGGAGCCGGACCTCCGCGCTGATGACGTCCAGCTCGAGGCTGTCGTCTCCAAGACTCCGGCTTCAGCCCCGTCCAGGCCGCTTCTTTCCCATATGGCGGCCGACTCCCGTCCGACTGCCGCGGACGTCACTCACATACATGAAACGGAGTCAGAGCCGTATGTTACTATAGCAGATAACCCTGCCGATAAAAAAGAAGATGCAGCCCCTATAACCGCCGCTCCTGCAAACGTCGCACCCGTCTCTGAACCTGCAGAAAAGCCCTCCGGCGCCATCCAGTCTCCAAGTGGCAACACCACCGAGACCTCCATGACCATGGATGATTACCTCCGGCTGGAAGCGGCGGCGCAGCGGCGCCATCGCCGCCTCGGCGCCGCCCTGTACGCCTCCGGCTTACCATACAACAACCTGCAAGGCAATGATGACCTGATCGGATTTGACGACATAGAAACCAGCTACAACGACCCTGGCGGCAGTCCTTTGGGGCCTGTCGACCCGCACACCGGCAATTCCATTGGAAGCGGCACGGGAAGCCAGTCCAATCCCGGCTATACCAGCAACCCGGAGTCGCCGAAGGGCTTCGAACCCGTCAAATACAATGATGACCCTTACAACATAAACGGTGACAGGCTGAACCACTCCAAGCCCTTGAACGTCGGACTCGCCGTTTCACTTCCGCTCAGCCCTCACCTGTTCGTCGAGAGCGGCCTCTACTGGTCCTACCTGCGCTCGTCTTCCTACAGGATAACCAACCAGTCATTGCATTTCATAGGCATACCTCTCAAGTTGGGTTACCGCTTCGACGGTCCAGGCCGCACTTCGCTGTCGCTTAGCGCAGGCGCCAAGGCCGAGAAATGCGTTTCCGCCACCCGCACATACCTGCCAGGCAACACTTCCAGCTTCCAGGAGCCGGGGCTGCAGTTCGCCGCAGTCGGCAGCGCAGCCGTCCAGTACGACTTTACGCCCCGTCTGGGCATCTTCCTCGCCCCGGAGCTGTCGTATTGGTTTACAAAGACTGAGCTGCCCACCTACAACACCGAAAACCCCTTCAACCTCTCCCTCAAGGCCGGCCTCAACCTCACCCTGGGAAGGTGACAATGCCCCTACAGCAGGGCGGGCTCGAGGACGTACTGGAGGGTGCTGCGGCTGCTCTGGCGGACGATGACGTTCTTGCGCTCGAGGAAGGCCTTCTCGGTGGGGGTGGGACCCTCCGGAAGGTAATGCCGCACGGTGAAGAGCTGCAGCCCGACATTGTACTTGATGCTGAACCTGGCAGACAGGCGTGAGAGAAGTCCCTTGAGCTTGGCCTCGTCGTAGTCGAAGCAGATGGAGAGCATCAGGGCGGAAGTCTGCATCATGTTGGCGTGGATATGCAGCTCGTCGCAAGTGGCGAAGATGATCTGGAGGTTATGCTCGTTCATGAAGGAATAGTCGCGCGGCGAGATGGAGACAAGGGTCTGGCGGTCCTTTACTATATAGGAAGGGACTGAAGAGCCGCGCGAGAAACTGCGCGCATCCTCGCTGCCGTCGATGACCGTCGGCTCCGCGGAAGGATCCAGGAACGACTGGACCTTCAGGCGTATATCCTTGTTCTGCAGTGGCTTGATGGTCTTTGGATGGATAATGGTAGCTCCATAGAAAGCGAGTTCGATGGCCTCGGAGTACGAGATGCGCGGGATCTTTACCGTATCCTTGAAACGCTTGGGATCGGCATTGAGCAGGCCGCTGACATCCTTCCAGATGGTGACCTCCTCCGCATCGAGGCAGTTGGCGAAGATGGCGGCGGTGTAGTCCGAGCCTTCCCGCCCGAGGGTTGTGGAGTCCACGCCGTCGGCAGTGCCGCCTATGAAGCCCTGCACGACGTACACGGCACCGGACTCGTGGCGCGCGTTCAGCGGACGGATCCGGCGCGCCGTCTCCTCCCAGTCGACGATGGCCGAACGGTAACGGCGGTCGGTGACCACCAGCTGCCTGGCATCGAGCCACTCCGACTTCACTCCAAGTGAAGACAGGTATGCGCATACGATCGTAGTGGAGATAAGCTCGCCGTAACAGACGGCGCAGTCGTAATGCCTGTCATAATCCGGCTCGGGGCGCGCGAGGTTCGAGCGCAGCTCACCGAACAGTTCCTCCACGCGGGAATATACAGGATGCGAGGAGTCCGGGAACAGTTCACGCATTATGCCCTCATGGTACTCGACACACACCCTAAGGGGATCGCCCTCCGGGCGGTTCCCGCTTCGGCGGCACACGTCAAGCACTTTCTCCAGCATGTTGGTGGTCTTGCCCATAGCTGAAACGACGAGGAGGATATCCTCATCCGTCCTTTCCGACACTATGTCCGCGAGATTGCGGACCGCTGCGGCATCCTTCACGGAAGCCCCTCCGAACTTGAAAACCTTGCGTATACGGGACATGCTGGCTCTGTCTTGTTTTTAATTGTACAAAAGTAATATTTTTTCTCCGTTCGGGGACAATTATTTCAGATATGGAATTTCTTTTGCCGCCGATTTGCTTAATTCAAAATTGATTGTGATATTTGCACCCATGGAAAGAAAACAAGCAACCCGCATACAGACCTCATTCCTCAATGCCCTTGAGCATAAGGCTTTGGTATGGCTGGCAGCCCGCCAGCCCAAATGGGTCAACTCCGACATGCTCACCGCTGTCGGCACCTTCGGAGCGTTCCTCATCGGCCTTGGTTACGCACTGACCAAGTTCGACATAAACTTCCTGTGGCTCTCCACCTTCGGCCTCCTGGTCAACTGGTACGGAGACTCCCTGGATGGCAATCTCGCACGCTACCGCCACAAGCAGCGCCCCCTGTACGGGTACTATGTCGACCACACGATGGACGTCATCAATGAAGCCATGATGTTCTTCGGCGCAGGCATGGCACCGTTCTTCGACATGAGGATCACCCTCTCTGCCTTCGTGCTGTACCTGCTCCTTACCCTGAACGTCAGCATGAACGCGCATCTGAGGAGCGAGTTCAAGCTCACCTACCTCAAGCTCGGCCCGACGGAGTTCCGCCTCATCATCGCACTGGCCAACACCGTCATGCTCTGCTACGGCGAGCGCCTGCTCACCTCTCCCGTACCCAACTGGTTCCTGGGCTTCATCGTCCTGATGCTGGGCATCATCTACATCATTTCAGTCATCCAGGACTTGAAGTATTACTCCTCCATCGATCCTATGCCCAAGGACGAAGATGAGCAAAAATAGCCCCACAGACTATTACAAGCTCCCCACGAGCCTCTTCACCCGGCTTCTCGTCGTCGTTGGGAAGGTCATCTGGCTGAGGAAGGTCATAGGCAAGGAAAATATCGACACCTCCAAACCCGCTGTCTTCACATGCAACCACGGCAGGACAGCCGGGCCGTGCTCCGCGGTAGTGCATCTCCCGGTGCGGTTCCGCCCTTGGATCAATGCATGCATGCTCGATGTCGACGAAGCCACCGACACCATCAAGAAGACCTTCCGCAACAGGTTCAACTTCATTCCCCTGAAGCTCAAGAACCGCATCATCCCCCATGCCGCCAAAGGTATCTGCCACCTGCTCAACTCCTTCGACCCCATCCCTGTATACAAGGGGATGCCTAAGGAATCGGCCGGGACAATCGAACTGAGCGTGGATGCGCTGATGCGCGGCGAGAACCTCCTCATCTTCCCGGAAAAGCCCAAGGACCACTACGACCCCGAATCGTACAAGGTGTTCAACACCGGATTCGCCGCCCTCGGCAAAGCCCTGTACGACCGTGCCGGGCAATGCCTGGACTTCTATCCCATCTGGTCCGACTTCAAGACCCATACCTTCCGCATCGGCAAGCCCGTCACTTACGATCCCGCCAATGAACCCCATGCCGAGAAGGTCCGCATCTCCAGCGAGCTGCGGGACCGGATGACGGAGCTCAAGGACCTCTGCAAGAAATAACCGAAAGAAAGCGATATGAAAAACTCCCTGTTCCCCACACTCCTCCTGGTTTTAGCCGTATCATGCTCCGCCCCCTCCGAGCTCAAGCTCACCGAAGGCACGGACTGGACAAGCCGGCGCAGCCGTGGCGCTCCGACGCTCACAAGGGGCAGCGCATCGCGCCGGGCCGGGTGGCCCTGGAGGGCCGCAACTCCCGCATCTACCGTCCCGAGGAAGTGCATTACGACGGTATAAGCAAGCAGGGGTACCCTCCATGAGCATTCGCGCCACGCGTCCCACCGTCATCTACAATCACTTCGATTAGTACTTTCATTTTAGGAGTTTTTTTCCGAGATTTGTAAGGAGGAAATCCACAAATCACAGATACCATGAGAAAAACACTCCTTGCCTGCTTCGTTTTGGCAGCTTCCTGTCTTCTGTCAGGCTGCCATCATTACGACTATGCTTTCCAGAATCCGCGCCTGTCAGTTGACAAACGCGTGGACAACCTTATCTCGCTCCTCACCCCCGAAGAGAAGATCGGCCTGATGATGAACGGCTCGGTGTCGGTCGACAGGCTCGGCATTCCCGCATACAACTGGTGGAACGAGGCCTGCCACGGCATCTGCTACGACGACGTTACTGTATTCCCGCAGGTGATCGCGCTGGGCGCTACATTCGACGCCGACCAGCAATACGAGATCTACACAGCGGTGTCCGACGAGGCCCGAGCAGTCTGGAACACCACCGACCACAACGTCATGGGAGTCACCGAACCCAACGGCAGCATCTGGCACCAGGGCCTCTCCTTCTGGTGTCCCAACGTCAACATCTTCCGCGACCCCAGGTGGGGACGCGGGCAGGAGACTCCCGGCGAGGATCCGTACCTCAACGCCGTAATGGGTACCCAGACCGTCAAGGCCATGCAGGGGACCGACAAGAAGTACTACAAGCTGCACTCATGTGCCAAGCATTTCGCCGTGCACAGCGGTCCTGAACCGCTCCGGCACAGCTTCGACGTCACTCCCTCCAGCCGCGACCTCTGGGAGACCTACCTCCCCGCCTTCAAGGCTACTGTCCTGGAAGGCAATGTCCAGGAAGTGATGTGCGCCTACCACCGCTATGGCGGCGACCCTTGCTGCGCCAACAACTGGCTCCTGGACGAGATCCTCCGCAAGAAATGGAATTTCAGCGGCATCGTAGTATCCGACTGCGGCGCCGTCTCCGACTTTTACCGTTCGCACAAGACGCACCCCGACGTAGCCAGCGCTTCGGCCGACGCAGTCCTGTCCGGAACGGACGTCGAGTGCGGAACGAGCTACAAATCGCTCACCGAGGGTATTGAGAAGGGCCTGATCTCCGAGGCGGATATCGACGTGAACCTCCGCCGTATCCTCAAGGCCCGCTTCGAGCTGGGCATGTTCGACCCTGCGGACAAGTTGCCTTGGGCCGGACTCGGCCTTGACGACCTCAGCAGTCCGGCGCACACCGCACTGGCCGAAAAGGCGGCGCGCGAGGCCATCGTACTGCTCAAGAACGAAGGAGGCATCCTTCCCCTGCGCAAGGACGGCATCACCATCGCAGTTGTCGGTCCCAACGCCGATGACGCCCGCGTGATCCTGGGCAACTACAACGGCTATCCCACTGCGGCCAACAAGCGCACCATCCTGGAAGCCATCCGCGAGGCCGCGCCAGATGCAGACATCATCTATGAGAAAGGCTGCGACCTGGCCGAGCCCTTCCTCACGACCCACTATATCTCCCGCATCAACGGAGGTTCCGGCCTCCATGCCGAGTATTTCAACGACACCAAGTTCGGAGGCCAGGCCGTCGCCAGCACCGACTACAATGAACCCCTGACTCTCAATACCACCTCCCCTGCCCTCGCACATGAAGACTGCGCATGGGTGGAGGGACTCAATCTCACGGACTTCTCCGCCCGCTACACCGGCACCTTCACCGCAGATTACACAGGAGATATGATTTATTCCATCCGCGGCAGCGGCAAATACTCCTTCCGCGTGAACGGCGAGACCGTCGCCGAGCAGGCCGAGGTCCCGGCAGGACGGTTCGGATTCGGGTTCGGCCGCGGGTTCGCCCCCACCTCATTCCCGGTAGTCGAAGGTCAGAGCTACAGCATCGAGATAGAGCTCTCGCAGCCGGAGGCCCGCTCCGCTTCGTTCTCCTTCGACCTCTACAGCCGCAGGGATACCGACTTCCCTTCGGTTGTCGAACGCGTGAAGGACGCTGATGTCATCGTCATGGTAAGCGGCATCTCCTCCGATATCGAGGGTGAGGGACACGACCGCGCCACCATCGAGCTTCCCGAGGTCCAGCAGCAGCTGCTCTCAGCCATGGATGCGACCGGCAAGCCCGTCATCGTGATCAACGTATCCGGCAGCGCCATCGGCTTCGGTAACGTCGAGAGCAAGTACGACGCCCTGATCCAGGCATGGTACGGAGGGCAGGCATGCGGAAAGGCCGCAGCCGACGAACTCTTCGGAGACTACAATCCCGCCGGACGTCTCCCCGCCACGTTCTATGCCGGGCGGGGGCAGCACCCCC
>ODAI013484282.1_pt1 | contig 12406 bp, 24 predicted proteins | sample 1539321 | NCBI WGS metagenome assembly ODAI01 (sample SAMN02144231, study PRJEB22623) | gut metagenome | biome: sheep rumen | host: Ovis aries | place: New Zealand
ATTAATGGTTCCGACGGTATGTAGATAATCCCAAACCGTCCAAACAAAAACAAATGTTAAAAAAGGAAACAATACTGTAACAAATTTGCTTTTGTAATATTTGATGATATCATCACTGTTTTTGAACTCTTTTTCCAGATTGAAATAGCCACTGATCATATAAAACAGACCATCACAGGTGATCAGCAGTATTCTGAACATAGAATCAACTAATTCGTTTTCAATACCAAAATAATGAAAAGAGTGAACCGCAATAACACTTATGCCAAGAAACACTCTCATTAAATCCAAGTTATAACTTCTTTCTTTCATAATAAATCCCCTATTGTCTAACGGTATAATTGTATAATATTTTGCCAAGCTTTTCTCGTTTATAAGAATTGTTCCACTCTTATCTCTTATGCGTTGCTTCTTCTATAAAAAACAATCGTTTATAAAAATCGGCATAATAAAAAGCTCCATATTTCAGGAGCTTTTCGTAAATTAATTAAATAAGTTCGATTGTTGCCATCGGAGCAGCATCACCGCGTCTGAAACCAGTCTTGGTAACTCTGGTGTAACCACCGTTTCTGTCCTTATATTTCGGGGCAACTTCATCAAATAATACCTGAACAGCATTCTTGCCGTCCTTGGTCGTTACATTTCTTAAGTAAGCAGCAGCCTGTCTTCTGGCAGCCAGGTCATTCTTCTTAGCGACCGTGATCAGATGATCGACGACGCTTCTTAATTCCTTGGCCTTCATTTCAGTCGTTTCGATCTTACCTTTTAAGATGAGATCGGTAGCCATGTTCTTAAGAAGGGCAACTCTATGTTCAGCCGTACGGCCTAATCTACGATTCCACATAATTCAATTTCCCCCTTAGTCAATGTGTTTGAATGACAGGTTCAGAGCCTGGAGCTTTTCCTTGACTTCTTTCAAGGATTTCTTGCCGAGGTTTCTTACTCTGCTCATTTCTTCTTCCGTCTTCTGTGTCAGTTCTTCGACTGTTGAGATACCTGCCCTCTTCAAGCAGTTGTAGGATCTCACCGTCAGATCCAGATCATCGATGGACATATTGACCTTCTTGGAATTTCCTTCGTTGACGTAGTCTTTCATCAAAGAATCCAGTTCGTTGACATCGTTGTCAACTTCAGTCAGCAGTTCCAAATGTGAAACTAAGATCTTGGCAGCCAGTGCAAGCGACTCTTTCGGATTGATGGAACCATCGGTCCATACTTCCATGGTAAGTTCATCATACTTGGCAGACTGGCCAACACGGGTCGGTTCAACCGAGTAATTCGCTTTTACGACCGGTGTGTAGATCGCATCGGTGTAGATCGTGCCGATACCCTGGGAAGAACCCTGGTAAAGAAGCTTGTTTTCATCAGCGGAAACATAGCCTCTGCCTTTTCTGGCCAGCAATTCCATTTCAAGTTCGCCGCCCTTATCCAGGTGAGCGATCTCGAGTTCCGGATTTAAGATCTCGACACCGGCAGGAAGAATGATATCTTCAGCCTTTACTGTACAAGGACCTTTTGCGGAAATGCGAAGTGTATAGATGTCGTCATCCGCAATGTCCAGGATCAAACTCTTAATGTTTAATACGATTAATGTAGTATCTTCTCTAACGCCTTTAATAGATGAGAACTCATGGAAGATCCCGTCTATCTTGATAGAATACACTGCACCACCCGGTAAGGATGACAGCATAGTTCTTCTTAAAGCATTGCCTAATGTCGTACCGAAACCTCTCTCTAACGGCGTAATAATGAATTTGCCGTAGTTGTCGGATTCAACATAGTCACTTACTTTAAATTTAGGACGTTCAAATTTATTCATAAATTCCCTCCTTAGCTTTAGCCTCTAGGTTTCTTAGGCGGACGGCAACCGTTATGCGGGATAGGTGTCACGTCGTTGATCGCAGTGATCTCTAAACCAGCCGTAGCAAGAGCTCTGATAGCAGCTTCTCTGCCCGGACCCGGACCTTTAACGTTAACTTCTACCTTCTTCATACCGTGATCCATTGCCGTTTTACCTGCAGCTTCGGAAACCAGTTGCGCAGCATATGGAGTGGATTTACGAGAACCTTTATAACCTAATGCACCGGCACTTGACCATGAAATGACGTTTCCGGCTTCATCAGTGATCGTAACGATCGTATTATTGAATGTTGAGTGGACATGTGCAACGCCACTGGCAATATTCTTCTTAACACGTTTCTTACGTGCAGTTGCTTTTGCTTTCTGTGCCATTGTTTATCCTCCTTACTTCTTCTTATTCGCAACGGTTCTTCTCGGACCTTTACGAGTTCTGGCATTGGTCTTGGTACGCTGACCTCTGACCGGTAAGCCTTTTCTGTGTCTGATACCGCGGTAGCAGGCAATTTCCATTAAACGCTTGATGTTGAGCTGAGTTTCTCTTCTCAGATCGCCTTCGAGCTTGAATGCATCCAAAGCTTTACGGATGGCATTTGTCTGATCGTCTGTCAGATCCTTAACACGGATATCCTCAGAGATACCGCAGTCTGCCAGAACCTTCTTCGCTGTAGTCAGACCTACACCGTAGATGTAAGTGAGAGCGACAACAACACGCTTATTATTTGGAATATCAACTCCAGCAATACGAGCCATTTAAATTTCTTCCTCCCTTTTAACCTTGTCTTTGTTTGTGTTTAGGGTTTTCACAAATAACCATGACGCGACCTTTGCGTTTGATAACACGACACTTATCGCACATTGGTTTTACAGATGGTCTTACTTTCATGTTTTCCCTCCTAGACTATTTATGTCTAAATGTAATACGCCCACGTGTTAGATCATAAGGGGAAATCTCTACAGTCACTCTATCACCCGGTAAAATGCGGATGTAATGCATACGGATTTTACCAGAAACGTGAGCCAGGATCTCGTGACCATTCTCGAGTTTCACCTTGAATTGTGCATTCGGTAAGGTGTCAGTAACCAGACCTTCGATCTCGATGACATCTTGTTTTGCCAAATACTAGTCCTCCTTTGTCAAAATACGGTAACCATCATCAGTTACTGCGACAGTGTGTTCATAGTGAGCTGCCCATGAGTGGTCATAGCTCTTGACACCCCAGCCGTCCGGCAAGGTGTAACATTTTGCCGAACCCATGAATACCATCGGTTCCACTGCGATGCACATGCCCTTCTTGAGCACTTCCATCGTACCAGCTTTACCTACATTTGGTACATAGGGATCTTCGTGAACACTTCTGCCAATGCCATGTCCGGTGTAATCTGCCGGCAAGCCATAGCCAAACGATTCAACATAAGTCTGGATCGCGTTGGATATGTCGCCGATATGATTTCCCGGTTTTACCTGCGCAAGGCCCAGGAATAAAGACTCTTTGGTGACTTCCATGAGCTTGAGAACCTTTTCGTCGACATTGCCGACGGCATAGGTCCAGCCGGAATCACCGTGGTAGCCCTTATAACAGGCTCCGACATCTACGGTAATGATATCGCCATCTTTAAGAATGGTGTGATCAGGGATCCCGTGCACCAGCATGTCATTGACTGACGTGCATACGGCAGCCGGGAACCCCTGATAATTCTTAAAGGATGGTGTTGCACCGTTTTCCCGAATCACCTGTTCAGCGATACGGTTAATTTCAAGCGTCGATATGCCAGGTTTAATTATCTCGGCCATCTTCTTGTGGACTCTGGCGACGATAGCGCCGGCCTCAGCCATCAATTCGATTTCGCGAGGAGATTTGATTGAAATCATCAGCACAACCCTTCTAAAAGCTTTCTTATATCGCCAAATACTTCATCAACGCCCTGTTTGGCATCGACATTGGCGACTAAGCCTGCTTTTTCATAATACTCAATTACCGGTTGAGTATTCTTATGATACTCCTGCAGTCTGACGGTCAGACTTTCAAGGTTATCATCTTTTCTCGTGATGAGTTCTGCACCGCACTTATCGCAAACGCCTTCTTTCGCAGGGGCCTTGTAATAAATGTTGAAGATCTCACCACAGGTAGGGCATAATCTTCTTCCTGTGATCCTTTTGATCAGTTCATCGTCTTCAATGTTCAGATTGATGACTGCATCGATCTTTAAGCCGATCTCTTTCAGGATCAGATCAAGATCTTGCGCCTGGGCAATCGTTCTTGGGTAACCGTCGAACAGAAAACCCGCTTTGATGTCATCTTGTGAAAGTCTCTCAACGATGATGTCATGAATGACTTCATCGGGAACGAGCGCACCCTTATTCATGTACTCCTGGGCTTTTATGCCAACCGGCGTACCTGCCTTGACGGCAGCTCTTAACATGTCTCCGGTGGAAACATGGACGAGATGATAAGTGTTGATCAGTAAATCAGACATGGTGCCTTTGCCGGCACCAGGAGCACCGATAATCAGAAGATTCATTTATACCTCTACTTTCCTACAAAACTCTTGTACTGTTTTGAAGTCAACTGGGACTTCAGCTGTTTGATCGTATCCATTGCAACACCGACAACGATGATGATACCGGTACCACCGACAGCAGCACGCTGCGGCAGACCTGTCAGGTTGGATGTTACATACGGTAAGATCGCGATAAAAGTCAAAAGTAATGCGCCAAGCACTGTGATCCTGTTTAAGACCTTGGATACATAGTTCTTGGTTTCCGTTCCCGGACGAACGCCCGGAATATACTGTCCGTTCTTACCTAAGTCATCGGCCATTTTCTGCGGATCGATGGTCAGGTTGGTATAGAAGAACGTGAACAGGATGATCAATACGGCATAGAAGCACAGAAACCACGGACTGGTGAAGTCACAGATCTTGACTAACCAGTTGTAGGCATCCTGGTTCACCCAGGAAGCAATGATCTGCGGACCCTGAATCAATGCAGAAGCAAAGATGACAGGGATGACCGATGCCGAGTTGATCTTCAACGGCAAATGATTGAGATCACCCTTGGTCTTGTTTAAGGCTCTGGAAGATGACTGCTGGATCGGAATCCTTCTCTCAGACATCTGCATCAGAACGACCAGAATGATGATCGCAATGTACATGACGCAATATGCGATGAAGCCCCAGATGCCAAGGTTAGAAGTTGCATTGGCACCAAGGAAGGTTTCATAAACCACACGGAAGGTGGATGGCATATCGGCCACGATACCGGCAAAGATGATCATGGATGTACCATTGCCGATACCTTTGGAAGTGATCTGATCAGCCAGCCACAATAAGAACATCGTGCCGGCCGTGAAGATCACCGAGATATACATATAGCTTGCAAAGCCAGGATTTGTTACCAGATTGAATCCGGCATAGGCATGGTCCAGATACTGGACAATGAAGTAACCCTGAACAAGCGCCATGACGACACCCAGATATCTGGTGATACGATCCATCTGCTGACGGCCTTTTTTGCCGGACTTTGCCATTTCGGCAAGTGCAGGGATAATATCCATCGCCAGCAATTCAATGATAATGCTGGCAGTGATATATGGGCCCACACCCAGGGAGAAGATCGACATCTGTTCGATGGATCCGCCGCCCAGGATGGACATCATGTTGAGTAACGAGTTAGCACTTAAGGAGATCACTGAAGTATTGACGCCCGGGGCCGGAATAGAGACACCCAAACGGTAAATAAACAGGATCGCCAGTGTGAATAACAGTTTTTTGCGTATATCCTTGTTTTTGAAGAAATCTATAAATGTTTTAAACATTAGATCACCTCGACTGTTCCGCCTGCCTTTTCAATCGCTGCTTGAGCTGTTTTGGAGATCTTGTTGCATTTAACAGTTAATTTCTTCTCTAAAGCCCCGTTAGCCAGGACTTTGATACCATCAAGCTGTTTCTTGACGATACCAGACTGCTTCAACAGTTCCGGAGTGACAACAGTGCCCTCTTCGAACTTGTTGAGGTCGCCCAGGTTGACAACTGCGTATTCAACGCGGTTGAAATTCGTGAAGCCTCTCTTCGGTAAAGACTTGAAGATCGGAGTCTGGCCGCCTTCAAAACCGATCGCAACACCGCCGCCTGATCTGGCGTTCTGGCCTTTGTGGCCCTTACCGGCAGTCTTGCCCTGGCCGGAGCCCTGGCCTCTGCCGAGTCTCTTTGTCGTGTGTCTTGCACCCTCGTTGTATTTCATTTCATGTAAGTTCATAAGACACCTCCTATCGTACTTCTTCGACCTTCAGGCCTCTTAACTTCGCAACCGAATTGACAGTCTTCAGATCATCTAAAGCCTTCATTGTTGCATGGACCTGGTTGATCGGCGTACGTGATCCGACGCACTTGGTGATGACATCAGTAGCACCGGACAGTTCAAGAATCGCACGGACGACACCGCCGGCAACGATACCTGTACCAGGTGCAGCCGGACGAAGCACAACTTCACCTGCACCGAAACGGCCGGTGATTGCGTGCGGAATCGTTCTGTAACCGTCAACTAACGGGATTCTCTTGACATTCTTCTTAGCTGTTTCCGAAGCCTTTCTGATTGCATCAGGAACTTCGTTTGCCTTGCCTAAGCCGTAACCGACTCTGCCCTTCTTATCGCCGACAACAACGATCGCCGCAAAACGCATCTTACGACCACCCTTGACTGTCTTGGAAATACGGTTGATCTGAACAACTCTCTCTTCGAATTCTTTAACTTCCTTGTTAAATCTTCTCGGTCTTCTGTTGTCTCTTCTGTTATCTCTGTTTGTATTTTCCATAACGACTCCTTAGAAATTCAGGCCAGCTTCTCTGGCAGCTTCAGCAAGTGCTTTAACACGACCATGGTAGATGTAACCGCCGCGGTCGAAGCAGACGTTTTCAATTCCCTTTTCCTTAGCTCTTTCAGCCAGCTTGGTGCCGACTGTCTTGGCAGCTTCGATGTTGCTGCCGTTGTCCAGTTTCAATTCAACGGACGAGCAGGAAACTAAGGTATTGCCCTTTTCATCATCGATGATCTGAGCGTGAATGTGCGCATTTGAGCGGAAGACATTCAGACGTGGGCAATCGGCAGTACCGTGAATCTTGTTTCTAATACGTTCATGACGTCTCTGACGTGCTTTATTCTTATCTTGTTTAGAATACATTTCTCTACTCCTTTCCCACTATTAAGCCGCAGCTGTCTTGCCTTCCTTGTGGATGATGTGTTCACCCTGGTATCTGATACCCTTACCCTTGTAAGGTTCAGGCTTACGGAAGTTTCTGATGTGTGCAGCAACCTCACCGACTCTCTGCTTATCGATACCGGAAACGACGATCGTCGTCGCATTCGGGACTTCGATCGTGATACCGTCTTCGATCGGATAATTGATTTCATGAGAGTAACCGATGTTGAGGTTCAATGTCTTGCCGTTTAAAGCAGCACGGTAACCGATACCGACGATTTCAAGCGTCTTCTTGAAGCCTTCGGTTGTGCCGACGATCATGTTGTGGATCAGGGCTCTGGTTGTACCATGCAGCTGTTTGGTCTGTTTGTTTTCGTTAGCGCGAGTGCAGGTCACCTGACCGTCCTCGACTTTAATCCCGATGTTCGGGTTGAATTGACGTGATAAAGTTCCTTTAGGTCCCTTTACCGTCACCTCATTACTGTCAGATACGGAAATTTCGCATCCGGCAGGAATGGTAATCGTTTTATTACCGATACGTGACATAATTTTCTCCTTTTAACTATTACCACACGTAGGCTACGACTTCACCGCCCAGATTCTGCTTTCTGGCATCGCGGTCCGTCATAAGACCCTTGGATGTGGAAATGATCGCAATTCCTAAACCGTTCAAAACTCTAGGAACATTATCACCCTTGGCATAAACTCTTAAGCCAGGTTTTGAGATTCTCTTTAAGCCCGTGATAACCTTTTCCTTATCCGGACCATATTTCAGTTCAACAGTGATTGTCTTTTCTTTCGCTGTTTCGCCTTCAACGCTGTATCCGTTGATGTAGCCTTCCTGTTTGAGGATACGGGCAATTTCAACTTTCATTTTGCTTGCCGGAATGACTACAGTATCATGTTCGGCACTTAAACCGTTTCTGATTCTTGTAAGCATATCAGCAATAGGATCTGTCATACTCATTGTTCTTACCCCTTTCCTTTACCAGCTGGCCTTCTTAACTCCAGGAATCTGGCCCTTGTAGGCTAATTCTCTGAAGCAGATACGGCATAATTTGTATTTTCTTAATACGGAATGCGGACGACCGCATCTTTCACATCTCGTGTAAGCTCTGGAAGAGAACTTCGCAGGACGATGTGCTTTAACTTTCATTGATGTCTTTGCCATAAGTTCTCCTTTCTTACTTCGCAAACGGCATACCAAGTTCGGTTAAGAGTTCCTTGGCATCTTCGTTGTTATGAGCAGTGGTAACGATAACGATATCCATACCACGAACCTTGCTTACCTTATCGTATTCGATTTCCGGGAAGATGATCTGTTCCCTGATACCTAATGTGTAGTTGCCTCTTCCGTCGAAAGCAGTGTTGCTGACGCCTCTGAAGTCTCTGACACGCGGTAAGGAGATATTGACGAGCTTATCGAGGAAGTCATACATCTTTTCACCTCTGAGAGTAACCTTGCAGCCGATCGGCGTGTTTTCTCTTAATTTGAAGTTAGCGATGGACTTCTTAGCTTTGGTGATAACCGGCTTCTGACCGGCGATCTTTGTCAAATCGGCAACGGCATCCTCAAGCTGCTTTGGTTCAGCAACTGCTTCACCAACACCCATGTTGATGACGATCTTAGCCACTTTCGGGCATTCCATCGTGGATTCATAGTTGTGCTTCTTGATTAAAGCCGGTCTGATTTCCTTGACATATTTTTCCTGTAAACGGTTCATTATTTCTTAGCCCCCTTTACATTTTTCTTAGCAGACTTTTTCGCAGTCTTCTTTTTCTTGTCGTCTACTAACTTGACGTTAGAAACGGAGATCGGCAGTTCCTTGTTGATGATACCGCCGTCAGGGTTAGCGTTGGAAGGCTTCTCGTGTTTTTTGACAACGTTGACACCTTCAACGATGACTCTGTTGGATCTAGGAAGAGCTGCAACGACCTCAGCAACGACACCCTTGTCGTCACCGGCGATAACTTTTACTTTGTCACCTTTTTTGATCTTCATAGCTTCCTCCTATAATACTTCCGGTGCTAAGGACACGATCTTCATGTAGTCCTTATCACGAAGTTCTCTGGCCACAGGGCCGAAAATTCTGGTTCCAAGCGGAGTCTTATCATCCTTGATAATGACAGCCGCATTGTCATCAAACTTGATGAAGGAACCGTTTTCTCTTCTAAGACCATACTTGGTCCTGACGATAACGGCCTTGACGACCTGGCCTTTCTTGGCCGTGCCGCCCGGTGTAGCGTCTTTGACTGAACATACGACGACATCACCGATGTTGGCATATTTTCTTCTTGAACCGCCTAAGCAGCGGATAACCAGTAATTCCTTGGCTCCGGTATTGTCAGCGACTCTTAATCTAGCTTCAGTACTAATCATTTTAAGTCTCCTCCCGTATTACAGAATTACTGCCTTTTCAACGACTCTGACCAGACGGAAGTGAACTTCCTTGGAAAGGGTCCTTGTTTCCATGATTTCAACAGTGTCACCGACATGGGCTTCATTGTTTTCATCACGTACTTTGAATTTTCTAGTAAACTTTGTGCCTTTGCCATATAAAGGATGGTTCTTCTTTTCATTGATGGCAACGACGATCGTCTTTTCCATCTTGTCAGATGTTACGACACCCGTTAAGGTTCTGCGTCCGCTTCTTTCCATTACTGTAACCTCCTTTATTTGCCTTCTCTGTCATGTAAGACAGTCAAGATCCTAGCGATCGATTTCTTTAATTCTCTGATGCGCATCGGATTTTCAATCGAACCAGTGGCTCTCGCGAAGCGAAGATCGAATAGTTCGACTTTCATTTCATCCAAAGTCTTTTTGAGATCTTCAGAAGATTTTTCTCTGATTTCCTTGATATTCATAACTATTCACCTTTCTTCACAAACTTAGCCTTGACAGGTAACTTGTTCTGGCCGAGTCTGAGAGCTTCTCTGGCAGTCGCCTCATCGACGCCGCCGATTTCAAACATGACTCTGCCCTTCTGAACAACTGCTACCCAGCCTTCAGGAGCACCTTTACCGGAACCCATACGGACTTCCAGAGGCTTCTTAGTGATTGCAAGCTGCGGGAAGATCTTGATCCAGACCTGGCCGCCACGGTTCATGTATCTGGTCATGGCAACACGGGCCGCCTCGATCTGATTGGATGATACATAGCCGCCTTCCAGGGCAACTAAGCCGTAATCACCGAATACGACTTCTCTGCCGGCTTTCGACTTACCTTCGTAACTCAAACGATGAGGACGACGATATTTAGTTCTTTTTGGCATTAACATAATTATTCAGCATCCTCCTTTACGGCTTCAGGAGCCTCAGCCGGTGCTTCAGCAGCAGGCTGCTGGTTAGCTTCAGCATCATTTCTTCTGAAGTCTCTTCTCGGTCTTCTGTCTCTCTGCGGACGACCCATGGATTTCGGTCTTTCCGGTTCCTTAACCATTTCGCCCGGTAAAACTTCACCACGGCAGATCCAAACTTTGACACCTAACTTACCGTAAGCTGTCATAGCTTCTTCCCACGCGTAGTCGATATCGGAACGTAAGGTATGTAAGGATACGGAACCCTCAGAGTAACCTTCGCTTCTGGCGATATCAGCACCGCCTAAACGGCCGCCGATGGACGTCTTGATGCCCTTGGCACCAGAACGCATCGTCTGCTGGATCGCACGCTTCTGTGCAGTACGGAATGACTGTCTTTCTTCAAGCATCTTGACGATCTTTAAAGCGACAAGTCTTGCATCAAGATCCGGGTTGGCAACTTCAACGATGTTGATGTTGATGTCCTTGCCATCGGTCATCTTGACTAATGCTTTCTTTAATTCTTCGATCTTGGAACCATCGGATCCAACGAACATACCCGGACGGGCAGTTCTGATGATAAGGTTGACACGGTTCTTGCTTCTTTCGATCTCAACACGTGAGACTAAGCAATCAGCGCAATCTTTGAGGATATAATCACGGATCTTAATGTCTTCTAACAATAAATCACCGTATTCTTTTTCAGCGTACCATCTGGATTCCCAGTCACGGATAACGCCGATTCTTAATCCTATAGGACTTACTTTCTGACCCATTGTTTTCCCCCTTATCTCTCAGCGACGACCACAGTGATGTGGCTCGTTCTTTTCATAATCGATGAAGCAGAACCCTTTGCACGAGGCATGTATCTCTTTAAAGTGATACCTTCATCTGCATAGCAGGCTTTGACATAAAGCTTGCTTTCGTCCATCTGGAAGTTATGTGTCGCATTGGCACATGCACTCTTGAGGACCTTGCCGGTAATTCTGGCAGCCTTGTTCGGTAAGAACTTCAGGATAGCAGCAGCTTCCTTAGCGTCCTTGCCTCTGATCAGATCTAAGACCAGCTTTGCTTTTCTGGTGGTAACTCTGACCGTCTTTGCAGTTGCCTTAACGTCGCGAGGTTCAGGCTTAACGACTTCTTCAACTTTTTTCTTTGCCATATTTCCTCCTACGCTTTCTTATCGGCATTGGCACCATGTCCGCCAAACTTTCTGGTAGCCACGAATTCACCTAACTTATGGCCGACCATATCTTCTGTAACATATACAGGGACATGTTCCTTGCCATTGTGGACAGCGAACGTATGTTCGACGAATGCAGGGAAGATTGTAGATCTTCTTGACCAAGTCTTGATGACTTCTTTTTTGCCGGCCGCATTTAATGCTTCAACCTTTTTAAGCAGGTATGCATCTACGAATGGGCCCTTCTTTAAACTTCTACTCATTTTCCTTCCCCTTTCTACTTATCGTTCCTTCTTCTGATGATCAGATCGTTGGAAGCGTTCTTGTTCTTTCTGGTCTTAACACCCATAGCTTTCTTGCCCCAAGGTGTCATCGGTGACTTACGACCGATCGGTGAACGTCCTTCACCACCACCATGAGGGTGATCGACCGGGTTCATAACGGAACCACGGGACTGCGGACGAATACCTTTCCAACGGTTTCTGCCGGCCTTACCCCAGTTGATCAGGGAGTAATCTTCGTTACCAACGGTACCGATGGTAGCACGGCAGTTACCTAAGATTCTTCTCATTTCGGTTGAAGCCAGTCTGATTGTGACATACTTGTCTTCAACTGCCAGGATCTGAGCGCTCGCACCGGCTGCTCTAGCCAGCTGACCGCCCTTACCAGGCTTTAATTCGATGTTGTGAACAACCGTACCTTCAGGCATGTAACGCATTTCACAGCAGTTACCGACCTTGATATCGGCCTTTTCACCGGAGACTACAGTCATACCGACCTTTAAGTCTTTCGGAGCGATGATATATCTCTTTTCGCCGTCTGCATAGAACAGTAAAGCGATGTTGGCGTTTCTGTTCGGATCGTATTCGATC
>ODAI014385260.1_pt1 | contig 12406 bp, 11 predicted proteins | sample 1539321 | NCBI WGS metagenome assembly ODAI01 (sample SAMN02144231, study PRJEB22623) | gut metagenome | biome: sheep rumen | host: Ovis aries | place: New Zealand
CGCGGGGGCAGGTGGTCGGGCGCGCTGGCGGCGCGGGCGGCGGCGCGGGCGGAGGCGACACCTTGCTCCCAGCAAAGGGTTGACTGCAAAATCGCGCTTGTTTAGGAGAAAACGCTGCAAATCGAGGCTTGTTTATATATACAAGTGTGAATATGCAGCATTTTTCACTATACAAGCGCGATTTTGCAGTCAACACTTTTCAACCCGCCGCGGTCCCCGCCGCCCGACCCGCCTCTCAAACCCTCCGCAGCCTCGCCCCCCGAACCGTTCCTCAACCCGCTCTTCAACCCGATACTCGCTTGGAGCCGTTGCGACATATAAAAGCAGCGAAGCCCACGATGCCCAACTCATACGGGCAGTTGCAGCTCTTTTCTAAGCTGCTCGAAACGTTGCTCCCAGTTTTTTGGCTTTTGAAGCCTGATGCCCATATGCTTCGCAACTTGATGTCCAAGCTTCATCGTCGCCTCAGGATTGAATAGTATCCCCTTGTCAACTGGGAAGACCGTCCACCCCATCGCAAGCAGGGCGTTGCGTCGCCGCAAATCGGAAGACCTATCGCAATGGTATTCCTCACCGTCGTACTCCATACCCACCTTTAGATCCGATGCAACCATGTCTATGCAGTAGACGCCCTGCTCGCACAATTGAAGTCTGGAGCCTGCATGCACATCGAAATTCATTGCGTCGAATGGCAGGGCGAATCCGCCTTTGCGAAGCGGAAGGCGGAATTGCAGCGCCATCTTCGTCTCCATTGGCGCCCCGGAATTCGAAAGCACCCATTGCAGCCCCCGCCCAGCTTTGCGACATCCGCGCACTTCCGCGGCGCGGCCAACGTAAGCTTGAAGCCGTTTCGGGGTCGTCGCAAAAGACGTCCTCCCTTCGATTGCGCCAGTCCCATAATGCAAGTAATAGCGGGAACATAAATTCATCCCCACCTCCGCCCCCCGAGCATCCGAGAGTCCGCTGGCCATTCTCACGAAAACGAGCTCTGGCGAGCAGACATACAATCCGTCGCGCAGTTTCAAAACCGACTTCGAAGGCAACGACGACATGCACAGCCTGCCCGAAACGCCGTCATCGCGAATGCACAGATTGCGCCAGGGGACGAGCACGGAAACCGGCTCGCCCCCGAAAAGCGGGTGCTTCGTGTTGAACGAGGAGAGCCCCGACGCAACGGCGACGCATTCCTCGCGCAAGTCAAAACGGCCGATTGGAGCATAGCCTTCGGCAACGCCGTCAGAATGCAGGTAGTAGAACAAGGCCGATTCGTCCCCTATGAGAACGTTTCCCCGCGGAACGCTTCCCCGCCTCGAGTCAAGCATTGCAGTTGCGCCTCCTCAAGTCAATCGCGAAGAAGCAACGTCGGCTCATAGGGGAAGCACGAGTCGCTCGTCATCTCGTTCAGGAAATCCACGAAGTCCATGAAGGCGAGCCAGGAGTTCACGTCGACGCCATCATGTGCGCGCTGCCAGCGAATGGCGCGCGAGACGGCGATGAAGTCATCGGCGGTCTTCACGACGTTGCGCCTTGCCGCCTTCCTGAACTCGCGCGTGATTCTCTTGAGCCCGGGGCCTTGCATGGGGCCGTAGTGTTTCGTGGTAAACCCGCCGAGTACAACGACGCCTTCGTACGGCACGAGGCTCGTGATCACGAGGTCGGGAGCGTAGGGAACCATGTCGTCCCAGGTACGCCCGAGCGAAACGGCCTCGATGGCGAACCCATCGCAGAGAAACCGGGCCCTGTCGCCGTCCGTCTCCATGCAGAACATGGGACCTGCGAGCATGTCCTTCCAACTCGCGACCAGCTCGAGGTCCTCATGGGGAAGCAAGAGCCCGGACTCGTCGATGAAGCCGTCGATCATCGACGGATCGTCCCAGAGGTCAAGGTAAATCCGAAGCGCCCGGTACGTTTTATCGCGCGAGTCTATCGGCCACGAGAAATAGGCGCACGTTCCCATCCTCGCGTTCACGTACTCGAGAACGAGATTGCGCAATCGCTCGAGCCTTTCGTAGCGGCCCTCGTCGCACAACTGCGAAACGTAATCGTCCACATGCGTCTTGACAGCTTCCATGCCCATTCCTTTCCATCGGTTTCCACATGATGCAATCATGCGCCAAACGAGGCCGCTTTTACGAAACTTCACAGCTCTGAACTGGGCATTGACAGCTTTTGGAAAGATATTGGCGCAGGGCGGACAACGGGTTTGCGAAGCGGCACGTCATGAGGATTCGCCGTGCATGCGAAGCGCCGCGCTGAAATCGATTTCTGTGGAAGAATCGCGAATCAGGCGTGGAGGCGGGCGGGCGCGGCGGGCGCGATGGGTGGCGGGCGCGATGGGCGGCCGGGCGTGGAGGCGGGCGAGCGCGGCGGGCGCGATGGGCGGCTGCGGCGGGCGCGGCGGGCGGCTGCGGCGGGCGGTGCGGCGCGAGCACGAAAAAGGCGCCGCCGATCGGCGACGCCTTTGTTGCGCTGGACCCGCAGGCGGGCTTTGCGCCCTGCGCTGTTTTAACGCTTGATGTTGTAGAACGCGGAGATGCCGGCGTAGACGGCCTGCGTCTCGAGCTCCTCCTCGATGCGCAGCAGCTGGTTGTACTTCGCCACGCGGTCGGAACGGCACGGAGCGCCGGTCTTGATCTGGCCGGTGTTGCACGCAACGGACAGGTCGGCGATCGTGGTGTCCTCGGTCTCGCCCGAACGGTGCGACATGACGCACGCATAGCCGTGGGTCTTGGCAAGCTCGATGGCCTCGAGGGTCTCGGTCAGACTGCCGATCTGGTTGACCTTGATGAGGATGGCGTTCGCGCAACCGAGCTCGATGCCCTTGGCCAAACGCTGGGAGTTCGTGACGAACAGGTCGTCGCCGACGAGCTGCACGCGGCCGCCGATGCGGTCGGTCAGCTTCTTCCAGCCATCCCAGTCTTCCTCGGCCATGCCGTCCTCGATCGAGATGATCGGGAACTCGTCGACGAGGGCCTCCCAGTAGTCGACCATCTCGTCGCTCGTGAGCTCGCGGCCCTCGCCCGCCAGCACGTACTTGCCGGTCTCGGCGTTGTAGAACTCGGTCGAAGCGGGATCCATGGCGAACATGATGTCCTCGCCCGGCTTGTAGCCGGCGGCCTCGCATGCCTTCACGATGTACTCGAGCGGCTCCTTGTTCGTCTTGAAGTTCGGCGCGAAACCGCCCTCGTCGCCGACGCCACCGCCCAGACCCGCGTCATGCAGGACCTTCTTGAGCGTATGATAGATTTCGGCGCACCAGCGCAGCGCCTCGGCGAACGACTCGGCGCCGACCGGCATGATCATGAATTCCTGGAAGTCGACGTTGTTGTCGGCATGGACGCCGCCGTTGAGGATGTTCATCATCGGCGTGGGCAGCAGATGCGCGTTCGGGCCGCCAACGTACTTGTACAGCGGAAGCGCGGCCTCCTCGGCAGCGGCGCGGGCGGTGGCCAGCGAGACGCCCAGAATGGCGTTCGCACCGAAGCGGCCCTTGTTGTCGGTGCCGTCGAGGGCGATCATCGCGTCGTCGATGGCGCGCTGGTCGTCAGCCTCGTAGCCGACGAGCTCGTCTGCAAGTTCGACGTTCACGTGCTCGACGGCGGTCTGGACGCCCTTGCCCAGGTAACGGTCCTTGTCGCCATCGCGCAGCTCGACTGCCTCGAATGCACCCGTAGAAGCACCGGAGGGCACCATCGCGCGGCCCATCGCGCCGCTTTCGAGAGTGACTTCCACCTCGACGGTGGGGTTGCCGCGAGAGTCGAGAACTTCGCGTCCGTACACATCGATGATCATGCTCATGTGGTGCCTCCTTGGGGCGGTTGGTAACCTAACGTGACCATGATAGCACTCACCGCATTTCCGATGCAGATTCTTCGGTGAATGCGAGGGTGTTTCGAGCATGAAGCCTAATCGCCCCGCAGGCTCGTGCGCTCGCTCGCGGCACCGTAGCATCGCGCGTCCATCGCGGTCGCCAAGTTGTCCGCATGGCGGAACAACCCCACGAACAGCGCCGTGAACGCCATGCCCCAGACGCGCAGCTTCTGCATCGCCGAGCCCGTCGAATCCGAGCCGCGGGCTTTCTGCGCCATGCGTATGGAGCGCAGCTCGCTTTCTATCACGGGGATGAACCGCACCGACAACGCCAGCGTGAAGGCGATGTCGTCGGCCGGCACGCCGATTCTCGCCAGCGGCGCGACGAAGAACCGGAACGCCGCCAAAAGCTCGGTAACGGTCGTCGTGAAGCACACGACGAAGCTCGCGGCGACGAGCGCCACCATGCGCACGGCCACGCCTACGCCCAACAGCACGTTCGCCGCATCCGTCGCAAAGATGACGTGGTAGAGAAACGAGAAGAGCGCGAGCGCGTACACGGGGACGAGACGGCGGTTCAAGACAGCGAAGGGCAGGTGCGCGATTGCGGCGGCGACGATAGAAGCCAGGGAAAGCAAAACGGCGCTCCACCAGTTCGGCATCGCGAGCAGCGCGACCGTGTAGGCGAACAGCGCCGCGATCTTCACGCGCGCATCGCAGCGGTGCACCGGCGAATCACCCGGCAGGTAAATCGATCCCATCGTTCCCATGGCAGTCAGTATAAACGTCAGGGAAGGGCGACACAAAGGGACGTATCATTTGCGCAACGAGCCGGGGTAACAGGGAAAGCGACCCGCCCAACAGGGAGACCTGCTCACCCGTTGGCGTACCCGGATTGCAGAAGCCGCTGCGACTCCGCGTAGGTCACCCAACCGTCGGGAAGCGCGACGCTCTCGTGCTGGTGGCAACCCGTGCACACGATCGTCGAGGCGCGATGGCCCTTATGGCAATCGGAGCAATCGAGCGTGAGCATCTCGTGATGCCGCTCGTGCGGGTTGAACGCACGGCCCTTCGTGGAGGCCTCGAGCTTGTCGTACGACAGCTGGCCGTTATCGTCGAGCAGGTAGACGTGGCAGTTCCCGTTGGCGCAGAACGACTCGCCCGGCTCGCCGTCCCATGACTTCATGCCGGCCAGGTTGCGCTCGTTTCGCGGTAGCGGGTAGTCGCCGGTGACCAGATGGATGCCGTCGTTGGCGAGCTCCATGACATTGGGGACGTGGCAGTCGACGCAAACCACCTCGGGTTTGGCCGTCGCCTTCGTGTTGCGGTGGAGAACGGCCATCATGGCGTTGGTGTTCGTGACCTGCTGTCCGTACTTGTCGCGCCCGGCGACACCCTGCTCCTGCATGTAGTTGTCGACATAGGTGCTCTCGATGTGGCACATCGTCGAGCAGAAGCTCGGCTGCTCGTGCCAGACGAACATGCCGATGCCTGCAGCGATGACGATGACGGCGACGATGCCGAAGATGAGCGGCTTGTTGCGCTTCTTCTTGGGCGCAGGGCCGCCTGTTTGGTCGTAAATCGCCTGAACCGTCGACGTCGGCTGCCCATCGGGTTTCTTGGCTTCATCGCTCATGGTTGCTCCTCTCAATGAGACGTATGGCGTTCAGAGTCTCACTGCTAGGCTGCGGAGGACATGCCGAGGAGCTTGTCGCCCTCGTCGAGCATCTCGTTGCCCTTGTCGAGGCAGTAGCGGTAATACGTCGGGTTATGGGCGCCCTCGCTGTTCTCGGCCGCCGCGAGGTTCCAGTAGTAGCACGACGCGCGCTGGAGCCACTGCAGGCGCTCGAGCGTGGCGGCGTCGATGCCGTTGCTCGTCGCGAACGCCTCGTCGAGCGCAAGCACCTTCTGGCCGGGGTTGGCCTGATCGTCCTGCTCGGTCGCAACCTTGGTCTCGAAGTTCTTTATGAACTGCTCGCAACGCTGACCGAGCTTCGTCGTGGCGGGATCGATCTCGTTTTGGATGGCGCGCACCTCGGCCTTGATGTCGGCGTGGCACGACTTGCAATCGCGGTCGATGAGCTCTTGGTTGTCGAGCGGGCTGATCCACTCGTGGCTTGCATACACGGTGCCGTCGGCGGCCTTCGTGGTCGCCATGTGGCAATCGGCACAGTCGTAGCCGAGGTTCTGCATGTGCGAGCCCATGGGCAGGATCTTGTCGTCGCCGCCGTAGACGAACTCGTACTCGGCATGGCGGATGGCGAGCATCTTGGCGCCCGTCGACGCGTAGGTCCAGTCGACGAAGTCGTGGTCGTCATACCATTTCAGAGCCTTCTCGGGCACCATGTCGACACGGCCGTTGTCGTAAGGGCTCGTCGGGATGCTCGTGTTCGGAGCCATGGAGTAGTCGCAATGGCACTGGCCGCAAACCTCGCCGTCGATCGTGTTGCCGTGGTCGGCGCCCATCGAGCGGACCCATTCGGCGCGGTCGACCTCGAGGTAGACCTCGCCGTCCTTCATGGGCGTGTTCGCATGGCAGCTCGCGCAGCTGATGTTCTCGTCGAGCTCGCCGATGACCTCGTTGAACGGGCGCGCGTGGACCTCGGCGCCTTCCATGTCGACCAAGTTGGAATACTGCGGGGTCTTGCACGTGATGCAAGCGGCCTTCGTCTTCGTGCCGTCGGCGACGCGGCCGTTGTGCGTGACCGACCACAGCGAGTACACGTGGCTCGCGGGCTCGGTGTAGTACTTCGCGTAGCCGTAGCCCTTGCCGAGCGTCTTGATCTCGGGGTTGGTCTCGAGGTAGTCGAGCTTGTTGGCATCGACGTACTCGAAGCCCTCGGGAAGCGCCGACGTGACGTCCTCTGTCTTGGACGGATAACCTTCGGCGCAATACTCGCCGCCGTTGTAGTCGCCCGCCGGAGGCGTGTTCGTCGCGTTCGCGAGATACGATTCGTACTCGTACGGGTACGCCTCGGCCCATTGGCTCGCCTTCACGACGCCGAACTTGTCCGGCTCGGGCGAGACATCCGCCTGCTTGACGTTCGGCGTGGGATTGCCCACTATGCTCGTGTTCGCCTTGGGCGCGCATGCCGCAAGCCCCGCGATCACCGCAACCACGGCGACGACGCAGATGGTAATCAGGGTCTTCTTGCTCTTCATGGCAGGCCTCTCTCCCGAACCTGGACCTATACGGGTTTATTATAGGAACTGGGGTTTTTCGACCACAAGGTACACTTTCGTCTAAATCATTCATGACACAAATGCAAAACACCTTGTATTAGAATGGACGTCAGATCAATTGACTACTCCACCCTCCCCCTCCGTAAGGATGCCCCACTATGCCCTCCATCGATCGCAACAGCCCCGAGCCGTTCTACCGCCAAATCTATTCCCAGATATCGGACGGCATCAAAACCGGGCTCTATCCCGCAGGCAAGAAACTGCCCTCCATACGCGAAGCCGCCCGCGAGCTCGGCGTGTCGAACACGACGATAGAGCTCGCCTACCAGCGCCTGACCGAAGAGGGCTTCGTCGTCGCGCGCCGGGGAAGCGGCTACACGATCTGCGAGCAGCAAGGACCGTCCCGCGACCCCAACGAACGTTTCTCGACGGCGTACAGGCTTTCGCTCGAAGAGCTTGAAACCATCTCGTCGAGGTGCGCGAAAACCGATGCCGTGCGCTTCGATTTCGCGTACGACGCCATCGATCCGGACACGTTCCCGCTCACCACATGGGCCCGCCTGTCGCGGGGAATCTTCTTCGAGGAGGGTGCCGAGAAAGCCTGCCTCTACAACGACCGCCAGGGGTTGCCGACCCTTCGCGAGCAGATTTGCCACTACATCAACAGCGAGTACGGCCTGGACTGCACGCCCGCGCAAGTGCTCGTCATGCCGACGACGCGCGACCTCGTGTCGTCTATCCTCACGCTCTTCGACCCCTCCGAGACCACGGTCGCCATGGAAAACCCCGGATACGACGAGGTGACGACGTTCCTGAAGGGGAGCGGGTTCACCGTCAAGAACCTGCCGGTGTTCCCCTACCCGAGATCCGGCGAAGTGGACGAGATACTCGCGGGTTCCGACATCGTCTTCACGACCCCCGCATGCCAGTTTCCGTCGAATCGCACCATGCCGGTCGAGCTCAGGCGAAACATCGTCGAGTGGGCGGAGGCGAACAACGCCTACGTAATCGACGACGAGTACAGCTGGGAATTCCAATCGGGGACAAGCCGTATGCCCGCGCTCGCCTCGATCGACCGTACGGGCCACGTCATCTCGCTCGGAACGTTCTCCAACTCGTTCACGCCCGCCGTGTGCCTGAGCTATGCCATCCTGCCTCCGCAGCTCATGCTCAAATGGCAGACGAGGGAGCGCGGAGCCCATCCGCAAAGTCCCTGGCAAACGCAGGCGACCATGGCCGCGTTCATGAGGGAGGGCCATTGGCGTTCGCATATCAGGCGCTTGCGCCTGTCGGTGCAGAGGAAGCGCGACGAGCTCGTCGGCGCAATCGAACGGCACATGGGAGATGCCGTCACGACGATCGTGGGCGAAACCAGCCTGTTCGTCCTCGCGCAGACGAACGACGAGCGAAGCGAGGCCGAGCTCATCGAAAGCGCCATGCGCGCAGGCGTGCGCGTCCATTCGACGTCGCGCTACTGGAGCACCGACACGCCCGACGGCTGGCGTTACGTGCTCATAGGCTTCAGCGGCATCCCCTTCGACGACATAGACGAGGGCATCCGCACGCTTGCCGGAGCTTGGGGCGTCGCCCGCTAGTCCCCGCCCTTGGCGCGGACGGCCTCCTCGAGAACCGCCATCTGGGCTTCGGTCTTCTTCAGACCGCGCACGACGATGATGACGTACACGAGCAGCGCCGCCCATACGAGCGCGTATGCGGCGATCAGATACGGCGCGGACGGAATGACCGTGCTGTAGATATCGGCGAGAATCGGGTTCATTGTTCGTTCCTTTCTCGGGACGTGTCGAGTGAGCCGGCCTCCCAAAATGAGCCGGCCTCCCTGCTGCCTCGACTCATTCGAGCATGTCCTTCAGCGCTTGCAGGCGCTCGCCCAGACGCGCCTCGCGGAAGCGGAGCCGGTAGAGGCCGTAGCCGACGAGCATCATGCCCGCCAGGACGACGAAGACCGTTGCGGCCATGTCGGGCGACATCCCGCCCTCGCGCGCGACGACCGGATGGATGCTCGAGGGTATAAGCCGCGTGATCATGAAGCAGATGGGGACGTCGACGAGCGCGATGACGCTGACGACGCCCGCGTACGTCGCGCGCCGCTCGGGGTCGTCGACCGCATTGCGCAGCACGAAGTACGCGATGGCGATGAGCATGAGGATGAGGTACGTCGTCAACCGCGGCTCCCACGTCCACCACACGCCCCACTCGAAGCGCGTCCAGAGGTCGCCCGTGATCATCGTGAGCACGACGAACAGCAGCGCGATCTCCATCGCGACCCGAGAGCACGTGTCGAACCGTTGCTCGCGCGTCATCAGGAACCGGATGCCGTAATAGGCCCCGAACGCGAGCGCCACGAACGACACGATGGCGACCGGCATGTGGAAGTAGAAGATCTTCTGGCTGATGAGCTGCTGATGCGTGACCATCACGTCCCCGACGAGCTCCGGCGCGCTCAGCGCGGCGCCGTTGACGGGCGCGGCCCACAGGAACGCCATGAGAAATCCCACAGTCGTGAGGACGGCGCCCGCGATCAGGGCCGGCACGGCCACCGCATCGGGCCAGCCGCCCGCTTCGGGCACCCTCGTTGTCTTCTTTGCCATATGAGAGCCTTTCTATGCCGAGACGACGAAGTCGTACAGAACCCAACAGACCAGCAGCATCACCACGTCGTAGCCGCACGCGAGCACGAGCGGCATGACGAAGAAATCCGTCCAGAACTCCGTGCCCGCGATGGCCGCCGTCGTCGCCGTGACGCAGGCGTAGAGCAGCGGGTAGATGAGCGGGATGAACAGCACGGCGAGCATGACATCTGCCGAGCGCGTGTTCGACGTGATGGTCGAGAGCATCGTGCCGATGCCCGCCATGCCGACGGTGCCGACGATCAGCGGCGCGACGATGAAGGGCAGCGTCGGCGCAGCAGGCTCGGACGTCATGAAGAAGAAGTAGAACAAGGGCACGGCGATTACCTCGACCACGAGCATGAACAGGATATTCGAGGTCGCTTTTGCCAGGAAGACGACCGAACGGTCGAGCGGGACGAGCAAGACGCCCTCCATGCAGCCCTGTTCCTTCTCGCGCGCGAAAGAGCGGGCCAAGCCCAGAAGCGACGTGAACACGATGAGCACCCAGAGCAAGCCGCCGCCCATGTGGACGATGTCGACGCCGTGCGCGGTGAGCGCGAGCGCGGCGCCGTAGACGATTATCACGAGCAGCGCGTATATGCCCATGGACGTGAACATCTCGCGCGTGCGGAACTCCTGGCGCAGGTCCTTCGCGAGCAACGTGCGGTATTGGGAGAACGTCGAGGGCGCAACGCGTGGCATCTAGGCCACCCCCATCCCGACCGTCTGACGGTACAGCTCGGAGAAATCCCCGAACGCGATCTCGTCTTTGGGGGCAAACGTCACGATGCGGCCGCGCGCGAGCACGAGCGCGTGCGTGCACATGGAAAAGCCCTTCGCCAAATCGTGGCTGACCATGACGAACGTCCGGTCGCCGCGAACGGCGCCGATAAGCTCGTCGAATATCTCGACGGCATGGGGATCGAGCCCCGAGTACGGCTCGTCGAGAAAGACGATGCGCGGATCGTGCACGAGGGCGCGCGCGATGGACACGCGTTGCGTCATGCCACGCGAGAACGTGCGCACGGCATCGAGCCTGCGATGGGACAGGCCGACCGCATCGAGCAGCTCGGACACGCGGGCCGCAGGGTTCGCGACGCCGTACAGCTTCGCGTACAGCATGAGGTTTTCCTCGGCCGTGAGGTCGGGATACAGCATCGACTGGTGCGAGATCATCCCGATGAGCCCGCGGGCCTCGTCGGGGTTCTCCTTCAAATCGACGCCGCATAGGCGCGCCTCGCCGCCCGTCGGGCGGGCGAGCGTGGACAGCACGCGCAGAAGCGTCGTCTTGCCCGCGCCGTTCGGCCCGAAAATCGACAGGAACGAGCCTTCGGGAAGCGAGAACGTGACGTCGTCGACCGCCCTGCGCGTTCCGAACGCCTTCGTGAGGTGCAGCGTCTCGACGGCGTTCATCGGCCTTCAGCCATCCCCTCTGCCTGCCGTTTCGGCTTCCTCTTGCCGACGAGGGCGAACAGCGTCCCGAGCATGAGCATGCCGAACCCGATCCACACGAGCGAGATGAGCGGGTTGACGCGTACGTCGAGCGAGAACGACCCGAGCTGGTTGACGCCGCGGTACACGACGAACAGGTCCTCCTCGGGGAAGCTGACGACGCTCGCGTTCAGCTTCTGCTGCTGGGTCACGACGTCGAGCTCGATGGAGGGGTTGACCTGGCCGACGTAGGCGTCGTTCTTGTAGACGTCGAACACGACCTCGTAGACGACCGCGTTCTCGGTATCGGAATTGTCCGTGATGGAGTTGCCCGCGTACTCGAGGCGATACTCGCCGACGGTGAACGGCTCGCCCGAATCAGCCTGCTCGTCGAAGGACATGTAGCCCGTCTCCTCGAAGACGTACATGGACGACCCGATGAGCCCGACGAGGATGACCGCCATGGCGATGTGCGCGAATCCGCCGCCGATGGCGGCGGCACGCTTGCCGGGCGCCTTGACGTTGCGTGCGAACATGAAAGCCGCGTTGAAGAACAGGATGCTGGCCACGAGCAGCCCGACGAGGGCGAGCCCGTTGTAGTACCAAGCGGGGCCGGCCTCGAGCAGCGTCGCGGAATTCGAGTTGTTCTTGGCCATCATGGCGTCGTAGACGGGGACGAACCGCGTCGCCCACAGGAACGCGAGCGCGGCGAACAGCACGATGGCGCACGCGAGCGGGATGCGCGCCTGGCGCACGAACTTCCCCGGGTCGGTCTTTCCCCAGGCGAGCAGCGGGCAGACCGCGAGTATGAGCAGGTAGACGATGCCGAGCGGGCGCGCGATCGCCTCGTAGGAGGTCGTCCCGAGCGAATCCCCGCCGAACGGGAGCCAGCGCGGCAACGCGGAGCACACCGTCATGTACGTGAGCAGCAGCGTGAACACGATCATGATCACGTTGTTGAAATAGTATGCGGCGTCCTTCGAGAACATGTTCTCGATGTCGTCGGCACCTTCCGAATCGGGCCCGAACGACTTCCACCTTACGGCGATCGCGACGATCGGCACGATAAGCGACACGACGATGAGCCCGCCGAACAGCGCGAGCGACACGGGGTCGCCCGCGAACGCGTGCACGGACTGCACGATGCCCGAGCGCGTGATGAACGTCGCGACGATGACGAACGTGAACGCCAGGCATGCGCACATGACGGCCCACCGCTTGAACGCGCCGCGCTGGCGGTACACGGTGAGCGTGTGCACGAGCGCCACGCAGACGAGCCACGAGAGCAGGCTGGCGGTCTCGGCCGGGGACCCGCCCCCCAAGACGCGCCACGCCACACAGACGCGCGGACA
>ODAI010238689.1_pt1 | contig 12405 bp, 9 predicted proteins | sample 1539321 | NCBI WGS metagenome assembly ODAI01 (sample SAMN02144231, study PRJEB22623) | gut metagenome | biome: sheep rumen | host: Ovis aries | place: New Zealand
ATGCAACCATGGAGCAGCACCATGGGGAGCTAAGGAAGCGCTGATTAAAGGCATCTTTCAGCGACAAGGCCGAACTAACCCATTGAATTATCGAAGGGTTGTTGAGCCGATGCTGAATTAATCAGCGTATCCCTAGCGCTGGACGTGCTGGCGGTAGCTGGCGGCCGGCGGCTTCACGGGGGCCGAGAGGAAGGCGTTGCGCCCGAGCTCGTGGCGGCCGAGCGCGGCCGTGCGGGGCGTGTCCTCCTTGACGTGCAGGATCACGTCGTAGGCCAGGGGGACGTTGAGGTAGCGCTTCACGGCCTGGTCCAGGGCGCGGCGGCCGCGGGCGCCGGGGATGAAGAGGTGCAGGGTTCTGCGGTCGAGATCGCGGACATGGATGCGCATGGCGCCGGAGCAGTCCCTGGCGCAGACGCCGGCAAGGGCCTGTCCCAGGCGCGCCTCGCCGAGCCGGCCCCGCTGGTCCAGCGGGATGGGCACCTGGCGCTCGACGCACTGCTCCACGTCGATGCGCGGAGCGCCCGACATGGCGGCCGCATAGGCGGCCAGGCCGTCTGCCGTGCGCGTGCCCTGAAGGAAGAGGCTGGCGAAGGCAGCCTCTCTGATCGCCGGCGTCTCGGCGCCCCGGCGCAGGCCCTTGAGGCCGAAGCCGGCCAGCGCGCACTGGAGGGCCTCCAGGCCGGCGTCGCCGTCCACGGTGCGCAGGCCCAGCTTGTAGGCGTTGTAGGCACGGTAGTAGAGGACGTAGAGCAGCTGGTTGAAGATGTTGAGGAAGTCGCGGCTGGCCGAGGCGTCGTTGCGGGCCTCCTCGATGAGCTCTTCGGTGTAGAAGGTGGGCAGGGGGCTCGAGGCGCCGTAGAGGGCGAGGAAGGAGAGCTCCAGGGCGTAGCGGAGCGCATTGGGCGAGGGTTCGGCGTCCTCTTGCTGGGGCAGTTCCTTCAGGCCGGCCACGTCCGTGCCGGCGTGGGCGAGGGAGAGCTCGGGCGCGATGGCGATGCCAAGGCGCAGGAAGGCCTCGGGATCGCCCCCCCTGGCCTTTTCCTCCAGCAGGAGCAGGCGCAGGGCCTGCGCGAAGGAGAAGGCCTTGGGCCTGTCCAGCAGCTTCTGGATCAGAGCAGGCTTCTGTCGCCGAGCCGGGGCTGCCATTGGATGCTCCTGTCCGAAGACTTGTCCTTGATGGACGTGCGGACCCAGGTGTTGATGGTGGCGTAGCGTGCGAGGACGCGGCTGAGCACGGAGCCCAGAATGTAGATTTCGCCGTCTGAGGCGAACTTGGAGGCATCGACCGTCATGTCGACGGCAACCCCGCGCAGGGGCCGGCCCCGGAAGAAGCGCTCCTCCTGCCTGGCCTGGCACTGGACGAAGGCCGCGATGCGCTCCTGGTTCTGCACGCGGTGGGTGGGATCGGGATCGCCGGCCGGCAGGCAGAGGCTGAGGAACTCCTGCAGGGACTCCTCGTTGAGCAGGGGCAGAAGGTTGGCGTGCACGCAGGAGAAGAGCCTCCACAGGGCGCTGGAGTCGCTGACCGGCGGCACCGGCGCCGTGGGCGGCACGATGTTGGTGAAGCGCGCCATGGCGGGCGAGGAGTCGGTCGACATGCATATGTCGCCTTCGCGCAGGGACAGCGGCAGGCTGTGGTGGTAGCAGAGGAACTCTGTGGCCAGGGTCTCGTTCTCCCAGAAGCCGTCGAGATCCGTCTGCAGCAGGGCGATGGAGTACTCCATGCGGCCGTTCACCGGCGAGACGGAGCGGCGCAGGGTGTAGCCGCACTGGCCCTCTCCCAGCGGCTTGAAGGAGGCGTAGGGCAGGTAGGTGCGCATGCCGCCGCCGCGCTTGAGGCCCGTGACGGAGCGGATGGTGTGGATCTCGAGATGCCTGCCCGGATCCTTGGCCGGCTGGAGCAGATAGTCCTGGCGCTGGTTGGAGATCACAAAGGGCGCGCCGCCGCGGGGAAAGAGGTTGACGGCGGGCGAGGCGTTGAGCAGGAAGATGCCCTCTGCCGGCTCCGGCAGGTCCGGGAAGGGGCCCTGGAGGCGGAAGGCGAGCTCCAGATCCGTCGCCTCGGAGCTGGAAAGCCCGGCAAGGCCGCCGAGGCGCAGGAAGAGGAACTGCTCGGGAAGGCTGAAGTAGTTCTTGACGGCGTCGCGGCCAAGGTAGGCGAGCGGACCCGGGATGCCGAAGGCCTCGCCGGCCAGCCCCTCGTGGAAGTCCGCTTCCAGGGCCGAGGCGCTAAGATGGATCGTGCTCCCGCCTGCGGAGGCGTCGATGCCCTTGGTGAAGGCCCTGAGCAGGAAGAACCACTGGCAGGCCCGGGAAAAGGCGTCGCGCAGGTGGAAGGGGAGGACCTGGGGAAGCCAGGCCCCTAGCGGCGCCTGGCCCTTGATGCTGACCCGGAGAACGGCCTCGTTCGTCGAGGGGCGCTCGAGCCGGGTGACGGTCTGGCGCACGGGCAGGATGTCGATGCCGCGCGGCAGGGTGTAGATGCAGGAGGCGCCGTTGACCTGCACGGAGGCAAGCTCGCAGCCTGCGGACGCGGTCTGCACGCCGGGCACGGTGGGCTCGGGCGTGAAGGCGACGATGGTCTGGGAGGGGCGGGCCTTGAGCGCGTCGGGCGCCGCCAGCTCCAGCAGGCCGTAGACGACCTCGGGGAAGTTCTGGTCAAGCCGCTCGTGGATGAGGCCGCAGAGGAAGGCCACGCCCTCGAGGATGCGCTCCACGTCCGGATCGGTGCTCCGGGTGCCGAGCAGGGGCGCGGCTCCCGGATGCGCCTTGGCAAAGCGGGCGCCAAGCTCCCGCAGGTAGGACAGCTCTTCGGCGTAGTAGTTCTTCATGTCAGGCCTTTCTCCGCCAGAATCCCCGCCAGCATCCTCAGCAGAGCCGGATGACCCAGGGCTCGGCCTCGTCCTCGTCCGGGAAGGGGCCGAAGACCACGGCGTCCGGCGCCTCCGTGAAGCGGGCGTAGTAGGAAATGCCGGGGGCAAGCTCGTTGTGCACGCCCCAGGCCTCGCATTCGGCGCCGTCCAGCGTGAACTTCATGCCCTGCACCTGGTAGTGCAGGGTGCAGCTGGCAGGCACGGCGCCGGAGGGCCCCACGCCGTGGGCCGAAGGGAAGGCGCCGAGGCCGCCGGCAAAGGCGCCCTTCCAGGGATCGCGCCTCGGGCCCGCCTCGAGCCACAGGCCGAGCTTGTCCAGGGGATGGAGGGCCAGACGGTATTCGGGAAGGACGGTTTTTGCCTTGGCGCAGGCGACGGCCGCCTTGGGGCCGAGCCCTTTCGCGACGCACTGGGCGCCGGCCAGCGGCGTCGGCAGGCTGGCGGGATCGACGGTGCCCGCGGCGGGCGAGATCAGGACGGGAAAGTCCGTGCCGTGGACGCTCTGGCCGCAGAGCGCCGCCAGAGAGAGGCCTTTGCGTATCGAGGGGGTCTGGAAGGAGGCCAGGGGACCGGCGATGACCCAGACGGCGCAGGCGTCGGCGGCAAGCTCCCTGCCTGCCGGCGCCCAGGCCATGTCCTTGAGGCTGTCCTCCCAGATGTGGGCCGACACGTCCAGCCCGGCCTTGGCCAGCTCGGAGCCGAGCTGCCTGGCGAGGCCCGGGTTGTCGTCCAGCACGGTCAGCAGGGCGCGCTTTTTCATGCCTTACTCCTTGCCTGCTTCGGGATCCGCCGCCGGGGCGGCGCCTGGGCCTTCGGCCCCGGGGGCAGAAGCCGGCGCCTCTGCGCCGGGAGCCGCATCGGCCGACAGATCGGGAAGTTCCGGCAGATCCCCGGGATCCAGATTGAAGTCCATGGTGAAGGAAAGGTCTTCGCCTATGCCGAGCACGACGCTGGCCGGCATCCCGCCCTCGCCCATGTGGCGCAGTATCTTCTGGGAGAGCTCGGGCAGGACGGAGCCGGAGAGGATGTAGTCGATGTTCCTGGCGCCCGTCTCGCCGTCCCGGCAGCGCTCCGCGATCTGCGAGGCGACTTCCGGCCGCCAGCGCAGCGTCATGCCGTTGTTCGCCATGAGGCGGGAGGCCAGGGCCGTCAGCTTGAGGTTCGCGATGCGGCCGAGCGCAGCCGGATCGAGCGGCAGGTAGGGCACGATGTGCATGCGGGCGAGCAGGGCAGGCCGGAAGTGGTCCGTCAGCACCGGGCGTATGGCGTCCACGCAGGTCTCGAGATCCGTTCCGCCGAGCTCCATGAGGATGTCGGAGCCGAGGTTCGAGGTGAGGAGGATGACGGTGTTGCGGAAGCTGACTTCCTTGCCTTCGCCGTCGGTGAGCACGCCCTTGTCGAAGACCTGGTAGAAGAGGTTCATGACGTCGATGTGGGCCTTCTCGACCTCGTCGAGCAGCACGACCGAGTAGGGGCGGCGCCGCACGGCCTCGGTGAGCATGCCGCCCTCGCCGTAGCCCACGTAGCCTGGCGGAGAGCCGATCAGGCGGGAGACGGTGTGCTTTTCCTGGAATTCGCTCATGTTGACGGCAACCACGCTCTTCTCGTCGCCGAAGAGGATGTCGGCAAGCGCCAGGCCCGTCTCGGTCTTGCCTACGCCCGAAGGACCGGCAAGCAGGAAGACGCCGAGCGGCTGGCTGGGCGAGCGCAGGCCCGCAAACGCGGCCTGGATGCCCTTGGCAATGGCCGCCAGGGCCGCATCCTGGCCCTTGATGCGCCGTCCCAGCAGTTCGGGCAGGTTGGCCGCCGTGCTAGCCTGCTCGCGGGCGAGCTTGCCCACGGGCACGCCCGTCCAGTCGGAAACGACGCGCGCTATGGCCTCGGTGCCGACCTCGGTCTGGACCATGGTTCTGTCGCCCGCGCAGAGGGCAACGTAGGCATGCCTTGCTTCGGTGAAGGCCTTGAGGGCCTCCTCCCGCGTCCTGGGGGTGGCGTCGCCTTCGGGGGCGTCTTCAGGGGATCCTTCAGGATTGCCTTCGGGAGCGCTTTCGCCTGCAGCGAGAGCTTCAGGGGCTGCGTCCGGCCTGTCGAAGGCAAGCAGCCTGTCCCTGGCCTGCACAAGGGCCTGGGCCGCGTCGCGCTGGGCCTGCCATTCGGCGCGCAGCGCCCCGCATTCGGCCTCGAGGGCTTCCTTTCGCTCCTCCATGCCGGCAAGCTCGGGACCGGGCTCGGCAAGATCGCTTGCCAGATCCGCGCGCAGGCTCCGGATTTCGCGTTCCAGCGCCTGGACGGCGCGCTCCTTGTCTTCAAGGGGAGCGGGCTTGGCGCTCTGGCTCACCTTGACGCGGGCGCAGGCCGTGTCGAGCAGGTCGATGGCCTTGTCGGGCAGGAAGCGGCCCGTGATGTACCGGTCCGAGAGCTCGGCCGCGGCCGCGACGGCGTCGCTGCGCACGAAGACGCCGTGGGACTTCTCGTAGGCGCCCTTGATGCCGTGGAGGATGAGCTTGGTGCTCTCCACCGAGGGTTCGTCCAGCTTGACGGGCTGGAAGCGGCGGGCGAGGGCCGGATCTTTTTCGAAATATTTCTTGTATTCCTTCCAGGTGGTGGCCGCGAGGGTGCGGATTTCGCCGCGGGCCAGGGCGGGCTTCATGAGGTTGGCCGCGTCCGAGCCGCCGGCAGCCCCGCCGGCGCCCACGAGCATGTGGGCCTCGTCGATGAAGAGGACGATGGGCTTGGGGCTCGCCTTGATCTCGTCGAGCACGCCCTTGAGCCTGCGCTCGAATTCGCCCTTCATGCCGGCGCCGGCCTCGAGCAGGCCGAGGTCGAGGCCAAGCAGGGTCACGCCCTGCAGGGTTTCGGGCACGTCCCCTTCGGCGATGCGCAGGGCAAGCCCCTCGACGGCGGCCGTCTTGCCAACGCCGGGCTCGCCCACGAGGATGGGATTGTTCTTGCGGCGGCGGGCCAGGATGTCCACGATCTGGCGTATTTCCTGGTCGCGGCCGAAGACGGGATCGATTTTGCCGGCCCGGGCCCTTTCGGTGAAGTCCTGGCAGAACTTGGCGCAGAAGGCCTCGCCCTGCTGGGCCGCGGCGGGCGAGCCGGCAGCCGGGGACGCCGTCTCCTGGCCCAGCGCCGGCGCGTCTTCCTTGGACTCTTCGGCGAGCTGGCGGAAGCTTTTGCGCAGATCCTGGCGGTTGAGGCTCCCGAAGGACTCCATGTAGGAGCCCTGGGCGTAGACGGCGGACTTGTCCAGAAAGGCCATGAGCACGGCGCCGGTGCGTATGGCGCCGAGGCCCAGATCCAGCGAGGAGACAAGCCAGGCCGCCTCCAGCAGGTCCAGCAGGAGCGGGGAGAAGACGGGCCGTCCTGCAGAGCCCGAGCGGAACTGCTCGAGGGCCCCGGCAAGCGCCTTGCGCACTCTGGCCTCGTCGATGCCTGCCTTTGCCAGCGCCAGCGGGATGTCCGTTCCCGGACGCTCGAGAGCGGCGAGCAGGAAGTGCTCCACGGCCACTTCGTAGTGCTGGCGGTTCACGGCCTGGCCTGCGGCCGCGTAGAGCACTTCGGTGCAGTCCCTGCCGCACCGTCCCAGCAGCGATTTGATGTCCACGCCTACCATGGTCCCTCCTCTCCTCTCGCCGGCGGCATGCCGGAAGGGGAGCCCCTCCGGCATGCCTTGCTGTGAGATAACTACATGCCTACGCCTTCCAGTCGTCGACGAACTCGACGTTGCCGTCGTTGTAGGTCCAGGTGATCTTGGAATACGTGAAGGACACGGACTCCATGTCCTGGTAGGGCTTGTTCTCGGGCAGGAAGGTCAGGGGCGTCTTGTGCTCCATGGAGACGATGATGGCGTTCTCGAGCTTCACGGTGAAGTACTTCTCTTCCATGCCGTCGGCCTTGATGCGGTAGTAGTCGAGAACCACTTCGCACTGCTCGCCCTTGCAGCAGGCGCTGTAGAGCTTGGGCGTGGCCACGTCCACGGCCTTGGTGATCTTCAGCGGATGATGGATGCGCTGGCCGGTGGGCAGGCCGGTGTGGGTGTCCTTGGGGATTTCGACGGAGTGCTCGACGGCGTAGACGAGCACGGCGTCCTTCTTGTCGCCGCCCTGGACGCAGCCGCCCTTGATGTCGCCCTGAGTCTTGCCCTTGACCTTGAGATACGCGGTAAGTGCCATATGCCACCTCCTTGGTGGTGTGCCTGGTTAGCGCCGGGATGCTCCCGAAGCCGCCTGTGCGTAAAAGGAAATCTGGGGGGGAAGAAGCTATTGTTATTATTCCTTGTCGAGCTTGCCGACCAGCGAGAGCGTGAAGCTGGCGCCCATGTACTTGAAGTGGGGGCGGGCCTTGATGGCGACCGAGTACCAGCCGGGATCGCCCTCGACGTCGTTGACCTCAACCGACGCCATGCGCAGGGGGCGCTTGGCGCGGGTGACGGGGTCGGGGTTGTCCATTTCCGTGACGTACTGGCTGATCCATTCGTTGAGCTCGCGCTCGAGATCGACGCGCTCCTTGGACGTGCCGAGGTTCTCGCGCTGGATAACCTTCACGTAGTGGGCCAGCCGGTTCATGATCATCATGTAGGGGAGCTGGGTGGAAAGCTTGTAGTTGGTTTCCGCGGCCTTGCCTGCGGGAGTGTTGGCGAAAACCTTGTTCCTGAGGCAGGAGTTGGCGGAGAAGAAGGCCGCGTTGTCCGATCCCTTGCGCATGGTGAGGGCGATGAAGCCCTCCTCGGCCAGCTCGTACTCGCGGCGTTCCGAGATGAGCACCTGGGTCGGGATCTTGGTCTGGATCTGGCCGTCCTGCTCGAACTGGTAGAGGGGCAGGTTCTCCACGGAGCCGCCTCCCTGGGGGCCGATGATGTTCACGCACCAGCGGTACTTGGCGAAGCTCTCCGTGAGCCTGGAGGCAAAGGCGAAGGCCGTGTTGCCCCAGCAGAACTCGCTGTTGCTGGTGGCCTTCTCCGTGAAGTCGAAGCTCTTGCAGGGCACGGTGTCCTGGCCGTAGGGCAGGCGCAGGAGGAACTTCGGCAGGGTGAGGCCCACGTAGCGCGCGTCCTCGGACTCGCGGAAGGAGCGCCACTTGGCGTACTGGGGCATCTCGAAGATGGAGTGCAGGTCCTTGAGATTGGGCAGGGCCTCCCAGGAGTCGATGCCGAAGAAGCTCTTGTCGGCCGCGGCGATGAAGGGCGAATGGGCCATGGCCGCCACGCTGGACACGTACTGGAGCAGCTGGATGTCCTGCGGCTTGGGGCCGAAGTCGTAGTTGGCGATCATGGCGCCCACGGGCTTGCCGCCGAACTGGCCGTACTCCGCCGTGTAGATGCTCTTGTAGAGGCCGGACTTCACCACTTCAGGGGCGTCCTCGAAGTCGGCGAGCAGATCCTCCTTGGAGACGTTGATGAACTCGAGCCTGATGTTCTGGCGGAAGTCCGTGCGGTCCACCAGGAATTTCAGGGATCGCCAGGTGCTCTCCATCTTCGAGAACTGCTCGGCGTGCATGATCTCGTTGACCTGGTCTGAGAGCTTGGCATCGAGCTCGGCTATCATCTGGTCGACGAGGTTGCCCGAGACCTTCTGCTGCCCGCTCGTGCCCACGAGGTTCTTGAGAAAGGCCTCGACGCCGGCCTTGGTGCTGACATAGCCCTCGTCCTCGGGGCGCAGCTTGGTGGCCTGCACGATTTCGTCGAGCAGGTCCATCTGCGGAGCCTGGGCTTCGGCCTGCGCGGCCTGCGCTTCCATTTCCTGGCTCATGGCTAGCCCTCCCCGCCCTCGGCGATGCCGAGATCCTTAAGCACTTTCTTGCGGGCGTCTTCGTCGCCCACGAGCTCCTGCAGCTTCTTGCGGAACTCGGGCACGTTGGACAGCGGGCCCTTGAGGGCCTTGAGCACGTCGCGCAGCTCCATCATCTTGGCGAGTTCGGGCACCTTCTGCACGATGGCGTCGGGCTCGAAGTCCTTCAGGGATTCGAACTTGAGATTCACGGCCATCTGGGCGTCGGGATCATCGGCGAGCTTGTTGGGCACGCTGAACTGCAGGCCCAGGCCCTGCCCCTTCATGACGTCGTTGAAGTTGTCCTTGTCGATGCCGACAGGAGCGCGGTCCTCGACCATGCGATCGTCGGGCCGCAGGGTGAAGTCGCCGAGCACGACGAGCTTCAGGGGAAGCTCGATCTCCTCCTTGGCGTCGCCCGTGGCCGGGCGGTAGACGATGTTCACCCTTTCCTTGGGGGCGACGGATCCTTCTTTAGCCATATGTCTTCTCCATTACAGCAGGATGGTTGGGTTCAGGATATGCGTTGGGGAAATGCCGCTACTGGAGGCCCCGCAGGGCCTGCGAGGGGCGCACTGCAGCCAGGCGACGCAGGGTTTCCGCGGCCCTGGACATGCCCTTTTCGCCGCCGGCGCCCTCCCAGACGCGGGCCGCCGTCTTCAGGGCGTCGCAGGCAAGCCGGGGGTGCCAGGCAGCCAGGGGCGAGCCTTCGGCAAAGGTCTGGCAGAACTCTTCGGCAAGGGCCGAGGCCGCGTTCCACTGCTCGGCCAGAATCAGCAGGCGGGCCTGGGCGATGCGCAGGTCGTACCTCGTCTCCATGTCTGACGCCTTGCCCATGGCTTCGTCCAGCAGGTCAAGGGCGCGGGCCAGGCTCCCCTTGGAGGCCAGGGCCTCGGCTTCGGCGATGGCCGGATCGCTGGCCGGCACGTCGCCGCCCTTGGCCTGGTCGGCGCCCTGGGTGAGCGAGGCGATCCAGGCCTGGGCATTGGGGCCGGCAAAGGGGCGCCCGGAATTGAAGGAAAGCCGCTCCAGGCCGGGAAGGCGGTGGAGCAGGCCCTTGCAGGCGCCTTCCACGGCCAGGGCGCAGAGGTCATAGGAGCTCCCGAGTGCCTTGAGGCAGGTGTGGAGCAGAAAGGCCATGTCAAGGGCCAGCGGCGCGGTCGCCAGGGCTTCCATGGCAAGGCAGGCGCCGCCGTGGAAGTCGCCCGCCTGCATGCGTGCCCGGACGGCATCTGCCGGATCGGGCTCGGGGGCAGGCGCCATGGTCGTGCCGCCTTCGCTGGGCGGAAGCTGGGAAAGGGCGCCCCAGCAGGCAAGGAGGCCTGCCTGCCAGAAAAGATGGTCCGACGGCGCCTTGGTTCTGCCCCATTCGGCAAAGTCGGCAAGGCTGCGCAGGAGGGCCCTGCGGTTGGCCTGGGCGTCGTCGCCAAGGGCCTGGGCCGCCGGCGCGGACGCGGCGGGCGCCGGCATGGGGGCGGGCTGGGGCGCAGGCTGAGGCGCAGGCTTCGGCGCAGGTGCGCTCTGAGGGGCTGGCGCCGGCTCGGGCGCAGGCGCGGCCTTCACCGGCTCGGGTGCCGTCCCGGCCGTCTCGGCCTGTGCCGGCTCCGCTGCCGGTGCCGGTTCAGGCTCAGGTTCGGGTTCAGGCGCCGCTTCGGCAGGCAGGCGCTTTGCAGCCTCGATGAGCTCGCGCAGGGGCGGAAAGTCGGGGAAGGCGGAGCCCAGGGCCGCATCGAGATCGGCAAGCGCCCCGCACAGGCCCTCGTAGAGCGCATGGCTTGCCGGCTGGTCTGCCGGATACCCTTCAAGGTAGGCGAGCAGGCGCTCCTTCCACCAGTTGAAGGCGTTGACGCGCCCGCGGATGCGCTTCAGCACCGGGAAGCCTGTCTCCCAGAAGCCGGAGACCAGGCCGTTCAGGATGCGCACGCCGTCGACGGCGCCCGCAAGGCCGTCCGTGTGCAGGAGGGCTATGGCCAGATAGGTGGCTGCCTGGAAGTCCTTGGACTTGCCCTTGAGCACGGCCGCGGCCCTGTCCTTGACCACGCCCCAGTCAAAGCCGTCCTGGGTGACGGAGCTGAGCTTCTCGATCATGTCCGTCAGTTCGGCATATTCGGGCTCGTAGCGCGCGTCTTCGCCTGCAGGGCTTTCAGCGGACAGGGGACGGCATATTTCGGCAACCAGTTCGTCGGCCATTGGGGTGCCTTGCACTTGGCCCGAGGCGGGCGGGGCGCCTGCGGGGAAAGGTGGAAATGTAGGAAAAAGCTATGGAAATCAAGGGGTAGAAAGCAAGCTTAGCGAAAGAACCATACAGGAATCGACAGATACATTCAAGAATAGAACTTGTTTGCGTGCCGGCCGGCATGCGGGGGGGAATGCCGGAATGGCGCTGCGACGCGGTTTTGCGCTTGCAGAGACCCTGTGGTATAGAAGGCCGGCCTCACGATCAAGCCACAGGGCATTCGCCCTGTCTTTCCTGCCCTGCTGTCTGCCCTGCAGCCAGCGGGCTGCCGCTGCGGCCTGAGGAGCTGCCACCATGCCTTCCCCGCGTCTTCCCCGCCTGCGTCTTTGCTTCGGCGTTCTGCTTTGCCTTGCCGCGCTGTGCCTGGCTGCCTGCGCCGGCGTGGAGGTGAAGCCCAAGGGTCAGATTGTCACCGGCGTATCCGTGGGCTCAGGGCGGTAGCGCCCTTTTCTTCAAGCACTTCGCTCTCCGCCCCCATCCGTCCTTGCGCCACGGCGTGCAAAGGAGAAGTTCATACAGATGAAAGACGACACGACTTCCTTGAACCAGAAGCAAGACGAGGCGGCCTCCTCGAACCCAAGGAGGGAAAAGCCCCTCTGGCGGGAGTACGGCGAAGCGCTGCTTGTGGCAGGCGTCCTTGCCATCTTTATCCGCACCTTCGGCTTCCAGGCCTTCAAGATTCCCTCCGAGTCCATGCTCGACACCCTGCTCGTGGGCGATCACCTGATCGGCACCAAGTTCGACTACGGCCTCAAGCTCCCCTACACCGACATTACGCTCTACAAGGGCGGCGATCCCCAGCGCGGGGACATTGTCATCTTCAAGTATCCCGAGGATCCTGACGTCGATTTCATCAAGCGCATCGTGGGCGTGCCCGGCGACGTGCTCGAGATGCGCGGCAAGCAGTTCTACCGCAACGGCCAGCCCGTGAAGGAGGACTACATCCGCATCGACGAGCCGAACACTCTCCAGCCGCGCCGCGACAACTGGGGGCCGATCACCGTTCCCGCAGGCAAGTACTTCATGATGGGCGACAACAGGGACAACTCCCTCGACTCCCGCTTCTGGGGCTTCGTGGACCGCGATGCCATCGTGGCGAAGGCCTGGCGCATCTACTGGTCCTGGGGCCACAAGAAGGAGGACCCGGTCGTGCGCCTGAAGCGCATCGGCAGCCTCATCAAGTAGGACTGCAAGTAGGACTGCGCAGTTTCGCGTCAATTCTGCGTAAAAGTCGGTTGCCAATTCTGCGTAAAACAAGCGGCGCCGGCTTGGGAAGAGAGCCCGAACTGGCGCCGCTGGCTTTTGGGGACGCTGGCCGGCTGGAGATGCCAGCTTGCGCCGGCGACAAAGGCTCTGGTGCCTGTCTTTTGCTGCTGGGCCGTCATGTCGCGGGAAGGTCAGGCGACCTTTCGCTCGAGACAGTGCAGAGCTGTTTCAGCCCGCCAGCGGAGAAAGCGCTCCGACTGGCGCAGGGCTGCGTCCGCAATGAACGGCGTCTCGGGAAAATGGAAGTCCAGTAGCCGCTCCA
>ODAI011283582.1_pt1 | contig 12405 bp, 6 predicted proteins | sample 1539321 | NCBI WGS metagenome assembly ODAI01 (sample SAMN02144231, study PRJEB22623) | gut metagenome | biome: sheep rumen | host: Ovis aries | place: New Zealand
ATTTTGTCGACGCCGGCGACGAGCTGACGCTTCAGCTGACGGAAGACCAGGCGGCCAATCTGGACAACGCATCCTATTCTGTCCTCCTCAGCGAGGGAGACGGCTACTACCGCAGGGGCATCAGCCGGGTAACGGTGAAGCCCGACGAGAACAACGTGCTCCACATCCCCAAGGACCCCAAACTGATCGTGGCCATCACGGACCAGGACGATGACATGCGGGCCTGCGCCTTCGCCCAGGCCGACAGCCGTGAGGGGAAGATCAGCTTCGAGAGCCAGCGCATGTTCTTCTGCATCGGGGAGGATATGCTCTCCGACAGCTGCGATTACGTCATCGCGTCGCTGGAGGCCGATGGGGATGACATCACCGTGAAAGGCTTCCGCTATAATGACGACGCCATCGGCTCAGGCGGCAAGAACTCTGTGGATCTGGCCGACTATACGACCTTGAACGAATATATGGGCAACCGCCTTTATCCGACCTTCGACGATGAGGGGAAGATGCTTCCCTATTACAGCTGGGAGACCGAGCGTGGTGTCATTTCCGCCTTCGTCGTGGCGCTGGACGACACCCTTCACTTTGAGTACCGCAAAGCGTCCACTCTGTCGGAGAGTTCCATCGTGCAGGTCCTTCTTCACGATATCAATGGAAATGACCACAGCTCCGGCATCCACGACCTGAGTGAAGGCGTGACCGCCGAGAAGGACGAGCGCACTGTCGCCACCGAAAAGGGAACCTTGACCTTCGAAATCCGGAACGAGGAAGCGATCCTGACCGGTTACGAGGGCGAGGACAAGAAGCTCACCATACCTGCTGAGGTGGAAGGCATGCCGGTGACCCGCATCGGAAACGGAAGCTTTAGCAGTAGCGTTTTCCGCGAGATTACGATTCCGGAGGGCGTACGGCAGCTGGACCGGAAGGCCTTCTATTTCTGCAGCAACCTCAAAAAGCTGACCCTGCCAGGCTCTGTGGAGGTGGTAGGCGACAACGTCATCTATGAGTGCGAAGCTCTGGAAGAAGTCGTGCTGACCGGGGAGAGCAGCGCCATATCTGTGAAGGACGGCGTGCTCTTCAGTGCGGACGGCAAGACCCTCATCAAGTACCCCAACGGCCGAGGCCGTTTCTACGAGGTCCCGGAGGGGACGGAAATCATCGGCTACGCCGCCTTCATGGACGCGCAGCTGGTGGAAATCACCTTCCCGGAGACCCTTCGGGAAATCGACAATTTCGCCTTCGAGAACTGTGACAAGCTTCGGGAGATCCTTCTGCCGGACAGCCTTGTGCGGATCGGGGCAGGTGCCTTCGGCGTCGACCACAGCTTTGAATTTGAAAGCGACGAGGAGGAAGAGCCGGTGCTTGAGACCGTCAATCTGGGCCCCAACGTCCAGTCTGTCGGCAAGGAAGCTTTCAAACAGCGCAGGCTTGTCTCCTTCACGGTCAGTCCGGAAAATGAGACCTTCTCCGGCGTGAACGGCATGCTCGCCTCCAAAGCAGGCGACGTCCTGATCCTCTGCCCCATGGAGATCGGCGGCAGCATCGCTGTGCCGGAGGGCGTCGTCGGAATCACCCCGGGGATTTTCGCGGATCTGCCCTCCGACTCGGTCTTCCTTCTGCCCGACTCCCTGACCCGGATCACCCTGGACAGCTTCCCGAGCGGCAGGGACGAGAACTACGACACGGTCTATGAGCTCCTCATCTACTGCACCAAGGGGTCGGCTGCGGAGACCTTCGCGGCGAAGAACAAGCTGCCCTATGAGCTGGTGGGGGAGGAGGACCTGGTCCTTGAGTCCTACACACTGGCCACCATGCCCGGCCCGAACGGTACCTACACGTTCCGGTTATACGATGACCATGCGGCCTTCATCCGGTACAGGGGGACGGATCCCGGTATAGCTGTGCCGTCGGAGGTCCGGGGGCTTCCGGTGACGGAAATCGGCGATGGCTCCAGCACGGTGGCAAGCACTTACAACAGCAGTTTGGATTGGGAATATTCGGACAAGACGCCGGAGACGGACAATCTGGGCCAGTATCCCCAGGGCTACGTCAAGAACATCACACTTCCGGACTGCGTGCAGGTCATCAATGCCTATGCGCTGTCCGAATACTCGCTTGACATGGCTTCATTTACCCTGCCCGCTGACCTTCGGGAGCTCTCCCCGCTGGCCTTCGGCGGACGGCGGGAGAGCGGCATGAGCGTGGGCGCTTTCAGTATCGCGGAGGGCAATCCCAACTATAAGACGGTGGACGGCGTCCTCTTCACCAAGGACGGCAGCCGGCTGGTCCGGTTCCCCACCGCGCCCAGGACCGATTCTCCTGCCCTGACCATGGAGCGGGTGGACGGCCAGCCTGTCTACTCCTACACTGTGCCGGAAGGAGTGGAGGAGATCGGGGAGGCAGCCTTCGCCAACACGGAACTCCAGAAAGCCGGCACCGGCGTCACGATCTACGACTTCAAGGTCGACCTGCCCGGGTCGGTGGAGACCGTCGGCGACTATGCTTTCTACAGCTCCTACATTGAGGAGGTGACTCTTCCGGAGGGGCTTCGGACCATCTGCACCGGCGCTTTCTCCCGTATGAGAAATAAAAGCACATCCCTCATCCTGCCCTCCACTGTGGAGACGATAGGAAACGAAGCCTTCGGATATGTATTCCGGGAGGACGAAGAGACCGGAAATCTGGTCTATGGCTTCACCGAAATTAAACTGCCGGAGGGCCTCAAGGAACTTGGCGCCAGGGCCTTTGCCGCCTCCTCCGACGACTGCCTCATCTGCGAGGAGCTTGTCCTGGGACGGAAGCTGGAGAAGATCGACGAGGAAGCCTTCCACGATTGCCAGGTGCGCAGCATCTCGGTGGATGAGGGCAATGACCGGTTCAGCTCGGCGGATGGCTGCCTCCTCAGCAAGGACGGCAAGAGCCTCATCACAGTGCCCGCAGCCATAGAGGGAGAATTTACCGTGCCGGCCGGGGTCACTGAGATCGGACGATACGCTTTCTTCAGCTGCGACGGCATCACGGATGTTCACATTTCCCGGGAAGTGACCCGGATATCTTCCCAGGCCTTCTTTGTGAGCTATGGGGTGACGGCGCCGGTGATTCACGGCGAGGCCGGCAGCGAGGCGGAGCGGTTCGCCCTCTCCGTCGGCATGGAATGGGAGGAGGAATGAACGAATGAAGAGAGCATTTCTTGTCATGACAGTTCTTCTGGCCGTCACGGCGGGGCTTCCCAAAGTCTGCATCGCTGACGAGGCCGGTATTCTGCCCGGCCGGATCGAAAATCTCACGAATACGGACGAGATCCCTGAGGGGAGCGAACCTGGGGAGTCGGCGGATCCCGCTTACCATCCCCGCATGCTGGTGGGCGTCTGGAAACGGACGAAGCTGACCGGCAAGGCTGAGACGATCGAGGTTCCCGCTCCCGACGGGTCGGGGGATACCTGGACGGTGGAATGCCTGCCGGACCAGTTCATCTTCGCCTCCGTACAGCGGGGTGACGCTGACGGGGAAAAGCTGCAGTCACTGCGACTGGATGACTACTATGACTTCCAGGGCCGGTACAGCCGGACGGACGCGGCCGGAAAGACCTCCACGGAGACGGTGAGCTTCCGCAATGTAACGGGCATTTCCGGCAGCACGCTGGCGGTGGGCTTTACCGGGGAGGCGGCCGACGAGGCCTACCTTTCTGAGGAGGTCACGGCGGTGGACATCACAGAGGTGGATTACCAGCTTTGGTTCGAGGGCTGTGAGCTGACGCTTTCTTACGGCGGGGCGGAGGCAGTCTATGTGCCGGCGACCTGCCCGGACGGGGACCTGGTCAAGGCCCTGGACGGCTTCGACGGGTCCTGCGACTATGTCAAGCACCCGGACTGGCATTTCAACAACCTGGTCATGAAGGGAGACGGGACGGGAACGGCCAACACCCTTTACGGGGCCGTTGAAATGACCGTGGAGACGGGCAGGGATGGGAGCATTACCTTTAAGACCGACCACGACGAAACGTTTACCTATGACGCCTACTGGTATTCGGACTCCTGCCTGACCCTCGGGGCAGGGGAGGACCGGCTCATGTACCAGGACAACTATGTCAACATGGAGTCGGGCATCGCCTACTGCAGGAACTATATTCAATATCCCTTCTTCAACGGTTACGGTATTCTGAAGGTCGGAAACAAGAACCTGGGAGATCCCCTCTGTGCGAAGGTCTCTATGCTGAGCGATGCCGGCGGCCGGAGCGGAGCGGACCTGGAGGGGACCATGGTGCCCTCGGGCGGCCTGACCGAGCCATTCGAAGTCACCTTTAAGGGCAGCACGATCACGGTGCGGGCCATGAACCCCACGGATATGGAAATGTCGCTCAAGGACTGCATCGTCGTAATGTATTCATTTGACAGCGAGGGCGGGAACATCTTCCGGAGGACCCATTTCTTCGACGACAGCATCGGCTTTGCCTGCGGGGAGACCAAGGAGTCCCTGCTGGCCCGGTACGACAGCTTTGTCGAGACAAATGAGAACACCCTCTGCGCGACCGTCACCGACGGCAACCATTATTCTGCCTATGACTTCTCCGACTACGGCGCGGACCTTCTCTTCGAGGGGGACCAGCTGGAGCTGCTTGTGCTGAATTTCACGGACGGGAAGCTCACCGGCGTGACTTCCTGCTCGCCCTCCCTCCTGTACCAGGACCTCGAGTACCAGGTGCCGGTGGCGGAGCTTCTGACATTGGACAGGGACGACGCGGAGGAGACGGCGGCAGTGCGGTCTGCGCTGGCGGACGCCCTGGCCGGGGCGGTCCTGCCGGGCAATGTGGTGCGCGGCGATGAAGGCTGTGCGGTTTGCATTCCCAGAGCTGACCTCTTCGACTACGGCTCTTTCGAGCTGTCGGAGGCGGGCAAAAAGCTGCTGGATGAGACGGCGGAGGCCCTGATCGCGGCGGTGCCGGATCCGAATGCCATCGCCGGCGTTGAGGCGGCGGCCTACTTCCGCTTTGAGACGGCGGACAGGGCCTTCTCAAAGCTTTATGCCGATGCCATCGCCAAATATCTGAGCGGGAAGAAGAACGGGCTCACATCTGCTGCCCGGAAATTTCTGAAGGGCAAGGTGCAGACCGGGGCCTACGCGTCCACGAACTTCCTGACCGATCCCTCCGTCGACGGCTATACCCACCTGGAGCTCCGCTTTATCTTAAAGCCGGTCCACCGGGAGGAAAAGGTCTACACGGATACCAAGGTGACACGGCCCGAAGCGGAAGATACGACCGGCGCCCACGCTTTCATGGAAATGAGCGAGCAGGCCGTCGGCCGCAAGATCGCGGCCTTCGCCGCCCGCTACGGCGGGACCTACGCCGGACAGGCTTATACAAATGAAGCCCTGGGCATCCGCTGGAACCTGCCCGAGCAGTGGTACATCTACGACGACACGGCTCTCCTGCGCTACAACGGAAGGTCGGCCCAGTCCCTCCTCCTGGCGGACAAGCCGGTTTACATTTTCGCCGCTACTGACGATGAGGACATGGTGGATATCCGTCTTCATCCCTTTGAAATAGGCAGCGATTACGCTGACCGGGCGGAAGAGTACGCAAGGAGCCTCTTCACCGGCTACGAGGCGGTCTGCCGGGTGAGCTATGACGCGGTGGAGACCAAATTCGAGGAGATGACCTGGATCGGCAACAAGGTCTGGACCGGGACCTTTACCTTCAAGACTGATGGGAGGACTTTCTGCAGGAAGCAGTATTACTACGTGCGGGAGGACGCGGTGGCGGTCATTTCCGTGACGAGTGAGGGGAGTGCACGGGATTTGACGTCGCTTGGGTTCTGAGCCTGGGAAAGTGGGAATCAGGGACGGTTCCTTTTCCCATTTTTCGAAAACGAAAAATGGGAAAAGGAACCGTCCCTGATTCCCACTTTTCTCCCTTCGTCATTTTTTTTATAATAAAGCTGCAACAATCCCCCCACCCGGCGGTTATTAAGATCAGCCGGAACAAAAGAAGGCAAATTCAAACAATAAGGGGACAGAGAACATGAAAAAAGCAGCCGCCGCGGCAGTCATCATTATTTTGATCGGAATGGGAGCATTCATTATGTACAGATTGAACGTAAGACCTGAAATCAGGAACTATCAGGAGACCACGCAGGAAGAGAACGCGGGCGCTACGGAAAATCCGGCAAAGGCTACCCCGAAGGCGGTCGCCGGACTGGTGCCTCAGACGGAGAAGGACGAAGCAGTCGAGGAACCCGTGATGGCAGAGACTCTTGAAACAGAGGAGACTGATCCGGAGGACCAGCTCACTGAAGAGGCGTCTGCCGAAGAACCCTCATCCGAAGAGGAGCCCGCGGCCGAAGAGCCGGCCTCCATTTTCTCCACTGACCGTGCGCCCGGTCCTGACCCGACTGCACAGACCATCGAGGAGAGCGAGGACCGCACATCCTTCGACAAGCCGGATCCCTTCTACATCTTTGAAAAGTGAGGGCTGAGAAGGCTTTTTAATTACAGACTTTACAGGCAAAAAGCAGGTGGATTATAATAACTGTGTTGGACACATGATTTTCCGCCATGCGGCCTGCCATCGGCCTCCTTGGCGGACTACAAGGAGGACAAAATGAAAAGAAGAATCGTGAGTATCATGCTGAGCCTGGTGCTCGGCTCCGCCCTGCTGGCAGGTTGCGGCGGTTCCTCTTCCGGTTCCCAGAGCGCTCCGGCTGAGGAGACCGCTGAGGCTGCTGAGGAAGCTGCCGAGGAAACTGCGGAAGAGGCCGCTGATGCTGCTGAGGAAGCTGCAGAAGAGACCGCCGAAGCTGCGGAAGAGACCGCAGAAGCCGCTGAGGAGTCTGCCGAAGAGACCATCGAAGCCGGTGAGGGCGAAGTTCTGAACACATCCTTCGGCGAGACCGTCGCCGCCTTCATGGCTGAGCACGGACGTCCCGTCGGCGATATCATCATCGACCTTGACCTGAATGACGCCGAGGAGCTGAGCGAAGAAGAGGGTGCTGAGCTCGACCGCGCCATGCGCGCATACACACCGGGCATCGACAGTCTGCTCGTCAACAATGCGCCGGCCTTCTATTACTATGACCAGCTCACGCCGGACCAGCAGACTCTCTACGACGCCATGTATATGATGACTGAGGATCCGACGGACGAGAACAACATCGCGACCTTCGCCCTGGCGGAGAAGCCGAACGATACCTTCTTCGTCGACTATCTGGCCCCGGCCTACTACAGCCTGATCTACGATCATCCGGAACTCTTCTGGCTCTACAACGGCATCGAGACAGACTTTGAGTTTGGTTACATTTCCCAGGGCGGAGAGTATATCCTCTACATCCGCTATGCGGACGCCTACGACGACTATGAGAAGGACATGACGGCATTCAACAAGGCCGCCGAGGACTTCCTTGCGGACATCGACCTGAATGCCAGCCAGGCGGACGTTGCCAAGGCGATCCATGACAAGCTGATCAGCTCCGTCGTCTATGACAATGAAGTCATGGAGCAGGGCATCGGCCAGGATTTCGCCCATACTGCTTACGGCGCCCTGGTTGCCAACAGCCGCGGCGACAAGAACACCTGCGTCTGCGACGGCTACTCTCAGGCTTTCATTTACCTCTGCCAGCAGGCAGGTATTGAAGGCGTCTACATGTGCGGCATCGCCGGCAACGAGGAGAGCAAGGGCGGCCACGCCTGGAGCCTTGTCAATGTGGACGGCAAGTGGCAGGAAGTCGACTCCTGCTGGGATGACTACGATGACCTCTTCGAGGCCTTTGCCGCCGAGTACGGCAGCGGCTCTGACGAGACATCTACCAAGATCATGCAGGCCGTGAACGATCCGGCTTACCTGGAGAAGGTGCAGCACTATCTCTACTGCGTGCCGACCAGCTATATCACGAACTTTACCGACAGCAAGAACTTCTGGTATGTCTATCCGGACGACACCGCTCTTGCGCTGGTCAGCGACAGCGAGCACGTCCGCATGAGCGACGCCGGCACCATCAATGAATACGGCTACGACGCCGTGCTCATGGCGCAGGCACCGGTCGCGGGCTGATCGGGGACAGGCTTTACCGCCGGAGCGATGGCGGTATCCGGCCTAGTGAAACGAGTGAACGGAAAAGCTGCTCCCTTTAGGGGACAGCTTTTCTTCTTTTCCGCCCGAGCGGCGATGAACTGAATGACATTGTACCGGGCTCCGCGGCTTCCTGCGCGGGGCTCAAGGTGTATTTACACATTCTGACAGGAGAGACAAGATGATTTGTCCGCATTGTAAAAAAATCATTCCGGATGAGAGCGAGTTGTTCTGCCCTCTGTGCGGCGACCCGCTGGATGCTGAGTCTATTCCTCCGAAAACTGAAAAGAAGAAGGTCAAAAAGAAGATCGTGACCGGGGGCACCGGCGACTCGGTGAAAATAAAGACCGGCAATGAGACGAATACCGGGACCACGGAGGCCGCAAGGACCGGCAACGATGGGAAGAACGGTAATACGGGAAGCGTCCAGAACCTGAAGACCGGAAAAACGGAAACCGTCCGGAACGATAAAACCGCCAGGACAGGAACCACTACGGCAAGGGTTCGAGGCGGACAGAGCCGGCCCGGGGAAGTGGTCACTGTCGCTGCCGCGGGAACCCGGATCGGCAAAAACGACTGGAAGGCGGCCCAGGAAAGAAGGCAGGCGGCGCTGCAGAATGGCAGGATGAGGACCCGGGAGGAAGCTGCCGGCACTATCGATTTCGGTGATGCCGGCCCCGGGCTCGAAGAGTCTGACGACACCGGCGTAATCCTGGGCGGGACCCAGACCATCGTGCAGGGCGGTACCGGAGGCGGCCGGCAAGGCGTCAACGGAGGCGGTCGGCAAGGCGGCTCCGGCGGCACAAGGCGCGGCTTCCCGATTGCTGGGGCAGTCGGCATCATGGCGGCTGCTGTTGTGCTGGGCGCTGTCGCCGGGACCCTGGTCATCGGAGGGGCCGGTGACAATAAGAAAAAGGATGTTACTGCCTCCGAGACAGTGGTCGGATCTGGAGGGACCGGCACCGCTCTGTCGGAGGAAGAAGGCTCTACGGCATCCGAATCTGAAGAAGTGGCTGCGGGAGCGGAAACACAGCCGGCTGAGGAGACAGCTCCAGAGGCCGAGGAGGCGGTCGAGGAAGCCGAGCCCACCCCGGAACCGACGGCTGAGCCGACTCCGGAACCGACAGCAACGCCGACTCCTGAGCCCACTCCGACTCCGGAACCGACACCGACGCCGACTCCTGAGCCTACCCCTACCCCGGAACCGACGCCGACACCGACACCTGAGCCGGCGGCGACCATCACCATTTATGGCGGCATCGAGGCGCCGGAGGCGGATTTCATTTTCCCGGAGAGCAGTTCCGAGTATCTGACCACCGCCCGGATGGATGAGGTCCTTGGATCGGACGACGAGTATACCCGCCACAAGCTGTCCCAGCTGGCCATCAACGAACTGCTGGCTCGGTATGGCTATACTTTCACCGCCGACCGTGAGACAGCCCAGGATGCCAGGGACGCCTTTGAAGGCAAAGGCTGGTACCAGGCTGCTCAGAGGATCAATCCTTCCAACAACTATGAGACTTTGCTCAACAACTATTTCAATACCTACGAGAAGGCCAATTTCCGGGCGCTGAACGACTGGCAGAAGGCCAACGGCGTCTGGTATTGACGGGTGAAAGGCTTTCGGCCGCCAGAAATCAGGCGGCCGGAAGGCATATTGACGAGGAACGATTATGAAATGTAAACGATGCGGGCGGATCCTGACCCGGGCGGACATCCAGGGTAAGATCGCCTTCTGTCCGGAGTGCGGCGATCCGATCGATTTGGAGGAGCTGGCCAGGGCGGCGGAAGAGGCGCCGGAGGCGGAGGATGAAACCGTCGATTCCGATGACGAAACCGTGGAACTGGGACCGGGTCCTGTGATATACGATGGGCCGACCGGCATCTGGAACAATAAAATTCTTCAGTACGCCGGCATTCTGGCAGCCTTCTTTCTGCTTGGCATCGTCATAGCAACAGTCATCCCAAGGGTTTTCCGCCCCTCAGAAGGGACAGGCGGAACAGTGACGGAAGGTAACACCGAGGGCGGCACTTCCGCCGGCTCGGAGACCGAGCAAGGAGATACCGGCGCGGAAACGGTTGGACCGGAGGATACGGAAGGCGCTGACGGGGATACAGACGACCCGTCTGACGAGCCGGCAGCTACGCCGGAGCCTACACCGGAGCCCACGCCTACTCCTACACCGGAACCGACGCCGACTCTGACGCCTACTCCTACACCGGAGCCCACGCCTACTCCGACGCCGGAACCGACGCCTACCCCGACGCCGGAACCCGCGAACACGATTCGGCTTTATTGCGGCGCAGAAGCCCCTATGGAGGACTTTGTTCTTCCCTTCTCCAGTTCCCGCCTGATCACGGACAAGGACCTGAAGGCATGGAAGAAACTCAGCGCGCGGGATCTTCATTTTACTTCCCAGCTGGCGGTCAATGAAATCTATGCCCGTTACGGGCATACCTTCAACGGGATCTCCGAGACATCCAAGGACGCTATCGCCCACTTCGACGGCAAGGACTGGTACGAGAAGGCTCAGGCGGCCTGCCCCACAACAGATGTGGAGGTCCTCTTTTACAACTATTTTTCGGACATTGAGCGGGCCAACGTCAACAAGATCAATGCCTTCCAGAAGCAGTACGACACTTACAAGTCCTGATGTCGTCATTGCCCTGTATTGCGGGTCGATACCGGTCAGGCAAATGGAATTGATCAGGAACAGGCGTTGCCATGCATCGAGGGATGACACCCGTCATGGACAAGTAGGACTTGCTCAGGAGCTGACCCTGCCTTGTATCGCGGGATGACTCATCCGCGTAAAGTGACAGGGCCCGGCACTCCTCAGAAGCCATACAGTATTCAACAGATATAACGGACGGTACAAGATGAGATACAGATGCAAACGCTGCGGCCGGGAAGTCAATCCGGCGGACACATTCTGCGCGTGCGGAGAGCCGATCAGCGAGAGTTCCATTGAGCCTGTTCCGGAGGAGCCCAAAAAGAAGAAAATCGAGGCCTGGCGGAACAAGGAAGAGGGGCCTGTCCCTGCCTATCCCACCGGTGGCGGCAAGGATACCGGTCCGGGGGCCGGCGGTTTGCCGCTGGACAAGATTGCCATGGCTGCCGGAGCGGTGGTCGGCATTGTTCTGCTCGCCTTCTTTGCGACACGGATCGTCAGCGGTCTCATGAGGAGGGAACCTGAGCCTTCCGGAGGGGATATCCATTACGAAGGGCCGACTGAGGGCGGCACGGCGGAAGCCGGAACAGAAGCTTCCGATCATTCGGCGGACAGCGGGAATGGGTCGGATGACGGTGGAGGACCCAATGAGGAGGTCCCTGCGGAGAACCCCTCGGAACCTACGCCGGAGCCTACAGCTGCGCCGACGCCTACGCCGGAACCCACAGCTACGCCAACTCCGGAGCCGACTTCGACGCCAACTCCCACGCCGGTGCCGGAACACAGGTATGAAATCATTTTCGCGGACGTGACCTGGGAGGAGGCGCTGAACCTCTGCGTGACCAGCGGCAAAAAGAACGCCCACCTGGCTGTCTTCGAGACCGCCGCCGAGCTGGAGGAGGTCTGCCGCCAGATCTCGGCCGAGGGCAAGGAGAAGGGACGCTTCTTCATCGGTGCCCGCCGCAACAGCAACAACTCCGGCTACTACTGGGTCGATACCAATAACGTTCTGATCGGCGACCGTCTCAATGATTCCACCTCGCCCATGTACGGGTACTGGATGAAGGGGGAGCCCTCCTTCGAGGACGCCAGCCAGACGCCTGTCGTGACGGAGGACAAGGTCGATCTGTGTTATTTTGAATCCGAGAACCGGTATGTCATCAACGACATTCCCAACAACGTGCTCAACGTCGTTCCCCAGTGGACCGGCCGGGTGGGCTATATTCTGGAATACGAGGCTGGATGAGCATGAAGAGAAAACACGGACGCGGGAGGGGACTTCGGGCGCTCGCCTGGCTTTTGTCCATTCTCCTCTTCTTCTCCCTAGGCATGCTGGCGGGTATTCGAGTCGAACGCAGCGGTCTGCTTGGAGGAGGCAATTCTGAAAATGAAAAAACTGCCGGTCAGGAAAATGTGACCGGGGAAAATGCGGAGGCCGGCGCTAAAGCGCCGGCCGAAGCCAGTGATAGAGCTGCACCGCAGGATGAAGCTTCTGAGGCCAGCACCGGGGAAACCGGAGCGGACCCGGGGACTGGCGCTGACGGCCGGGGAGTGGATGAGGCAGACGCCGGGAACGGCGGTGCCGGCACTTCAGGCGCAGGTGCCGGCGCAGATAGCGCGGGTGCGGGCGAAGCCGGGACGGCCGGCGCCGGAACATCCGAAGCAGGCGCCGCCAAC
>ODAI012078887.1_pt1 | contig 12405 bp, 11 predicted proteins | sample 1539321 | NCBI WGS metagenome assembly ODAI01 (sample SAMN02144231, study PRJEB22623) | gut metagenome | biome: sheep rumen | host: Ovis aries | place: New Zealand
ATGGAGGCCTTTTCTGCCGCCGGCCAGTCCAGCCTGGTCTTTATCATCAACGAGCTGGACAAGGCGGCCGCGGGCAAGGGCAGCGGCAATCCGGCGGACGTCCTTCTGACCCTTCTGGACAACCTGGGCTTTACGGACAACTACATCGAATGCAACATTCCCACGGGAGGCGTCTATCCCATCGCCACGGCCAACTTTAAGGATCAGATCTCCACCCCCCTTCTGTCCCGCTTCGCGGTGATCGAGATCCCGGACTATACGGAGGAGGAAAAGAAGATCATCTTTAAGAAGTTCTCCTTCCCCGCCGTCCTGAAACGGATCGGCATGCGGGAAGAGGAGTGCGTGGTCACGGAGGAGGCCCTGGATGCCGTGATCGCCTACTGCCGGGGCACCACCGGCATCAGAGAGCTGGAGCAGGCCGCCGAGCATCTGGCTGCCAACGCCCTCTACCGGATCGAGGCGGAAGGGGCCGGCAGGGTGGTCTATGACAGGGAGACCGCCTCCGCGGTCCTTGGCTGACAGGAAGGAGCGGGGATATGCCTGTGATTTCCATGAACGACGCCCAGCTGGAAGCGGTCCATACCATAGAGGGGCCCGTGATCATCATCAGCTGTCCGGGCTCTGGCAAGACCACCACCCTGATCCACAGGGTCCGCTTCATGATCGAGTGCAGGATCGATCCCGGGTCCATCCTGACGGTGACCTTTACCAACGCGGCCGCGGAGCGGATGAAGCATTACTACCGGAAGGTCTTCGGACAGGAGGAGAGGCTGCAGTTTCTGACCATCCACTCCCTCTGCTTCGGGATCCTGAGGGCCGAGGGACTCTACGGCCCGGGGGACATCCTGAAGGAGGACGAGAGGCGGCGCTTTGTCTACCAGCAGGTCTCCCGCATGGCCTGGGTCAACGATCCCTGGGAACTGACGGGGGCCCTGCTGACGGATTTTTCCGTGGTCCGGAACAATGACATCGATCCGGACACCTATGAGCCGGAGGCCTGCCCCGCCAGGACCTTCCGGGAGGTCCTGAGACTCTACGACGAGTACAGGGACCGGGACCATAAGATCGACTTTGACGACATGCTGATCCAGTGCCGGGAGCTGCTGCGGGATCCGGAGATCCTTGCAAAGTGGCAGAGGCGCTTTCAGTATATCCAGTGCGATGAATACCAGGACACCAACGGCCTGCAGAGGGACATCCTCTACATGCTTGCGGGAGATAAGAAGAATCTGTGCGTGGTGGGGGACGACGATCAGTCTATCTACATGTTCCGGGGCGCAAGGCCCGAGATCATGCTCCGCTTCGAGGAGGACTTTCCCGGCTGCCACGTCATCCGTCTCTCCGTCAACTACCGGTCTGGCCAGGCCATCGTGGACCGGGCCGGCATGGTCATAGCCCATAACAGGGCCCGCTACAATAAGGAATTTATTTCCGACAGGGGACAGAAGGGAGCCGCCGGCGCCGTTTTCTGCCAGCAGTTCGATGGCAGGGCCGGGGAGATGGACTACATGGTCACCTGCATCCGGGAGGCCATGGCAAAGGGAGTCCCCTGCAGGGAGATGGCCGTCCTTTTCAGGACGGGAAGGCAGGCCCAGCTTCCTGCCGCCGCCCTCTCCAGGGCGGGGATCCCGGCTTATTCCACGGAATCTGTCCGGTCCATCTACGAAGGCTGGGTCTTTGAGGGGATCCGGACCTATATAAAGCTGTCTCTGGGACAGGCGGGGCCGGACGCCATGCTCTACGTGCTGAACCGCCCCTCCCGCTACCTGAAGGAGGAGTATTTCAGAGACTGCTCCTACTCCCTCCCCTCCATGCTCAGGGCCGCCTCCTACCTGAAAAGGGAGGCCTTCTGGAAGTATGAGGCGGCCAGGGAGTCACTGACGGCCTGGATGAAGGCCTTCGGGCCGGCGGTCCTAAGGCCCACGGACGAGCCCTACCTGGTCTTCCAGGCCCTGAAGTCGGAGACGGGAGGAATCGGCTACGACCTCTATATCCGGTCCTACGCCGAGTACAGGAAGCTGGACGCGGAAGAGCTTCTGGGGGACTTTGCCCAGATGGAGGCGGACGCCGCCTCCTTCAGGACGATCCAGGACTGGCTGGAATTTGCCGAGGCTTCCGCCGCCGCTTCCAGATCCTCCGGAAGGCCCAGGGACCCCCAGGGGGTGGTGCTGACCACCATGCACAAGGCCAAGGGCCTGGAGTGGCGGTATGTCTTCCTGATCGACGTAAATAAAGACCTGGTCCCCCACAGGAACGCCGAAACGGCGGTGGAGACGGAAGAGGAGAGAAGGCTCTTCTACGTGGCCATGACCAGGGCCAGGGACGTCCTCTATATCCTGGGAAGCGGAAAGACCTCTTCCTTTATGCAGGAGATGGAGGATGACCTGCGGATGGAAGAGGCCCGTGCCTTTTTCAGGATCTGGCAGAAAAAGAAAGGGGTGAACGTCTTTGTCCGCCACAGCGCCTGGGGCATCGGCCTGGTCCTTTCCCTGAAGGAGGGGAAGAGGGGCATGATCCTCAGGGCGGATTTTGACGGCATGGTCAAGTCCTTCCCTTACCCCAGAGCCTTTGCGGACGGGCACCTGTCCGCGGCGGAAGGGCTTCTGGACTGAGGAAAATGAGGCATTTTCTGAGTGCAGTTAACGTTCTCTGTTCTTCTTGGCCTTTCTTTGTGGTATAGTAATACACAGATGCCGGGGTGCCTTCCTTCTTTCCGGAGGGGAGGGGCACGGCAAAATACTGAGCGATCAGATATCTGAAAAGGATTTACCTACATGAAGACCAGAAAAGCAACCTTTGTGCAGCCGGTGATCATGCTGACTGTCTTCTTACTTTTTACCATACTGACGGCTATGGTGGACTATAAGCCCATCGGCCCCCGCGGGTCCGAGGTGGGACTTGCCGCCGTCAACGGCTTTCTTCATTCGTATTTCGGCTACAACGATCTTTTTTATGTTCTGTCCAAGCTTCTGGGCTATATCTGCTTCCTGATCCCCGTGGTCAACCTGGGGGTCGCCATCAGGGACATCTACCGGAAAAAGAGTCTTTTCAAGGTGGGACCGGACGTGATCGGCGCCTTCTGCGTCTACGTTCTCATGGCCCTCTGCTACATCCTCTTTGACACGGTGGTCCTGAACTGCAGGCCTGTCCTGATGGACGGACAGCTGGAAGCCTCCTATCCTTCCTCCCATACCCTGCTGGCCGTAACGCTGACCCTGACAGCCGCCCTGCAGCTGAACTTCCGGGACAGGAACCTGGAAAGGAAGTCGAGGAACCAGAAGATCCTGGCCGCTCTGGGCATCCTGGTGGTGGTCACGAGATTTCTCTCCGGCGTCCACTGGTTCACGGACATCGTGGGCGGCGTGCTGCTGGGCCTGACCCTGGCAGCCCTTTACGTGCCCCTGGTGCGCCTGATCGGCAGGCTCTTCTACAGGGACAGGAAAAAAGGGAAAAAGCCTGTCAGAAAGCCCAGACAGGGCCATGCAGCGGCAAGGCCCGCCGAAAAGCATGAGCAGAAGGAAAAAGCCGTTGAAGAGGCTTCCGTAAAGAAAGGGCCTTCGGAGGGCCCTGCTCCTTCCGGGGAAGAAAATCCCGCTCCTTCGGAAAAAGCGGAAGATGCGGAGAAAGCTGCGGAGAAAGCCCCCGCGGAGGATGCGCCTTCGGAGGATGCGCCGGCAGAAGAAGAAAAGAAAGAAGCCCCAGAGGAGTAAGATCCGGGCAGACAATGACAGATGCGAAAACAAAAAAGCGGATGCCGGGCGCATCCGCTTTTTCTTAAAGGCAGGCCAGGGCGCCGGGAGGCAGAAAAATGCCGGAAAAAGTTTATAAGATCCTGTGCTTCGGAGATTCCAATACCTACGGCTTTGACCCCCGCATGGGGGCCCCGGAGCAGCTTCCCTATGAAAAGAGATGGACCGGGATCCTGGATTCCATGCCCTGCTACCAGGTGATCAACCGGGGGCAGAACGGGCGGGAGATCCCCCATACCCAGTCCGCCTATGCCGCTCTGGAGCATACCCTGGAGCGGCACGCCGACGCGGACGTTCTGGTCATCATGCTGGGGACCAACGATCTGGCCTGTATGTGGCGTCCCACCGCCGGGAGAGTGGGGGCAAGGATGAAAGATCTGTTCGAGAATGTCCCCGGCCTTTCCGCCTTCCGGACGGGAGGAAAGAAGACGATTCTTCTTTCTCCCCCTCTTGTAAGCCTGGGGGACGACAGGGACGAGATTCTTCTGGAGGCTTCCGCTGGCCTTGCCGCCCAGTACAGAGCTTTAGCGGAGCGCTTTGGCCTGTATTTTGCGGATACCGCCAGGTGGCGGATCCATATGACCTATGACGAGATCCATTTTTCTCCCGCCGGGCATGCGGCCTTTGCCGGGGAGATGGACAGACTCCTCCGGCGGGTGCTGGAGATCTGAAAAACAGGACCGGACCTTCCGGGAACGCCTTCAGGCTTCCGCGAAAAGTCCGGTCCTGTTTTTTTATGCTGCATGCTGCATTTTTTATGCTGCATTCCGCAGCCTGCTTTCTGGTTTTGGCTTCTCCTTTGTCTGCCGGTGCTTTCTCCTTTTTCACTCCGGCGTATCTTCCGGGCTTTCGGGATCCTCCCCTCTTACTTTTTCCAGGATCTTTTCTTCGATCCCCAGCTCCCGGTTCAGGGGCTCATAGATGATCAGCTCGGAGAGGAAGATGGGGAACCAGAGGCCTATGAAGGGGATCAGGATCACGGTCCAGGGAGCGAAGAGGGCGATGACAAGGACTGCCAGGAGCTTGACCGCCGCGGCCCCCAGAACCCGCCACATATATGCGGCGGTGAAGAGGACCATGTTCCGGATGCTGACGGAGGCCGGCTGGGAAAAGAGGACCAGCTGGGGCCAGAGCAGCATGCTGACCAGAAGGAAGAGATAGAGGGATATAAGGTACATGACCAGGATGGACAGACTGAATCTGCCCCCTCCCCAGAACATGATGTAGGCCATAAAGACATAGAGGCCGAAGATCAGGCCCGTCAGGGCACCGGGAAGGAGGGCTTCCTTCCAGTTCTGGGAAAGGCCTCTTTTGTAGGACCTGAGCCACCTGCCCGGCGCGTCCCGAAGGCCCCGCATGATCATGTCATAGAGGGCTGCCAGGAAGGGGCCGAAGATCAGTCCTCCCAGGAGAGAGGCGGGCACAAGGACCAGAAAACTGGAGGAGAGGACCGAGAGGGTCACCCCGGCCAGCAGGGGAAGGCCCCCGATACTGGTCACGACACCGGATTTGAACCAGGTGCCCGCATAGAAGGAGAGGAGCTGGCGGTAGCGGTAGAAACCGGTCATCCGGGTGCTCTCGTCATAGGAACTGTCGTCTGCAAAAAATAAAGCCATGTGCTTCTCCTGTCTTAACGGCCAAGCTCTGCGTTGTAGTGGCAGGCGGAGAGGAAATCGGCCAGGACCTGGGCCGTATCTTCTTCGTATTCTTCCGTGCCTGCGGCTTCCACCGTGATGGTGTAGTCTCCGTAAACGGTAAAGGCGCTGGTGCCCCGGCTGTAGGGGTTGGACTCCGTTACCACCTGATAGTCCAGGATCTGATAGGTCTGCCCGCCGATCTCCAGGGTCCTTTCGCCCCAGACATCATAGGACTGCCTTTCCCTGTCCATCCACTCTTCCATGGTGGCCTCGGGGGCCTCTCCCTTTTTGGCGTCATTTCCGTAGACAAGCATGTAGACCTGGGCGTCGTAGAGATCGGTCTCCTTTCCCTCTTCGTTGGTAAAGGGCCTGGCTTCTCCGGCGGCCCAGGTGGCATAGAAGTTGTCGCTTCCCGTCAGCACCACGGGATTCTCGGACAGGACCAGGCCGTGCCCGGGATCCGTCTCCACGCCGGCCACCCTGCCGAGGATGGTCCACTCTTTGTTCCAGTCGCTTCCGTCCGCGGCCTTTTCGGGATAGGAGCTGCAGCCGGCAAGAAGAAGAGAAAGGGCCAGGAGCCCCGCACTTTTTAAGATCCTTCGCATTTCTTTTTCAACCTTTCTTTACTCGGGCTTTATCGGCCGGCCCCTTCTGTCAGTTCGTCCCACAGGGCGTCGCACTCGCTGCGGTGCCTGCAGGTCCTCTCTCCCCAGAAGCCCCGCCTTGCAAGGTAAAGAGGGGAGAGGAGGTCCTGTCCCTTTCCGGAAAGGATCTCCGTCCCCACTGCCTCTTCGTAGCTGCCAAGGTCCATGCCCGAAAGCCTGGGGGCCTTTTTCCAGGGGATGGCCAGGGGCGGGGCGGATTCCCCCTCCCCGGGCAGGGACCCGTCTTCCAGTGCCAGGATCTGGTAGTTTTTCTGGAAGGCTTCCGGATCCTCCAGGAGGAAAAAGTAGCTCTCGCACCCTTCCATATCCGCCAGCAGGGCAGCTTCGGAGGCCGCGTTGTAGGAGGCGTCCTTCACGGCGTTTTCGGATTCCCCCGTATCCTTTATGTACTGATTGAGCGTAACGACCACCTTTCCGTCCCCGTTGCAGTCCTGTCCCAGGGCGGCCAGGGCCTCTTCCAGCTTTTCCACCGTCTCTTCCGGCAGGGGGTAAGTGCCTGCGTAGGCCGCCTGGTAGTCGGGGAAGGTCTTTCCCACGCCAAGGGCCCCCAGGAGGATCTCCAGAAGGATAAAGATGGCGGCTCCTCCCGCGATCAGGTGGATCCGGTGGTAGTAGAGCCAGTTCATGATCTTTTTTCTGCCGGTCAGGGGAGCGGCCTCCTCTGGAGGCTTTTCGTTCCTGGCCTGCCATCTGTAGTATTCGCCGGCCATGTCAGATGGGTTCCTCTCCTCCGCGTCCGTAAATATATTCCTTGAAGACTGCTTCTCTGGTGGTGCCGCCCGGCCTGTAGCGGACAGGCAGGCAGGTCAGTGTGGGCAGGTGGGTCCTGTCGGCGGACAGCAGCATGGAGACGGCCTGGGAGGCGATCTGCTCCACCGGCTGCACGATGGAGGATACACAGGGCATCATATAGTCGCCGAACATGTTGATGCCGTCAAAGCCTATGACCTGGACGTCCTCGGGCACGGAGATGCCGTTCTCCTTCAGGATCTGGCAGATCACATAGGCCAGCTTGTCGGTGTTGCAGAAGATCCCGTCGAAATCGGGCTTTCCGTTATGGATCCTGTCCCTGACCAGCTTCAAAAAGGGCAGGAAGGCATCCTCATCATTGGAAATGATGGATTCGAAGGGAACATTGTGGACCCGGCACCAGGACTCGAAGCCTGCCTGGCGTTTGTCGGGCTCACCGGATACGGGGGGCGCTATGTTGAAGAAAAGGAGCTTCGTCGCTCCCAGTTCGCAGAGCTTTCTGGCCGCCAGAGTCCCGCCGGCGTAGTTGTCGCTGGAGATGCAGGGGACGGACTCGGAGTAGAAGCGGTCTATGCTGACAAAGGGAAGGTTCTCGTCGATGACCAGGTCCGGGTCGTAGGTCAGGGCTATGATCCCGTCCACCTTGTTCTCCGTGACCATCTGGATGCACTTATGTTCCATGTCCAGGCTGTACTGGGTCACGGCCAGCATCATGCGGTAGCCCCTCTCCTGCAGGGCCTTGCTGATGTAGTTGGCCAGGTCCCCGAAGAAGGGGTGGTCCGTGCCGGGGCAGATAAAGGCGATGGTCCTGGTCTGGTTGGTCTTGAGGCCCCTGGCGTAGCGGTTGACCTTGTAGCCCAGCTTTCTGGCCGCTTCTTCTACTTTTATTTTATAGGACTCGCTGACCTGAGCCCCGTTGAAAACGTTGGATACAGTGCCCAGTGAAACGCCGGCTTCCCTGGCCACGTCCTTCATGGTAGGAGTGGAAGTCTTTTTATTCATCGGAATGTCCCTTTCTGTAAAAATACTGCAGGCAACTTTCTGCTGTAATTCATTATAAATCCGGGTTCATGAAATAACAAGGTAAGGTTTCATGAAAAGTGACGATATATTTTTAGCAAATTTGCCTTTCTGCTCTGCGTAAATGGGAGAAAAGGCCGGTGGGAAGGGACTGAAAACTGATAATAAGGGACGGATCCTGCAAGAATCATACGTGAAACGTTACATATCTGTCAAGAGCCTTTGGTCTGATCCGAGGGAAACAGAGGGGGTTTATATGAAACGTTACACGCAAATCCACGAGCGTTCAGACTTCCATGCTTCCGGATCCGTTTGGGAGGAATCTGCCCGGCTGCCTGCGAAAACCGCATGAATCCGGTAAAAACAGAGGGTACTGAAGGGAAAAGACAGGAGCAGACCGGAATTGTCAGATAATTTCATGAAAATATTCATGAAATTAAACTGCAAATTTTGCCTAAAATTTCTCCATAACTTTGTAAAAAACGGAGAAAGAGAGGGGAGAGGGAGGAAAGATATTGACACGGGCCAGGAAGACTCGTAAAATTAAGGCTATGAAACGTTTCATATTTACCGGGCCCTGTCGCAGAGGAGGGCCTTGTTTAAGGGTGGATAATGAAACGTTACACGGAACCCGTTGTCAAGTTTCATATAGTAAGGAGAGAGATATGAAATCTAAAGCAAAACCTGCTGCGGCGGCTGTGTCCGGGGCGCCTCTCAAAAGGAGGCTGAAGGACTGCTGGCAGCTCTATCTGCTCCTCCTGATTCCCGTGGTGCTTACCTTTATCTATAAGTACATCCCTATGTACGGCATTCAGATCGCCTTCAGGGATTACAAGGCAAGCCGCGGAATCCTGGGCAGCAGATGGGTCGGCATGGAGTGGTTCGAAAGGTTCTTCTCCGCGCCTACCTGCGCCAGAATGATCCGCAACACAGTTCTACTGAGCTTCTTTTCGCTGCTCTGGAGCTTCCCGGTACCGATCATTCTGTCCCTGTGCATCAACCAGCTGCGGTTTGCCAGGTACAAACGGGTAGTGCAGACCGTTCTGTACGCCCCCCACTTCATTTCCACAATGGTCGTCTGCGGTATGATCAGAATTTTCCTCAGCCCTTCGGGCGGTCTGATCAACCTGCTCATGCACACCAGCATCGACTTTCTGACAGAATCCTCTGCATTCCGAACCATCTACATCGCGTCCGGAATCTGGCAGGACGCAGGCTGGGGCTGCATCATCTATCTGGCCACACTGTCCGCTGTGGACACCAGCCTCTATGAGGCGGCCAAGGTGGACGGCGCCTCCGTCTTCCAGCGGATCATGGCCATCGACGTTCCGGCCCTTCTGCCCATGGCCATCCTGAACCTGATCATGAGCGCCGGCTCCCTGATGAACGTCGGCTTCGAGAAGGTCTGGCTGCTGCAGACAGATCTGAACAAGGCCACTTCCGACGTCATCGCCGTCTATGTGTATCAGCAGGGTATCGAAAACGCCAAGTATTCCTACTCCACTGCCGTCGGACTTTTCAATACGGCCGTCAACATCATTCTTCTGATCATCGTCAACCAGATCGCCAAACGTGCTTCGGACGTGGATTTTGTCTAAGGAGGTGCTCTATGGCTAAGAAACAGAATGCGGTATCCGGATTTTCCGAAAGGACCAGCGACATCATCCTGGCGGCCATCACCCTGATCGTCGTGCTCCTGGTGGCATACCCTCTCTACTATGTCCTGGTGGCGTCCTTCTCCAACCCCTATGACGTCTACGCCGGCAAGACCTTCCTTATGCCCAGCCAGTTCACCCTGGACGGCTACAAGGCGGTCTTCGCGGATTCCAACATTTTTACCGGCTACATCAATTCCATCAAATATACCGTCATCGGCACCCTCTTTTCCGTGACCATGCTCTATATTACGGCCTACCCCCTGTCCAGGAAAGAACTGCCCGGAAGAAAGTTCTTCAGCCTCTTCTTCCTGCTGACCATGTATTTCGGCGGCGGTCTGATCCCCACCTACCTGGTGGTCAGGAACACAGGCCTGATCAACAACATGTGGGCCCTCTTCCTGCCCGGCGGCGTTGCCGTAGGCAACATGATCATCGTCAGGAACTATTTCCAGAACTCCATTCCCCAGGAGCTGGTGGAGGCTTCCGAGATCGACGGCTGCTCCAAGCTGCAGACCTTCTGGAACGTCATCATTCCTCTGTCCACTCCCATCATGGCCGTTATGGTGGTCTTTTCCATGGTGGCCTACTGGAATGACTGGTTCACGGCCCTGATCTATCTGACCGGCGCCGAAAAGGCTCCCCTTCCCCTGGTACTGAGGAACGTACTGATCAAGTCCAGCGCTTCCGCGGCCCAGGCCAGCACCATCTCCGGCGGTTATGCCGAGCTGAACAAGATCACGGAAATGATCAAGTTCTCCTCCATTATCGTCGCAGCCGCACCCATGCTGATCATCTATCCTTTCGTCCAGAAGTATTTCGAAAAGGGCATGATGGCAGGGGCAGTCAAAGGTTAAGTGCAGACACGGTGTCTGACATTTATAAAAGAAAGGAGAAAAGTATGAAAAAGTTCAAAAAGCTGACAGCTCTGGCACTCACGGCTGTCATGGCAGCCTCTCTGGCAGCCTGCGGCGGAGGCGGCGGTTCTTCCCAGTCCGCCGAGGAAGCCATTTCCAACACCAGCCAGACCGAGTTCGAGATCATGGGCGGACAGTCTGCCCTGTCTCCGGGCTATGCCGACAACGAGGTCCTGAATGCCCTTCAGGAAGAGACCGGCATCAAGATCACCTGGAATACCATGAGCGATTCCCTGGCCGAGCAGGTCAATTTCCACATCGCCGGCGGCGAGCTTCCCGATGCCTTCCAGGGCGTAGGCTTCTCCAACTATGATCTGGCCAACTACGGCGCAGACGGCACCTTCATCGACCTGACCCCCTACATCAACGAAGAAGTGATGCCCAACCTGACCAGGATCCTGGAAGAGCATCCCGGCATCCGGGCCGCCATCACCATGGACGACGGCTGCATCTACGGCCTCCCTTCCGCCGAGCAGATGGGCACCGCAGGGATCGGCAAGGAAGAGGACTACTCCATCTTTACCATTCCTCAGTTCTCCATGATCAACAAGGCATGGCTGGACGACCTGGGCCTGGAAGTTCCCACCACCCTGGACGAGCTGGAAGTCTGCCTGCAGGCTTTCAAGGACAACGACATGTCTGCCAGGTACTACGGCAACGATCCCGGCAGCACCATTCCCATGTCCACAGGCTTTGACCAGTGGTGCTGGGGTCAGAACATCTTCTATGCAGGCTTCGGCTTTACCAACTGGACCAACGATATCTGCAACGACCTGGTTCTGCAGCCCGACGGAAAAGTCAACTTCGTATGCGATGACGACGGCTACCGCGCAGCCATGGACTACTTCCACAACTGGTATGCAAAGGGCCTCATGGACATCGAGACCTTCTCCCAGGACGACACACAGCTCATGTCCAAGTGCCAGCAGGGTTATGTGGGTGTTTCCACATGGTGGTACATCGAAGAGCTCATGGGCGACTATGCCAAGGATTATGTATTCCTTCCCGTTCTGGCAGGCCCCGACGGCACCAAGAACGTGACTGTCCGTACAGGCGGCGGCACCAGCTCCGGCCAGCTCTCCATCACGGAAGCCTGCGAGAGCCCTTCCAACCTGCTGAAGTTCTATGACAAGTGGTATGACGGCGAGACCGTTATGCAGCTCCAGTACGGCCCCATCGGCGTATTCTTCACCGGCCAGGACGAGAACGGCGTATGGAACTCCATTACCGAAGAGGAGGCCCAGGCCCAGTTCGGCAAGGGCGCCGGCGAGCTTAAGTCCACCTACGAAGTCGCAGGTCCCAAGCTGATCCTGTCCCACTACTACAGCGACACCTTCAAGATGGAAGACAGAGCCGTGGAGAGACTGACAGACCTCTATGACTACTGGATGCCTCAGGTATCCGATACCACCACCTATCCCATCGACTGCGTCTTCACAGCGGAAGAGCTGGAGACCATCGACCGTTATAAGACCGACTTCCAGGACACCGTCGCCGAGAACGAAGGCCTCTGGATCAAGAACGGCGGCCCTACTGATGAGGAATGGGAAGCTTACAAGCAGAACCTGTCCGCTACCTGCGGCATGGACGAGCTGCTGACTGTTTATCAGGAAGCCTATGACCGTTATGCCGAAAGCATGAAGGAATAAGTGCTTGACATTCCTGAAAGGTACAGTATAATCTGAATCCGACTGCCGGAGGTGCGAAAAGCCGTGCCTCCGGCTTTTTAAAACTGCGATATAGTAAAGGAGCCGATCAAAGGATAAAAAAGCTATGGTAAGCAAGAGACTCAGGCAGGCAAGAGCCTATGAACTGGAAGCAGAGAAACGCATCAGTCCGGAGGACAGACCGTCCTTCCACCTTTCCCCCAGGTGCGGATGGCTGAACGACCCCAACGGATTTTCCTTTTATAAGGGACAGTACCATCTGTTCTATCAGTATTATCCCTACAATTCCCAGTGGGGCCCCATGCACTGGGGACATGCGGTCAGCACGGACCTTCTCCACTGGAC
>ODAI013208583.1_pt1 | contig 12404 bp, 11 predicted proteins | sample 1539321 | NCBI WGS metagenome assembly ODAI01 (sample SAMN02144231, study PRJEB22623) | gut metagenome | biome: sheep rumen | host: Ovis aries | place: New Zealand
AATTCTATCACGTAAAGCAAAAAAAAAACCGGTATTGGTCGGTAAACCCGGAACTGGTAAGGCAAGGATCGTAGAAGGTCTTGCCTGGCGTATTTTCAATAACGATGTTCCTTTAGGATTAAAAGATAAGGATCTGATCGAACTTGATATGGGTTCACTGATTGCCGGTGCCAAATACCGTGGTGAATTTGAAGAAAGGCTCAAAGCCGTATTAAAAGAGATCGAAAATGCCAATGGCAGAATTATTCTGTTTATCGATGAGATCCATAATCTGGTCGGAGCAGGAAAAACTGAGGGTGCCATGGATGCTGCCAATCTGCTCAAGCCAATGCTGGCAAGAGGAGAACTCAGATGTATCGGTGCCACTACCTTTAATGAATACCGTCAGTATATTGAAAAGGATTCAGCTCTGGAAAGAAGATTTCAGAAAGTTTCAGTTGATGAACCTAGTGTAGAAGATACTATTTCGATCCTTAGAGGTCTGAAAGATCGTTTTGAAGCCCATCATGGTGTCAAGATCAAGGATGATGCGATAATTGCTGCGGCAACATTATCCAACAGATATATCTCTGATCGATTCTTACCTGATAAGGCTATCGACCTGATCGATGAAGCATGTGCTTCAACCAGGGTAGAGATGGATTCCAAACCGGTGGAACTTGATGAGCTTTCCCGTAAGATCGATACCCTTGAGATTGAAAGGATATCTTTAAAGAAAGAAACAGAAGACGAGAAGGCTAAGAAGCGTCTGGAAGAACTTGAGAAGGAACTTGAAGAACTCAAGGAAAAACAGAAGATCCTTGAAGCCAGATGGGTAAAGGAAAAGGATGATCTTACAAAAGTTAAGGAAGTCAAGGAGCAGCTGGAAAAGGCTAAACTGGAAATGTCTGAAGCCCAAAACAGTGCCGATTATGAAAAGGCTTCGAAACTGCAATATGAGACGATCCCAAATCTGGAAAAGACTATCAATGAACTTTCTCAGGAAGATAAAGATGGCAGAATGCTTTCAGAAGTTGTAGATGAGGAATCGATCGCTAAGGTCGTTGCGAAATGGACACATATTGATGTTTCAAAATTGATGTCATCAGAAAGAGAAAAACTCTTACAGCTCAAAGATAAACTCTCATTAAGAGTTATCGGACAGGATAAGGCTCTAGAACTTGTCTCTGACGCAATTTTAAGGTCTAAGGCTCAGGTTTCTGATACCAACAGACCAATAGGTTCATTCATGTTCCTTGGCCCAACAGGTGTCGGTAAAACAGAGGTAGCAAAGGCTTTAGCTGAACAGCTTTTTGATGATGAATCCAAGATCGTCAGAATCGATATGTCTGAATATATGGAAAAGTTTTCCGTTTCCAGACTTATTGGCGCTCCTCCAGGATATGTCGGATATGAAGAGGGCGGACAGCTAACTGAGGCAGTAAGAAGAAAACCATACTCTATTGTCTTACTCGATGAAATCGAAAAGGCTCATCCGGATGTCTTCAATATTCTCTTACAGATTCTGGATGATGGAAGAATCACTGATTCTAAAGGTGTAACTGTCGATTTCAAGAACACGATCATCATCATGACTTCCAATCTGGGTTCGCAATACGCCTTTGAAAAGGATGAAGAAAAGAAACAGAAGGAATATGAAGAAATCGTCAAGGCAACATTCAAACCGGAATTCATTAACCGTATTGATGAAATAATCGTCTTCAATCCACTTGATCAGAAGATGATTGAAAAAGTTGCCAAGAAGTTCCTCAATATCCTTGCGGATCGTCTTAAAGAATCAGATGTGACACTGGAAGTATCTGATGCTGCCATGGCTAAGATCGTTGAACTTGGCTTTGATGAGACTTATGGTGCAAGACCAATGAAACGTCATATTCAGCGAGCTATTGAATCAAAGATAGCTAAGTATCTGCTGGAAAACTATGGAACCAAAAAGATCTTGGTCGATGTTGAAAATGATGATTATGTCATCAGAAAAATAGACTAAAGCAAAACAAAAGAGCTCTTACGAGCTCTTTTTTTGGCTTGTGAATATATTAAATCTTCTTAACATTAGAAGCCTGAGGACCTTTTTCGCCCTCGTTTACGTCATACTCAACGGCTTGACCTTCATCTAACGTTTTAAATCCATCTACCTGAATAGCTGAGAAATGTACGAATACTTCTTTGCCGTCATCTCCAGTGATAAAGCCATAACCCTTGGTGGCGTTAAACCACTTAACCTTACCTGTCATAATTCCCCTTTACTAGCAAAAAAACTATATGCAATTTAATCTTAAAACAATTTTCATGATTATGCAATTTTTTTCATGTAAAATTTTACGTCGTAATCATTAGGTTATAATTTAGATATGAGATATCCAAATTTTTTAAAACAGGGCGATACGATTGGCATATGTGCGCCAAGTGCCGGAGTAGGCAGAAAACTGGAACGCTATGATTTCTTTTTAAGTAAACTGCAAGAAGAAGGATACAAGATCAAGGAAAGTGCTTCAGTCAGGGTGAATAATGTCAGGTCAGCCACGGCCAGAAAAAGAGGCGCTGAGTTCAATGAAACGATATCTGATAAGGATGTTGACATGCTTTTGTGTGCCAGTGGAGGAGATTTCATGCTGGAAATGTTGCCATATGTTGATTTTGATCTTATTGATCAGAATCCGAAATGGATATCAGGCATGTCTGATCCTACCAATATCCTTTTCACGGTTACAACTAAACTTGATATCGCAACGCTGTATGGCCATAACGCCAGCTACAACTCTGATAATCCTAAACCAGATAAGATGTTTTTCTCCTATCTGAAAGGTGATCTACGTGTCCAGAAATCGTATCAGAAATATGTTTCCTTTATTAACAGTATCAATGAAGAGACGGTATATGAATCGGTCAGGTGGCTAAGCAAAAAGCAACAGAAGATCTCAGGCAGACTGATCGGTGGTTGTATTGAAGTGATCGATAAGCTTATTGGTACAGATTTTGATTATACAAACAGTTTTATAGAACGTTATAGGAATGATGGCATCGTCTGGTATTTTGATATCTTCAATATGTCGGCCTATGATTTCTATATCACCTTATTGCAGTTTAAAAATGCCGGATGGTTCAGGCATTGCAAGGGTGTATTAGTTGGCAGACCGGCATTTCCAAGAGTAGAAGATGAAAAACTAAACTATGAAAAAGCACTTGACAAGGCTTTAGGTCAGATCCCACATATCTGTGAAATGGATATAGGTCATACTGATCCATCCATGACACTGATAAATGGGGCCCTGATCGATGTTGAATATAATGATGGCAAGGGAAAGATAAGATTCAGACTAAAATAAAAAATGCTTCATTTTTGAAGCATTTTTGTTATTTCTCAGTAAAGTGAACCAGATCATCGAAGAATTCTTCGAGATCTTCCTTTTTGGTAGCCCAGGAACAGGCAAATCTGACTATTGTTCTTTCATCATCATATTTACCCCATTCAGTTACCAGATATTTGGTTTTTATCTTTTCCAATAGCTTGTTGCTTATAACAGGGAAGATCTGATTGGTTTGTGAATCGATATACATTGGAATGCCATGCTGCTTGAAGATATATTTAAGCGCCTGAGCCATGATGTTGGCATTTCTGGCATTTTCCAGATACAGTTCATTTTCTAGCAGCGCCTTGAATTGCACAGATATTAGTCTTCCTTTGGCAAGCATTGCTCCATGCTGTTTCATGGTATATCTGAACTCCGGTTTGAGTTCATCATTCTTGATAACCATCGCTTCACCAATAAGGGCACCATTCTTTGTTCCACCAATATAGAACATATCAGTATATTCACAAATATCCTTAAGTGTCATATCGTTTCCGGTAGCTACCAGGGCATTGCTGATTCTGGCACCATCAAGATAGAGATAGAGATTGAGCTCTTTACAGGTCTTATAGAGATCCTTGAGTTCTTCTTTGGTATAGATCGTACCGAATTCTGTTGCGTTAGAGATAAAAACCATCTTAGGTTTTACCATATGTTCGTCACCATGCTGATGAACGACTCTGATGATATCGTTGGAATTAAGCTTTCCATATCTGCCTTTTACAGTCAGGATCTTGTGACCTGTTGCTTCGATCGCACCGGTTTCGTGAACATTGATATGTCCGGTCTCGGCAGCGATGACTGCTTCATAGCTTTTTAATAGACTTATCGCCAGGATATTACATGGAGTACCTCCTGTGATGAAATGAACATCAACATTACGGTTTTCCAGAATATTTTTAATGATGTTTGATGTTTCAAGTGAAAAATCATCAAGGCCATAACCGGCTTCCTGAACATCGTTTGTTTCAATCAGGGCTTTTAATACTTTAGGGCAGGCACCCTCAGAATAGTCATTCGCAAAAGAATACATAGTTATTCACCTCATCCTATATTATAGCAATCTTATTGTCTTATCTGTTCTAATTATGCTATTTTCTTTTTCCATTTTACTGATCAGCCGGGAAAGTGTTTCCCGAGTCAGGAACAGTCTGTCTGCTAGTTCACTTATAGTTTCATATTCGATCGTATTCTTACATTCATGAAAATAATAGATCAGTCTTTCCCTGGCATTAGCGAAAGAAAGCAGTTTGATCCTGCTGTTAAGCTTTTTGGTCGAATCAGACTGGATCTTCAGATATTCTGTTAGGAAAGGGAGATTCTCTTCAAGGATCTTGAGCAGATCATCATGAAAGATCAGAAAAACAGAAGCTTCATTAACGGCGATGATATCGCCTTTGTAGAGTGGTTCAGAAGAAAAAAGCAGGTTATTGCCAAAAACATCATCTTTCTTCAGATCACGATAGATGATTTCCTTGCCATTTTCCAGAAAAGTAGTGATCTTAAGCTGTCCCTTTGTGACAATACCTAGGGATTTACAGACATCATTTTCATGAAAAAGGATCTCACCTTTAGATAGTGACTTGTTTATGAGATATTTTCTTTCATTTTCCTTCAACAGATCCGTAAGATTCATATGTGTGATCCAAATCACATTATTTGGCAAGATTATTATATATAATTTTTGATGCGAGGTTTAATAAAATGAAAAAATTATTATCTGTTTTATGTTTATTACTGTTACTTTGTTCCTGTGGAAATAAACCGGTTCAGGAAGAAGAATACGATGTAGAAGCAGGACTTGCTTCCATGAAGATCGTTACACCTAAGGGTGCACCGGTCCTGGCTTTCTATGATCAGATCGAAAACGAGAACTACACAAGAGTTACAGCTGATGCGATACCTGCCTTATGGAGTACTGGTGAACAGTCACCTGATGTCATTGTTGTTGATATTTCCAGTGGTTTGAAAGCTATTGAAAACAATGCACCATATCTTCTTGGTGCTGTCATCACTTTTGGTAATTTCTATCTGGCAGCTACTGGTAATGATGATAATGCTGTTATGGATAAAGGTGATAGTGTTGTTCTGTTTGGGAATGAAAATGCCTTGCCAGGCAAGATCTTCCATTATATCTATGGCACTGATTATGATGAAGAACTGATCTATGTTGCTGATGCTCAGATGGCTGCAGCTGCTCTTGCTTCTGGCAAAGATCTGGAAGGTAATGAAGTAGACTATGTCTTTGTAGCTGAACCAGCTCTGACAGGTGCTTTAAAGAAAAATGAAAAAGCCAGTGTCTATGGTGATATTCAGAAGGAATATAAGGATCTGAGTGGTCTTGATATGATTCAGGCAGCTGTCTTTATCAAGGGCGATGTCGCAAAAGAGTGCATGTATGCTTTCCTTGAAAGACTTGAAAGTTCCATAAATGCTGCAATTAATGATCCAAGTCTGATCGCACAGGGATTGAGCGTTTTTGAAGGTGATGAAGCTACAGCTCAGTATGGTTTTAATCCTGATCTGGTTGTGAATGTCTTTAATAAGAAGAATGCTTTAGGCAATAACGCTATGGGCTTAGGCTATAAGAAAGCGATTGATATCAAGAAGGATATTGATGCTTTTGTAAAGGTCTTAGGTTTAACTGAAACAAGTGAAGAGATCTATATCAAATAAAAAAATCTATTATCTGCTTGGAATTATACTGTTTGTCGTTTTTTGGCAAGTTTTAGCTATGATCATTGATCAGCAGAAGATGATCTTTCCTGGTCCATATGTAAGCTTGCAATACGCTTTAAAACTCTTGACAAGAGAGTATACATACCGATGCATCAGAGCCACGTTTTTAAAAGCTTTATGTGGCTATGCGATCTCGTTTGTAATAGCGCTGTTATTAGGAGTTATAGCTGGAAACTTTGAAGTATTTGAGCAGCTCATGAAGCCGACTGTTACTGTCTTACGGGCAATTCCGACTGCTTCCTTGATCTATCTGTTTATTGCCTTGGCAGGTTTTCGTAACGCGCCTGTACTTCTTGTTATTGTCATATCATTTCCGATAATCTATGAAGGCGTGGTAGCGGGTATCAGAAATATCTCAAAAAGCATCAAAGGAGCACTGTTGGTTGATGGAGCTGATCTACTTCGCTCAAATATCAGAGTAAGGCTTCCTTTAGCTGTTCCATATATCGTTGTGGCTATGGCAAACAGTTTTTCTCTTTCATTCAAGATCGAGATCATGGCAGAAGTAATAACCGGGGCCAGCAGTGCCGGACTGGGTTCTGCACTATTGGCAGCCAGAGCCAACGATCCAAGTAATATGGTACCGATTTTTGCATATTCTCTGATTGCATTGTTTCTGATCTTACTGATCGATTTTATCTGTTCATTCATCGCAAACAAATTAACTGATAATGTACTATAATGAATTAGATGGTCAAGAATTCAAGAAGAAAAAACCACTCATTCATCATGATCGCAGTATTGTCTGCCCTGATTTTGGCAGGAGTACTGTTACTGAGCACCAATTTTTCTTTTATTGGCAAAAAATCAATTCATGATGATGCGAAAAAATATGCAACAAGACATTGTCTGGCTTTCTATCCTGATTCCAAGGCAGGTTTTAGTAAAGCTAAAGAGCTTTGTAAAGGTGTCAAAGATGATCGGATCTACGATTATACCTTAGTACCATATGGTGATTACTATCTAGTCAATTATGGTGGCGATTTTAGATATTTCACTGATAAGCGGTTTGAACCGCTTGTTGTCAAAGAAATATCGGATAATGGCAAGAAGATGATCGTCGACTATATCCGTTATACTTTCAAAAAACAGATGCCTGATAAGTATTACAATGCTGATTTTATCAGGGAACTGAAATATGAAAATATCGATTTTTCTTCAGTCAGTTTTGATATTGAAGGGGAATCACTTAAATGTCATGTGTCACAATATGAAATGGATGTATTAATTCCATTAAAATATGTTCAGAAAGAGATTGGAATGGATTTTGGTTTTCCTAATGAACTCTATTCCAAACCGGTCTATCTTGATCCTGATCATCCGGTGATCTGTCTGACATTTGATGACGGACCAAAACTCTGGGAAGAACCAGGCACAACAAGTTGTGAAAAGATCATTGATCTGCTTTATGAATATGATGCTACCGCGACATTCTATCTGATCGGTAACAATCTGGAAGAAAGAGATATGTGGACTGATTATCAGCTTTACGGCATGTTGAAACGTTCAATCAATAATGGCAACGAATACGGCTCTCATCTGCAATCACACGATTACAGTCTCGATGGCTATTCCGGTAAGGAAAGTGTCTATAACGTTATAAATGGTCCGATCGCCTATCTTAAAGATTTTATGGGTTATGAGATGAAGACTTATCGACCAGTTGAAGGTGTACTTACTCAGACAGCCAATGAAGTTTCACCAGTACCAGCCATCTTATGGGATGTTGATTCGCAAGATTGGGATTCCATGGATCCGGAAGCTATTTTTAATCAGGTCAGCAAATATGACTATGAGTCAGGTGATATCATTCTGTTTCATGATATCTATAACACTACGTATGAGGGACTAAAAAAGGTACTTCCATATCTGATCAACAAGGGTTGTCAGCTGGTTACGGTATCGGAAATGCTGAAATATCTGAATATTGAAGCAGATCAGATCAGTTACTATTATGGTCCGCAGTATTACGAATAATGATTTTATTGAGAAATGAAATATACTGATCAGCGATCTTAGGATCGCTGATTTTTATTTGATCACCATATGAAGCAAGTTTGGCAAATAGGGCATCACTGATACTGGCTTTTAAAGAGAAACTGGTTTTACCAAATACGATATTCACAAAATCATCATTCAGTCTTGAACGAAGATACTCACTGTCTTGAATGATATCAATTCTGATAAGTTTGGCTTTAGTAGAATAAAACGCGTTAGTTGATTCTTCGATATTTGAGATTATCTGCTGCTTTGCAATGGTGATGTCGTTTTCCTTATCAGTAAGTTTCATGGAAGTTATGTTGTCAAAACGGGCATGATAGATCTTATCATGTGATTCATAGTGATAGTAAAGATAATAGTAATCATTCTGTCGATATAGAAAGACCGGGAAGATTGTTTCACTATCCTTGTTGTTTTTGCGTTGTATGATCAGTGCCCTGTTGCTTATAATTGCCTGCAAGGCATCTTCCAGACGATTGATGAATCGGGTATCTTTATGTTTACCACGATATTCAAGTTTTTTAAGTTCCTTTGTTTCATAGGTTGAAATAAAAGAATAGAGTTTTCTTTTAAGTTCATTAAGAAAGGACTCATCCAGGTTTTTTAAGGAATTGAGTGAATCGATGATTATTTTTATTTCGGAAATTGAAAAAGGGGCTTCAGAAAGATAATATCCTTTATCATATTCGGTCTCGTATCCATATTCATCAAGTGTTTGTAGATCATCATAAAGTGTCTTACGATCAGATACTCTGACACCTTCCTGTTCCAGTAATGAAGCAATTTCACTAAGACTGAGTTTATGATCCATATCAGACATATGGCGTAAGATATCGATCAGTTTCAGGATCCGCATTTTGTTCATAGAATAATTATATTACTGTCCAAATATTTGGACAATACAGAAATACAATAATACTATCATGTAATCAGGAGGTAAGAAAAAGATGAAAAAGACTCTTATTGGAAATCTCTGGTTAATGATCGTTGCCTGGTGTATGTACCTTAATGGCTTTGCCTTAATTGCTATGCTTATTGGTATAAGTGGAACTGTGATCCTTATGATCAGGTGTGAGGCTGATCATAAAAGATGTATCATTCTCTTTCTGATCATGTATGGCCTTGTTCTTTCAGAACTTCATACTGGTACTATTCCATACTTTTTCCCTGACCTGTATATGTTCATGGCTATCGTGATCATCAACGCCGCAGCGACAAACGAGTATTATTATGCGATCAGGAATAAATCCGTCCTTCCAATGTTATCAGTTATTCTTGTAGCATGTGCTGTCCTTTCTCTGGTGATCTTCATCGTTCCCGATGCTGATTACAGCTTATTTAAGAAATCCAATCTGTTTCTGATGGAGTCATTCATCTTCTTACCTTATCTGCTGCCGATGCTCTACAGTTATGCTTATAAATGGTTGATAGGCAGATACTCCAGCATTACAAAAACAGCAGTACTAAAAAAGTTCTGATTATTCAGAACTTTTTAGATTTTTTCGATCTCTTCTTTTAGTGTTTCGATTATCTTATCCTGAGGAATGGCTCTGACGATCTTGCCTTTCTTGAAGAGGATTGCTGAATCCTTTCCTCCAGCTACCCCGATATCAGCACGTGAAGCTTCCTGCGGTCCATTGACCGGACAGCCCATTATAGCGACAGATACATCCTTGTTGATATTTTCCAGATAAGCTTCCATTTCTTTTACAATCGGAAGCATATCATATTGTATTCTGCCGCAGGTTGGACAGGAGATGAGATTTGCCACATCTTTTTTTAATCCACAGGCTCTTAAGAGCTTCTTGGCGACTTTTACTTCTTCGATCGGATCATCAGAGATCGAGATCCTGATGGTATCACCGATGCCATCCAGTAAAAGATTTCCAAGGGCCAATGATGATTTGATCGTTGAATTGAGCAGTCCTCCGGCTTCAGTTACTCCCAGATGAAGCGGATAAGGGAAGGTATTGGCGGCCAGGTTATAGGCTTTGATACATTCAAGTGGGTCAGATGATTTGAATGAGAGGCAGATATCATGAAAATCCAGTGCTTCCAGGATTCTCAAATGATCTTTTGCTGATTCGATCATCGCTTCTTCGGAATGCTTGTATTTCTTGTTCAGACTGCCGGCGTTGATACCGATCCTGATCGGAATATTTCTTTCCTTGCAAAGATTGACGATCTCTTTGATCTTGTCTTCATCTTCAATATTGCCAGGATTGAGTCTGATCTTATCAGTTCCTGATCTGATAGCCTGTAAGGCAAAATCAGGATTAAAATGGATATCTGAAACTAAAGGAATAGCAATCTGTTTCTTGATGTCTTTAACTGCGATAGCATCTTCCATATCAAGGATGGCAACTCTGATGATCTCACATCCTGCTTCCTGAAGTCTCAGTATCTGTTTTACGGTAGCATCTACATCTTTTGTTTTGGTATTGGTCATGGACTGGATGACGACTTTGTTCTGTCCACCAATCTGTACGGAACCGACTTTGATCGGTCTGGTCTGTAATCTATTCATAAGTTCATTATAAAACAAAAGCCTCAGATTTGTTTCTCCAAGGCCTTTATTACTTCATCAACTTTTGCTTCATCACCATTCTTGATGGCGTTTCTGACACAATTGTCGATATGATTCTTAAGGATCAGATTGTTGGTCTTTTTTAACAGCGCTCTGGTTGCCATGAGCTGATCAGATATATCAAGACAATATCTGTCTTCTTCAACCATTTTAATAATACCTTCAAGCTGTCCTTTCGCAATGGTCAGATACTTTTTTACCAGATTATGATCCTTAGTCATTGGTAATATCTGTTACAGTGTATCCGGCACTGCTGATGGCATCTTTGATCTGTTCATCACTTAATGCAGTGTTATTCAGATAAGCTTTTTTGTCTTCAAGTGAGACTCTGACATCTGCACCGAGATTTTTTAAAGCCTCCTCTACATGGGCAACACAATGCATGCACATCATGCCATCGATTGATACAGTCTTGTTCATAGTTTTGATCTCCTCCTTCTTGATTGAATTGATTCTGAGTGAGTTGCTCAGAACAAAGATTGAACTTATAGACATCGTGATCGCTCCAATCATTGGATTGAGCGACAGATTAAATGGTTTATATAAGGCTCCGGCAGCTAATGGAATAAATAAAGCATTATAGAACAGAGCCCAGAACAGATTCTGTTTGATGATACTCATGGTTTTACGACCCAGATCGATCATGAAGGAAACATCCAGAATACTGTTGGACATCAATACAACATCGCTGCTGGCGTAGGCGATATCGGTACCATTGGCTACCGCAAATGAGACATCAGCACTTGATAGGGCAATTGCATCGTTTACACCATCACCAACCATGGCGACTTTGCCTTCTTTTTTCTTTTCATTTACGAGTCTGTTTTTATCTTGTGGCGTTACGGCTGCAAGATAATTATCAATACCAAGTTTCTTGGCGATATTTTTGGCAGTTAATTCATTGTCACCTGTACACATGATAGGTGTAACTTTGCGTTTTTTCAATGAACTTATGGCCATAAGGGAAGTATCTTTGAGGATATCCGCCAGATAGACGATACCAAGCAGTTTTTCATCACATCCTACCGCAATGAAGGAATAATTGTTTTCTTGGGCATACTTAAGATCAGCTTCAGGTATACTGGTGAATCTGTTTATGAGTTTCTGATTACCGGCATAATAGCTATGAGAATCAATGTGTGCCAACAGTCCTTCAGAAGAGATCTGTTCGAAATCATCAAAGTTCAGATTTCCATCAGGATAGAGTTCATTGATTGCTTTAGCGATCGGGTGATTGGAACGTTTTTCCAAAGATGAGATCACATTGATGAAACGATCATCATACTCTTTAGTATCAACGATCGATAATTTATTTCTGGTCAGGGTTCCTGTTTTATCAAGCACTACATATTTAAGATCACCACATACTTCCAGGATCTCTGGATTTTTGATCAGTACACCATTATTGGCAGCATTTCCTGTTGCCACCATGACGGCAGCCGGTGTTGCCAGGCCCAACGCACATGGACAAGAGATGACCAGGACTGATAAGGCGAAGTTAAGTGCTTTTTCAAGATCTTTGGAAGCTACCATCCAGATAATGAATGTCGCTAGAGCGATAGCCATAACTGAAAAGACAAAATAATTTGAGATTCTGTCCGCGAATCTTTCGATTGGAATCTTGGACATCGTTGCCTGTTTGGTCAAAGATATGATTTTGGAAAGAGTTGTCTGTGCGGGGTTTTTACTGATGCGGACACAGCTCTCTCCGTTTATGTTGCCGGTTC